>Ga0194129_10004795_pt1 | contig 17713 bp, 25 predicted proteins | sample TA2KigCa35mmetaG_FD_150862 | JGI IMG/M metagenome (GOLD analysis project Ga0194129, IMG submission 150862) | Freshwater microbial communities from Lake Tanganyika, Tanzania - TA2015038 Kigoma Deep Cast 35m | ecosystem: Environmental > Aquatic > Freshwater > Lake | place: Tanzania: Lake...
AGAACCTCAACAACATCAGCTTGGCTTCGTTTGCTGGTCAGTTCCGACAGGAGATGGGGGAGTTGACTGCCGCTGAGCGCTCAATCCGTGGTGCTAAAACCATGACCAGTGAAGAGAAACGTAAACAGTTGGATGACTTGCGCAAGATGAAAATTTGGTTGGCATCATCGTTCAACGACATCAAACGACAAACAGAACTCCGAGCTTCCCGTGGCGAACTCCAATAAAAGCCTTGGCGTTCAATACGCGGGCGTGAAGCGCAGCGTTTAGTCCTTCAGCTTTAACCTTCTCGGTGGCGAGGCAGGGGATGAAGAACCCCTGCCCCTTATTGATCCGATGCCACGGAAACAGTTTCGTCTTCAATTTTCCGAGAAATCTTCATAGCGTTGACCCGCATTGGTGGCCCCTTCGTTTTCGACATCAAGTCCTTCTTGTTGTACGTCACGTGGTACGCCGCCTCCAACTGCTTCTTAAAGTCTGAGTAGCCAAAGCTTCTGTCCGAGCAGTGCTTTTTGAGCAGTTGCTCCTCAATGTAGAAGTCAACGTGCCCCGGCGTTACGCCATGCTCCACTCGCCCAAAGATCTCGCTCCTCGTGATGGTCTGGTCAATCGTGCCGTGCTCCCCAATCGAAGCGGCAAGCGCCCCATCAAGAGCCTTAACCACAACGAATTTCCCATAAAACTCTCTGACGTAGGAGTTGAGGATGTCCTCGGCTGTGCGGACGTTTGACTTCACTAGATCCCGTGCTTTGTCGACCATGTTCTTCAGTATCGAAATGATGCGCTCGATGGGGTACTTTACGATCCCAGCCCGCTCCGCGAGGATCGCCCCGGCTATAAGTGCCGAGCACCCAGCATGCCAGTAGCGCTCGTCATCTTTGAAATTAAGTTTAGCTTTAAGATTTTTTGTTGTCTCTGATACGACTCGTTGCACCTCTTCAAAGTTGTCGACCAAGTACTGAGCGTAGATGCCACCAGCTACCCCGTAGTTGGACTTCAGCAGTTGCAGGGTCTCGATCTCGTCAGGCTCCCAACGGATCACATCGGTCATGGTCTGCTCAAGCACCCTGCGGATCTCACCCTCGGAGGAGTGTTTGCGTGCACCTGTAAGGTAGTCCATTACATGAGTGTTGGAGGACAGAAGCGCCATCGACTTCCAGTAGGTTGTATTCTCCCGTTCCTTGTTAGCGCCCGACTCCATGCGTTCTTTGCCCTGCCCTTCAGACACGTCGAAGATGAACGCCGCTAGCCATTCAAAGTCTTTGCGGTTCTTGTTGGTGATCTCGTCTGAGATCAAGGGCAGGCTGTACAGAAGCCCTTGCCGCTGTTGCATGGCGACTTCAGAGGTCGACTTGCTGACCCTATATTTAGTGGGGTGCCCCCATACTGAAGCCGCCAGTTCTAGCGTCAGTGACTTTCCAGTACCGGACTCGGTTGAGCCAAGGTGGAATGTGATGCCGTCGTAGGTGGTGAACCGCATCAGGGGTGAACCAAACCCTACCAAGGAGAGCGCCAGTATCTCGTGCAGTCCCTTGGCGGTCAGCATGTTGATGACCTTGCGCCAGTTTTGTATGTCGCCCATCGGAGCGCAGACCCGGTTGAGGTTGGCAAGCGGCTTCATTGGCACATGCCGGGGGATCTCATTGGCTTCGTAGATCCGCTCGTTGAACACAAAACAGTCATCGGTCTGCCAACCGTAGTTGTCGGGCACCTTGGTCGCCTTCTGAGCCAGCGATGCCTCCTCCACACACGCTCGGACGTAATCAAACAGGTTCTTGTCGTTCCACCCACCGAAGGCGAGGATGTTCTGCTCTGCCAGCGTTTTGAGCGTCTCGTCCTTGGAGACAACTGCTCGTTGGTTGAGGGTGACTTCGCTCGCCCCCTCGGGTCTTAGCGCCAACATGTGGACTATATGCTGACCCTCGTGGTGCAGGATGTTTACTACAAACAAACTGTAGGGAAGGACAATGACCTGCTTAGTCCGCGTCCCGCCATCGGCATCTTCAACTTTCTGATCCCTAAAGATGGCGCCGTTCTTCCCATACGAGAAGCCTTTGGGCGCTGGTGGGCGGTTGACCTTGACTGGTGCAGGCGCGTCCTCCGTGGCTTGGGGGATCTCGATTTCCTTGGCTTGACTCTCGGTCTCAAACTGCCGACCAAGGGCTAGCGGGTTGGTGATCTTGCCCCAGTGTGGGCACTCGGTGCAGATGCCGGGGTTCTCGGAGTCAAACTTCAAGCACCCATACGGTCCTTTGATCTCGCGCAGTTTCTGGTTCATGCGCTCGGGTTCGTAGGGGTGGAGTTGGGACAGCCATATAACGGCCTTTTCTCCGTCCTTGCACTTCTGCGCTAGGGACAGCATCCCCCGCCACAACGGCTCCATGCCATCGCTCTCGGCGTTCTCAACGTAGTAGGCGAGTTGACCGCACCCCGTACCCTCTTTCGTTCTACTGACAATTTGTTTGAAGGAGGTAGAACTGGTTTCCTGCAACAACTTGGTGATTGTCGCGTTGGCGGCTTTGGGCTTCTTGCCGGGGAGGCTCGCTACGGTGGCTTCGTAGGTGGGCGCCTTAAGTTTGGACTTGATGAACGAGTCCAGTTGGAACGAGGTGAACGTATCGCCTACCTGTAGTATTTCGACAGGGCGTGAAGTCTCCTCCTTAAAGTTGAAGGTTCCCGGTACGCGCAGTACCCGTGCCGCATCTGCGGGCACGTTCATGTCGATAATCAAGCCTTCCTGATGGCACAGGCGCTTGAAGTTTTCCCCTATCGGTTTCCACTGCTCGATAGGAATTTCCTCATCAAAGGCCCAGTACACATGGAAGCCACCACCTGAATTGATGATGAACGGCTGACCCAACTGACCCATGCCGGTCTGCACCATAAAGTCCTTGAAGCCTTCAGCGGCCTCATTCTTGGTGCTGTACTTCTTGCTTTTGCTTGTGCTCTCGCCAATGTCCAAGTCCAAGAACAGCGACTTCATGACGCGGGCGTTGTCTGCTACACGTGTTCCTTTCTCTTTATAAGCAGCCAAACCAAAATAAGCGTCCTTATTAGCGGATGCCATCTTGTTGGCGGCTACCAACAACTCGTCGACAGTATCGACGTAAACGTGCTCTTTCTTCGGTGACGTAAACTCAGCGGCGCAATAAACACCGGAAGAAGGAAGCACCGCCGCTAGAAACTCAAGCGGTTGCATATGATCCCCTCAGTGTTATTTGGCTTCTAGTTCGTCATGTAGATCGTCTATTTCGTTGAGCAAAGACTCAAAGCGTTTGACAAGCTCCCTTTGGTACATCAGTGGCAACGTCTCGCCTGACAGGACGTTGTTGCAGGCACGAAGCAATTCGTCATGGGTCAATGACGTAGGTTGAATTTCGTACATAGAATCCTCCATGCGTCATCCGATTGACTCGTTTGACGTAGCACATCGATAACTTCGGTCACTTTCTCCTGATACGCAGGAGTAACGGCAGTCGTTCCTGTAAACCAGTTGTATACAGTCTGCCTAGTGGCGCCAGTAATCATTGCGATTTTTTGCATTGAAATGTCCCGAAGCACCGCCCAACGTCCCAACTCCGTACCGAGACCGGGGGGCGCTTCGCTGACTGCTTGTTTGATTTTGTCTGAATAGGGCATAGGTATGGGTGGGGGTACTTACAATCCTTGCAACCGGGGTGTTCATTACCCGGACCTCAAATGAGGAGACTGCTTTCCCCCCGAAGTAGTTAGTCGTCGGTATCCCAGTCAGCCACTACAGAAGACAACTTACTCTTCTTGGCTGGGGCGGGGGCGTCTTTCTCTTTACGGACCTCCGGCTCTTCTACTTCGTCACTCTCAGCCTCTTCAGCCTTGGTTTTGACCTTGGCTTTCGGGGGCTTGCCCTCCATAACGATGGGCTTGGTCTCAACGCCATCTGCCTGTGCGACCGTCATGGTGATGGCGCGGGTGGCAACTTCAGTCAGACCTTGCTTGGCGCAAGTCTCGTGCTCGTCATCCGTCAGCCAACGCATGGGCTTGAAGAACAACTTGGGCGACTCGGCCTTTGTATCAAACTTCATGCGGGTAACGACCATATCGGGGCCAATACTTTGGGCAACCAGCCAGCGGCTGTAGGCTTGGAGCGGACGATCATCGCCACTCTCTTTACCAAAGATGCTGGTGGCAGGCAGGGTCAACTGAAGCACGTCGCCCTCGATGTCGTTGGCAAGCACTACAGCTAGTCGCTGGGAGAAGCGGCAAGCACGGGCATCGCCATTACCTGAACCCTTGACGTTTTGTGGGCAGGAGGCACAGGTGTCGCACTGCGGGTTCTGCACTTCAAAGGCAGGACGCTCACCATCAGGCGACCAGCAGTCGGGAGGCGCTGGGTTCTCGGGGTCATACGCACTGCCGTAATACGTACGGCTGATCTTGGGTGCGGCATTAACAATCACTACATCTAGGTAGCGCTCTTCGATTGAGGCGACTTGCTTACCACCAGCCACCAGACGGAAGACGCCTCCCTTGATGGAGATACGCTTGGTACCGCCAGTACCATCGCCCGCGAGGGCTTTCGCTACGGCTGACAACTCGCCCTTCTTCGCAAACGCCGGGACTTGCGAGGGGTTAAACACGGCTACGTTTGACATGGACTACTCCTTCACTTCGATGGTTTGCGGACAGTAACAGTCAATTCGCTGTCCGAGTTAAGGCCCGGTGGGACTACGCCGGGGTTTTCTTCAAGGAACTGCTTCATATTTCCTTGGGAAATGCGCTTCTCAAACAAATCCAGCACTTCATGGTCAAGGACGAATTTTTTGAAACTGTCCCAGTCATTGGTGAAGTAGCGGGTTTTCTGCCCGAGAATGATTGTGCCCTCGGCTGTGTTGGCGCTCTTCTGTCCGGTGGACACAAGGATGTCCTTCATAGCGTTGGCTATTTCCTGCTGTTGTTCCTTGAGCGTCTCGACTTCCGTCTCGTACTCTTGGGTCAACTTACTAATCCGATCCCGGATCTTCCGATAAACCTTTGCAAGTTTATCGAGGGGTACTTGGTCTTCCATTTGTGTATCTCCTATCTAATTTTTGACAATTATGTACAACATTTTACTTCTCGTCAAGCAACTCCTCGTACAGTCTGACCAGCATATTGTTGTCCTCCACCCGCTCAGCTAAGCGCTTGAACATCTTGCGCTCGATTTCACTCCCTTGAATGTGTATGACCGTCACCTTGTCGCTGCCTTGCCCCTTGCGGTCAGAGCGCGCACAGCACTGTATGTAGGTTTCCGTAGACATGACCGGCCCCCAAAACACTACCGTGTCAGCGGCAGTCAGCGTCACGCCATGCGCGGCGGCTTGGGGTTGGATCACTAACACACGGGGTTCGGTTTCTTCTTGGAAATTTTTGAAGATTCGCGTCCGTTTGGTTGCGGCTACGTCTCCGTGGATAACTTCTACCTTAAAGTTGTTGATAGTAAGATATTCGTAGATGGTGTCGATGCTGTGGCGGTAGGGGGCGAACACCAACACTTTCCGATCCGTCTCCTCCAGCGCCTCCATCAGGACGTTTAACCGGGGGGAGCAGTCGAATGTCACTACCTCCGCGTTGTCCGTGTACGCCGCACCTGCGCTTATCTGCAACAACTTGTTGACTTCAGCGGCTGCATTGATGGCAGTGATCGTCTCCCCCGCCGCCTTGACCAGCATCTGCTCCTTAAGCATGTTGTAGTACTTCTTCTGCTGGGGGGTCAGCGGCACCTCACGGGTCTCGGTAATGACGGGCGGCAGATCCAAGCACTGGGCTTTGGTGAAACGAATTGCTGGTTGCAGTGCCTCGTGGATCTTCTCCTGCGCATCGATCTTGGGGATCCACTTGAACATCGTGATCTTGTTCATCGTGACATCACGCCATGCCGTAAAGAACTTGGGCACACCGGTGGGGTTGACCAGTTTAGCCAGCCCGTACGCATCGAGGGGCGACTGAGACGCAGGAGTTCCCGTCATCATCCAAAGCTTTGTGTCGGGCTTGAGAATCTTTTGCAGTGACTTCCACCGCTTGGTCGAGACGTTTTTGTATGCGTTGGCTTCGTCGACAATGATTAGATCGAAGCGCCCGTCGTTGTTGATCTCGTCAGCGATCAGGTTCAGCCCATCGTAGTTTGTGATAACGAAGTCATAGTCGCCCTGCACCATCTCTATACGGCGGGTTGCTTGTGTGTGGTGGGCAACGATTGCGCTTCGGTGAATCACGCTGTTGCGTAAATCCTGCATCCACGCTGAGTGCATGATCGAGAGCGGGCAGAGAATCAAACAACGCTGCACCCGGTTGGTCTTCATCAAGTAGTCAGCGGTCCATAGTGCGGCAAGCGTCTTGCCTGTACCCGGCTCAGAGAACACGAACGCACGCTTATGTAATGTGAGGAACGCCGCCGTGTCGACTTGGTGCTTCATCGGCTTGAACCGACCGGGCCAGTCATAGCGCACAGTGATCGGAGAGGGAACGTTGCGCACACCCAAGTTGCGCAACACTTGCACTTCATCAAGCCCCCACTTAACGGCTACTTCATAGATGCCGTTGCTCTCTGCTATAACCTTCGACTTCGGAATAATTGTGTATTTGCTTGGGTCTCTTGTGCGCAATACCAGCGCTTTGTTTTCAACTATTTGCATATGACTCCTTCAATTGGTAGCACTCTACGTAGCCAGACTTGCGAGGTACTAGCTGGTATCGAATGATGTCGTGCTTCATCAGCACGCTAACAATCTGTTTCCACTTTTCTGTTTGTACTTTGTCGTTTGTAACCCAACGATTTTTAAACCGCAGATACCATAAGTCCGCCATTTGATCTGGCGTTAGATTCATTTTCCGTTGTCGCTCCTATTTGATTTGATGCTGCGAATACGCAGGTTGCTCTTGGTTGTCTTGCCACCTGAACGCAACGGCTTTTTGTGATCGATGTCTTTGCCTTCACGTGCATCGGCTTTGCCGTTGTCGTTCTCGTCCTTGCCGTTCTTATCTACAAGTCGTTGGGCTTTAACTCGCTCAGCGCGTTGTTTGATCTGCTCCGGCTTGCCGTGGTACTGCGCATACTCTTTCCTGTAATCACGTGCCATGTTGGCCTCCTAATGTTTTGGGTTGAACTCACAACTTTTAACTGGGCACCATCCGCAAAGCGGCGTTGGGTTTGGGTGCCAAACGTTGTTTGAAACAGAAGCCACAAGCTTTGACACCCGAAGGCGATACTGCCACCACGCCGACTCGATGTCGTCCCTTGTCATGCGGTGCTTTACTATCGACTCCTTTACAACAAACAACAGCGCCGAATCGACTTGGCGAATGTGCGGGAAGTGTTGGAACACCATCAGCGACATAAGGATCAACTGATCCCTGTCGGGATACTTGTCGTTGCCTGTCTTGTAGTCAACAACTTTAGCGGTGAGGTTGTCGTCATCAACAATCAACAGGTCAGCAATACCCCGCACCCAAAACGCTGGGTCTTTAAACGCACAGGGTGACAAGTCTTCTTTGAGCGCCATCTCATGCTCGGGTAGTTTGCGACCGGGCTTTGACAGCAACGCATCTAGTGTGGGCTTGATGAACTCAAACTCAGGCGGCAGAGGCTTGTCCTCCTTCACAAACAACTCAGCCGCCTCGTGCAACTCTGTCCCATACCGCATTTGCTCCGTCTCTTGCGTTAGGAAGTTCTTAAGCACACGCACTTCATGGTAACGACGGGCGCATCCTTCAAAGTCTTTCAACCCGCTGTGCGACCACGTTACTGGTTTGGTCATTTGAATCTCGCTGAAAGGATGGCGTTGTTAAGACGGGAGGAGAAAGCACAAACAAACTTCTCGTTGGTCTCCAACTTACTACCCATGTCTTTGAGGATGGCGTGGGTCAACTCGTGCCAGAACGTATCGTTTACGTCTTCGTCTTTGAAGCGTTTGTTGTTGATCGTACTGCGTGTAGCAACTTTGATACATGCTGTGTCGTAGTCGGTGCTACCCATCGTACCCATTACCTCCATCTTGTCGATGACACTTACTTTGTACCAGCGCTTACCTACTTTCAATCGTTTTGGAATTCTCATTTTGCATCTCCATATCGTTGTCCGGAATCAACTTCAGCCGTTAACGGAATACCCGGCATGTACTTCGGCTCCATAGTCATCTGCGCTAAAACCCATGTTTTAGCGTCCTCTGTTTCCGACTCCGGTACTGCCACTACAACCTCGTCATGTACCGTCAACACACATGGATACCGTTGTTGTATCCGAAGCATGCCGTCAGTCATGACGCACCTAGCCACTGCCTGAACGATGTTTTCAGTCAGTTTGCCCCCATACAGCTTTCGATTCTCCCCGTAGGTCCACTGGACTCCACGCTCGTTGGGGGTGTTGCTCAAGCCGGGATAGCGTAACGCTAGCCCACTTGGTAATACTACTCTCTCCTTCTCAAAAGTCAAACATTTGTATTTGATGGTCTTGCCTCCTACCAACGAGCGGGTAATAGCGCTGTCGCAGAACTGCCAGAAGTCACGCACAGGTTCTGCTGCCTCCCGATACTTGTCGATGATATTCTTGGCTGAGACGCAGTGAACCAACAACTCATGCTCGGTGCACGTACGAGGGATCTCCTCCATACGCTTGAGATTGTCCTCCCACTCAACAAACCGACTCAAGTACTCAGCGTCTACACCAAGTTGTTTGGCAAAGGCTTTGTCGTATCGAGTCGGTGGCGCACCAAGGAAGCCAGTCAACAACTGAGCGGCAAACGATGCCCACCCCAGTCCATAACCGCACCCCAGTAGCGCAGACTTGGCAGACTGTCGAAGGTCGGGGTGGCTTTCTTTACTCATGCCGGGGATGCCGAACATCTGTGCACCGAACTGAGCGTAAGCGTCCTGCCCTGAACGGAAGATGTCGAGGAGCGCTTCGTACCCAGTCAGCCATGCAAGCACACGCGGCTCGATCTGAGATAAGTCACATACCACCAACGTGTTGCCCGCAGGAGACATGATCGACTTGCGAAGGAACGACCCACGCTTTAAGTTTTGCAGATTAAGTCCAGATCCTTTACTAGCAGACCAGCGCCCTGTATGTGCGCCGTAATAGTTAAGGGGTACCGGAAGCGAACCGCGTTGCGCAATGTCCAAGAATCTCTGCGCTCGTGTGCGTTCCAATGTTGATTTAACTGCCAGTCTCGCCTCACAAAGGAGAGCCACGTCTTCGTTATCGGAGTTAAGTAGCGCCTGAAAGAGCGCATCGTTTTTAGCAAGCGCAAGCGCCTTCTCACCGGTGGTCTTGCTAACCTTAATCGGAGGCTCCACTCCAAGACTGCGTAACAAGTCACCAAATTGCGGGTTGCTTGCCAAGACGGACTCCTCAACACCAAGACGCGAAAGAAGATCGCCTCTCTTTGTCTTTTCTTCTTCAATCGCTGCACTGAGCATCTCCTTATCAAGTTGTAACACGGGGTTGGTAAACATCTTTAGCGTGAGGTCGATCAGCTTTAACTCCTTGGCAGGGAAGCCCTTGACCAAACGCTTGAACACCTCCTCACACAGGTACGTGTCGTGTGCACAATAGTCAGCCAACTCCTTCTCAATCGCTGGCGTTAACTCGGCTAGTCCATCTGTGCTGTACACAGCCTGTCCCTTGGGGGGCAGACCAAACTCATCGGCTAACTTGGCAAGGCTGTTGCCCACCTCCACCCCACGCAGAGCACGCGCCATAGAGAGCGAGTCGAAGATGAATGCAGGCTTGCACCCGTACACCCACGAGAGGATCGCTACATCAAACTGAGCGTTGTGCGCTAGCACTGCGGTGGTCGACCAATCGATAGCATCGAAGGCGGCGGGTAAGTTATTGTGTGTGACCCATACGGTGTCGTTTTCACCGTACGTCTTAATACAACAACCGAACGCTTTAAACAGGTTGTCGCGTATGTACTGCTCAGTGGTGAGTTTGCTTAGCGTGTATTCCTTTCTATCCCACCGTGTTTCAAAGTCAATTACCAGTATGCGCTCGTATGGCGGCTTGGACATGGTCAAGGTTCTCCTCATTTATTACTAGCGCGATGCCGCCCGCATCACGAATTTTTTGCAGTTCCAATTCCTGCAAGGCGGTGGTCTTGTTGTCTCCTGCTTTGCACTCAATAGCAAAGAAGCACCCGTTGTAACACCCAACGATGTCGGGTATGCCTGACCGACCATAGCCAGACATTACGGGAAAGAAGTTGTACGCACCCATCTCTTTGAGCAGGGAGACAACCTTGCGCTTTACTTTAACCTCGGGGGTCATAGCAGTGCATCTCCTAGTTTACGCAAGCGGTCTGTAGATTCCTCTTTCTCCGTCTTTCGCATCAGCTTCATCAGCTCCGCTGGATTTACTCTTGAAAAAGGATTGGTTGGATACGGCATGGATGCTCGCCATTGTGCGTCGTAGTTCGCTGAGTTCTTCATTTTTATCAGCCAATCTTTTTCGTAACCTTTTGATTTCGACATATGCTTCTCCTAGTTTTAAGTCCAACTCATATTGGTCCGGTGTCATCGTCGTCATCCTCTCCTCCTGTTAAAAGTGTTTGCCATAACTCCATGTACGTTTCCATGCTTTTGTACTTGTGTCCGCACTCAAGGCATCGGTGCTTACGCACCACGTATATAAACTCCCGTTGCTCATCTCGGTAGGTGCGTGTGTCGTATATCTTTGTCGCACCCTCGCATGAAGGGCAGAACAACCCCATCACTCAATCTCCGAAGCGAGCTTCTTGATGTACCAGTGAGCCTTCTTCAAATCCTCAACGCCGTTCTTGTGCTTCCAGCGCCACAGATACTTGATTGAATTGCCAGTGCAATAGCCTTCAAATCCATCCAACCCTTCGCATGCAGCTTTGATTGCGTCGATGCACTCGATGCCCCCTTTGTTGTAGTGAGGGGGTTTGTTGACCATGTCAGGTTTGTCACTCATTTTAATACCTCCGGAGGTGCGACCCTGCCAGCCCATACGTTGGCGCAGGTCAGTTCAAGTTCTAGGGATGGACGGGGTGAGACTCGTAGGGCTTCTTTCTTTCCTGCCTCAAAGATTTCTACAATGTTCATGGCTTTAACACGGGACCCATGCTGTACACCGATCAAGAATATGGCTACAACAAGGATCACCATTCCTGATACAACTGTTGTTAGGATGATTTTATCTTTCATGCGTTCTTCTCCTTCAAAATATCTTCGGCAAAAAGCATCCCGTTATAAAACTCCTCGGTAACTAAACCCAAGCCGGGTATCTCGCCATCCAGCCCAACCCATTCACGCTTTGGTGGTGCAAATTTGCCCTCCCATTCGTTGAGTAACTTCATACCGGTATCAGTGATCTTGATGTAACACTTGCGCCCGTCTTTGTCCTCGGGGTGCAGGTGCTCGCTGACCAACCCCATCGCTTTCAATGTACCCAGCTTCCTGTGAGTAGTGGCGGCGGATGCTACTTTATCCTTGGCACACTCGTCCACTATGGTCTGAGTCGGCGTGGGGTCGGGGAAATCACTGAGCATGTCGAGCACGCACACGGCAACAAAGTCCATGTTGTGCTCTTGGTGTAACTTCAATACGCGTAGCGGTCTCATCTGACCTCCTAGAATTTAAAGCGGTCGAGAATGTCAGCCACTTGGGTGCGCACCTCGGTACGTGCATCGTTGTGCTCGCGCAGATCATCAGGCGTGACAGACTTCAACACACGCTCAACCTCAACCCGAGCCGCCTCCAACTGCAAGTCGTTGGTTATGTTCAGCACCTTTAACAGATCACACAACTCCAACCCGCCCTCGATCAGCGAGTCATGTATGCGACCCCGAACAACCTTGCCGTTGATCTTCTCAATCTTGAGCCGCTCCATCATGCGGTCAAGGTGCGCTTTGAGTCGGTCACGTGCATCCTTCATCGCCGCATCGATGCGCTCATCAGCCAACTTGCTGAGCTTGGCTTGCAGATCCTTCTGCGCTTCGTTGCCCACGTCAACACGGAAGTCACCTGCTTGGGGCACAGGCATGTAGTTGACACGGAAAGCAAACTTGCCCGCGATGTTCTTGGGGTCTGGATACTCGTTGCGGTTGAACATTCTACCCAATGCCATCGCTTGCGCAGTAATCAGCGTGGGGTAGATCGTGATGAAGTCGTTAACGAGCGTACTGAATTGCTCCTCACGCTTACTCATCTCATCGTTGAACGCAGTGAACTGCGCAGAAGGCAACAAGCGAAGGCCTGAATCAGACCAAGGCAAGGTGTGGGTATAAACATACTCACGTGCAGAGTTGACATGCGCAACCACTACATCCAACTCATTGCGACCAGCAAGCAGATGCTTGTTGACCCGAGCCGCACCTTTTGCTTGTGCACCCTTGTTGCTAACAACTTCTTCGCTTACGTTCCTGTCCAGCTTACGTGCAGTCCACGATGATGTGGTCAACTCAACCAGCAGTGCACAGGTGTCAATGTTATATCTACTCATGTGTATTCTCCTTTCTTATTAACTAGCGCTTACGCAGTAGTTCTACAACTTGTCTTTTTTGATCGATGTGCGAGGTCACGTTGTTCGCTCCATACTTTTTGATGACCAGTGACGACATCGTCGACTGAATATCTTTCGGATTAAAGTCACCGAATGGAATCTCAACAACTTTACCAACCTTCAAGTCTGCAATGAATGGGTGGATGTATCTACTACGCGAACCATATACAGCACTACCCTTGAAAGCACGCGTACGAGGTTTAGTATCAACAACAACCGGCACTACACCATGTCGCCATACTTGTCCTTTCAAACCAACCTCGTAGGTGCAACCCAAATTACGCAGCGTCTGAAGCGACTCGTTAATGACCCGAGACTGTACAGAAGAGATGTTGATAGTAAATTCTTCTTTGGTTGGTTGAAGGAACGGAGGCACACGCAGGCTAGTCTCTCTAGGTAGTCTGACAAGTTTTTTCTTTGGCTTCTTGTGCGTCTCCTTGAGGCCCAGCGCTTTGAGTTGTGCACGTTTCTCGCGGTTGGCAATCAACATTTTGTTGACGACGGGGTTGGGGTGAAGAACTTCTTGCTGTTGATCCATTTGCTCATCTCCTGTTTCGTTGGTTGTACCGATAACTTCATCGAAAAGCTCCATCTGTTTTTTCACTTCATTCAAGTCCATATCAATCTCCTTACACGTGGATGCGCATGGTCTTGCCATGCTTGGGTTTAAAGAAGTCGTTGTTAATCACAGCCCACAACTCGTTCTTGCAAACAGAATTGGGAGGAGTGAGGTAGCCATCGGTCAACCAAATGGCACCAGTCAACGGGTACTGCTTCTGCTTCAAGTACTTCTCTACTGCTTGTGGAGTAGTACCGCCGCCCCCCACTGGCTTTAACTGCTTGGCGATCTGATCGTATTGACCACGCTTGAACACCTGCTCACTGCGTACCTCAGAGTCCCACCAGATCAAGCGCACCATGTCAGGGTTAGCCTGCTTACAGATGGCGGCGATCTCTCCGAACATCACGGGATACACGCCCTCCATCGAGCCGGAGGTATCACCAAGGATCGCAACCTCGCCTGCTGTTACATCAAAGTGCGAGGGCATAAGGATGTCGAGCGGTAAGAACCTACGATTGGGCGGGCACATTCTTGAATAGGTGTCACCCTTACTCACGCCATTGAACCAGTCACGCAACGCACTGCGCCAATCAGTAGACCGATCAACGCCCAGACCCTTCAATGGGTTGCCACCACCACCCTCACCAGCGAGGCGCTTCTGCATCATGTCGCCACTGTTAAGCGCATCGGATACTTCTTGGCGCAACTCATCTTCTTGTATGTCTGCTGGTGCAGGCATGTGCTCATCAAGCGGCTCACTCTCCTGTCCACCACCTGCGCTTTGTTGCTCTTGAGGCGGTGGGTTGCGCAGTAGATCTTGCAGAACATCGACAAAGGATCGCCCGAAATACTTGGGGTCAACCAATGGTTCAGGATCTAGTGGACGCTCGACAAACTCAAAGCGTGGATCAGTCTGCTCAATGAACGCATTGACTACGTAGTCCATCGCAATGTTGCACTCACGTGGATACTTGGTAGCCAAGTCTTTGTAGTCAAGCGTGTGCTTGAGCGTGATGTGTAGCGCCTCGTGTGCTTGGATGTAACGCAACTGCTTACGCGTTTGTGCAAGCAAGAAGTCTTGGTTGTAGTAGATGTCACGACCATTGGTACCAGCCGTGCTCACGTCATTGCCTACGAACAAGTTGCCCATCATCACCGCACCCGACAACGTACTGAACATAGCGTGGTTCATGATGTCAACGTTCACAGCGCTCACTCTTTGTTGGGGCGTGAGCCTGTCCCACGGAGAAAGGTTGTGCATGACTAAGCCTTGTAGTAGATCCGATTGTCGCTAAGCATCTCGACAAAGGGCTGGACGGTAGAGAACAAACCCAGCGTGGCATCGTCAGACTCGGACACGCGGCGGCACAGAAGCGACTGCATCTCAGGCTCAAGGCGTTTGATGTAGGTGGTGAACGCATCTGCATCATCTCGTGATCTTGACTGCGTGATGGCACGGAACACAACGATCTGTTGTGCAAGTTTGTTGGCGGGAACTGGAGCGGTGAGGGGGTCAGACTTTATGACATCCGAAGAAGGCACCTGCTGTCCGAAGCGCATGAAGGACATTAAGAGAGAAGTAAATGCCTTACCCACTGTTCCATTGAGGGCTTGCTCCAGTGTGTGGGGGTCGAGCTTGTCAGCAACGTCGAGAATGTCAGAGGCCGCATGGATAGAACGGGGTGAAGCGTACGCATCTTGAACGGTGTTGGGGTTGAAGATGCCGGGGTTGTCCTTCTCAATGTCTTTGCCATAGTACTTACCTCCCTCTGCGTAATCTAAGAATGAGTCAAAGAAGATCGGATGCTCTTCTAAGAACGCCAACAACATAGCGTTCAACCTGTTGGGGATAGCGAACCGAGTCAGCCACTCATCAAGCGAAGCCTTGCGCATGTACGCAATCACCAGCCTGTTGCGGTGGTGCGGCTCCATGTAGTCCGACAGTCCCTCAGTTGCAAGGTTGGTTGCGGCGAACCACACCGACCCATCAGCGAAGAACATCGAGCCAACCCTGCGCTCGTAGTAGATGGGCGCCACAATGTTCTTAACGAACTGAGGCACTTTGCCTATCTCATCGAACATGCCAAGTACAGGCTTACTGTCTGTCGCCCCGCGCTGATTGACAAAAGACAGACCCAGCCGCTCGTTGGGCAACTCACGAGATACGCCCCGCTCCCGATCAATGTCCGGCATGTAGAGCGAGCCGTCCGACAACTGCGTGCAGTCGATAGGGGTGGGCTTGATGAAGTCGGCGAAGTCAGGGTCAGCACTCAGTGCCTTGTGCAGTGAGGTCTTGCCGATGCCGTTCTCACCCATCACGAGGACAGTGCGCTTACCGCCTACGTGCTTGATGAGGTTGACGGTCTGGTCAAACGAAAGAAAGTCTTTGTAGTGCATATGTATCTCCTATTTAATTTAACTGCACCAGTAAAAGATTGTACAAAAAAATAAAACTTTTGACAATCACTACATGTAGTACTACTTGAAATATCCCGGACGGTCGTACACGGTGTCAAGCACGTGGGCGATGTAAGACAACACCTTGCGCTTGGGCGCATTGGACTCCACTGCCACTATGGCAAGTAGCGTGGTGAGAGCAGGGATCAGGTAGTCCTCGGTATGCCCCACCATGGTCTCCTCCAGCGCATCGAACAACTCCTTGTACTTAGCGTAGTCGGGGTTGTTCTCTTCGATAAACCTCGGGTCGTAATACTTACCCATGCTGATTCTCCTTATCTAAAAGACGTTGACGATAACGACGATACTGCTCTGGCGTGTGCCTTGCAATGATCGTCAGGCGTTGGGGTGCGCCGTTCATGTACTCAGTCCAACGATCAAAACTAGCGTAGTCCATCGCTTCTTGCTTGGTCTTGAACTTGTGAGGGCACCCCTCGATTGTGTAGACATACTTACTCATGCGTCTCTCCTTTCTTCAGTAGTTGTTCTGCTTCGATCACAGCCGAGAGCACGTCTTGGAAGTAATCACAGCGGAAGTCAATAGGATCTTTCAGGTAAGCCTGTAAGTCTTTGCGTACACAGGCAAGCAACAGCTTGATGTGTTTGTACTCTTTGTTATCAATAGCGATCATGTTCACCCCTTTCAAAATAGATGTCGTTGATTGAATTGTCGTACTGGTACTGCGACTGCTTTAATTGCTCACCGAATAACTCCTCTCGTACAAGGTCAACTAAAGTCTCTGGATCTGTGTATGCCATGTCCACCATCTCTGAGCGTGTCATGTTGTAGAGGTACGGCGTGTCGTTGTCCTTCTTGTTGTAAGTGTAGGCGAACGGGGCGTAGTCGTCCCATGTCCACTTCTTGACCTCTCGTACCGCAGGGTTGCGCTCAACAGGTAGGTTCTGCCAATCAACACGCAAACACGCATCACGCAGAGCAAACAGTGTGGGGACATGAAGCGTCTCGTTGCCACTGTGCTCGTTGTCATAACCGCATGAGAGGTTGGTGCACTCGGGTATGTCAGAGGTGTAGTTGGCAGTGTCAGTGAACACACCAGTGTCGTCAGGCATATACATACTCACGCCGTCATCGTTGAGTGCATCGGCAAGCGCTTGAGCAAACGCATCAGAACAACAGCGAGTCATGCCTTGATGGGTAATGACAGATGTTGACCCCTTACGATCAAACGCAACAGCGTAGTCGAACCTCTCAAGGAAGTCGTAGTGCTTGTCTGCAATGTGTGCTGACCCAATGCCACCTCGCTCCTCGCATCGATGGAACACATACACACCAGCCACACCGGCATCGATCATCTCCAGCATGACCCATGCACCCGCCGCATCATCAGCACCCAAGGACTTGCCGTCCTTCTTGTAGTAAGTGTGCGTGGTGCGGTTGTACGCAATGTGTTGCATCCCGTCCTCCATGTGCACAGTGTCGGTGTGCGATGAGAACATGATGTGAGGTTGGCTTCCATCCGAGTTGTTTACAGTAACAACAAGGGCGGCATCGTCAATCAGTTGGGGTTGATACGGCTTGATGAAACGCTCGATCCATGCGGCTTCAGATTTGCTACCATGCGGACGCTTGTAGCGAAGCATGTCATGGAGGCGTTCGTTGTAATACTCAACGGCTGGTTTTGTTTTGATCTTCATGGGTGTATCCCTTTCCACTTTGATTAGATTAAAGACACGGGAATCATGTGACCCCGAATAGCAAAGCCCGTGTGCTTGTTGAATGTGCGTGCAACTTCAGCGCGATAGTCGTCGTTCACACCAGCCAACCGCATCAAGTCTCTGAGTGAACGCCAGTTGACGAGCATCTCGTTGCCGTAGTCATCGACCATCTTCGGCTCGTTGTCCAAGTCTATGTTGTCGATGAAGTCCACACACTCTTGACCCGGAAGCAACATGCTTGGATTGACGCAGTACACAACATCGAGTGCAACGTCACAGTCAGTGCGAGCAAACCGCTTATCATCGATCTCCATGGCGTCATCGACGTACACATAGTCGCCATTGTCAAGTTCAACAACGTCGTCCATGTCATACCACGAGCCATCACTTGTCTCGCACAGAACCTCGCGGGCATAGTCTTGCTCGTAGTACTCGTTATTGCTTTCGTTGAGCACGCAACTGTCGGATTCTACCCAGTC
>Ga0194129_10004796_pt1 | contig 17712 bp, 12 predicted proteins | sample TA2KigCa35mmetaG_FD_150862 | JGI IMG/M metagenome (GOLD analysis project Ga0194129, IMG submission 150862) | Freshwater microbial communities from Lake Tanganyika, Tanzania - TA2015038 Kigoma Deep Cast 35m | ecosystem: Environmental > Aquatic > Freshwater > Lake | place: Tanzania: Lake...
CAAAATAGTCTTGGTGCTAGAATTTCCCGCGGCGCTCTTGAACCAGGCGCTGAAAGAGAAAGAGTCAGTTACACCATAGTTTGCAAAATTTCCATCGTTAGCATAGATCAATGTATCTGAGTTTTGCGCTCCGATCGAACCTGAAAAGAAAGATGAGCTAACGATAAGACCGGGCGTGGGTATCATCTGACCGAACGTCTTATACGTGAGATTTTGATTCGATTGGGCGTCAGTAACAGTGACACCAGTGCTCTCATCAAGCTTCCACACATTAATAGGATCAGACGAAAGAGAAAGAAGTGTGTATTCAGTTGAATAGTCGCCTATTGGTGCATAGTTAAATTCTATCTTGCCATTTTTATATATTGCAGTTTCAAAAGCTAGCTTTTTAGACCTGTATTCATAACCTAGTGCTGACCATCTAACAAGAAAAGATTTTCCTTCAACGGAATCTTCTGAAGTTGTATACTTCATTCCATAGTTAAATTCATTAAAAGATTGATCTTTTGAATCAATTTTTCCGTATAAAAAATTGTTTTTTTGTTCGACTAATGCGGGCGCGGTACCAGAATAATAAGTGACGAATGAGTCCAAGTCTTTGTGAACCATTAGCTGTCTATCAAACCAAGGTGCTAGCAAAACATCATTCGAACTAAATGCAGATTTAATTGCCGAGTTAACATAAGAGCTACTACCACTTTCTAAAATTCTGTCACTATAAATTGTGTCTAAATTTGAAGAAGGAATATTATTTGGATCTAAAAGAGAAATCCAGCCATGGGGACTTGCTATCAGCTTATTATAGCTGGTACCGTTAAATTCAAAATCAAATCCAATATCTGTGATGAATGTATTACCGCCCGGCGTAATAGCTGCAGATGTAGAAGGCTGCTGTGTGAATTCAATATAGCCTGAACTACTAGACAAAATGGGTCCAAATTGTTTCCAGGACTTTGGATCAATTCCTCGAAGACCAATAGACTTTTTAAGCGGGTCTGACTGGAATGTAGCAAAATATTTAGTGAAGTCTTTTACAGTCATCGTCTAATGAGACCCCCGTAAGCAATAGAGTCGACGCCTTGTATCGTATTATCATACATAAAACCAGTTCTGCCAGATACTTCTTTGCTAGACAAATATGTAGCTCCTTGGGGCATCATAGAATTAACAGCAGACAACAAGTCTGTTTCGTAAGCGCGCGTAGATTGTAATACATCTCCGCGCGGGTAAAATATGTCCACAAAAGGAGACACATGATTTTCATCTGTCGACATATAAGACAGTTCAGGCCCAACTTCAACAGTTACGCTCCCTTCATCGTTCGAAACTGTGAATTGATCAGCGCTGTCTAAAAAAACTATTCTATTAGAACGTGATGGATCAAATTCTTGAACAGACGAAACTTGGTCTGAGATTGTTCTTAGCTTAGAATTACCACTACTTAGATTAGCACTTATTCCGTGAGATTCAAAGGGAAAGTTGATGCTGAAAAAAGAAATTACAGATCGAATTGGAAAAGGTTCAATGACACCGTTTAGAATAAAATTCTCTCTTTGATTTGTATCTGAAGTAACTATTGGAAAAGTAATTACCTGCTCAATTAAGACGTTTTTGCTTTGTAGATTAATAAACTCTATAGGGTTAAAAAGGTTCAGCTCTTGAAAGTAATTATTGTCTGTTAAGCTGTAAGTTTCGTTAACGCCAAATGCGTTAGGCTGCACAAGGTGTCCTGGCGTGCCTGCAGAAATTTTTATTAGTCCTCGAGTCTGACGAAAATTACTAATTTCTGCACCTTGAAGATATTGTTCAATATCAATAGCAGCGCCGAGAATTCCACTCGATGTCTGTCTAGACTTTTTACTCACTGAAATATTAAAGAAATCAACTGCTAAATTTTGCGAAGCAATATAGCTAGGTTTACCTCTATCAAGAAATTTTCGATTAGCTTGAAGCTCTATCTGTCGACTGACATTATAGTAGTCTTGGTCAGCATTAATTACAACAACGTTGACATCGTTTGAATTGTTTGAATTGACATTATCTGCGTACGCAAATAAGTCCGACCATTGACCATTATCTAAATTATCTACTTGTACTTGAATTGATAGGGACAATGTTTTTCCTCAATTATTTAATATTAACTGTGAATTCTTTACTATCGTTTACAAATATTTCAGGATTATTAGTTTGAGCGCCATTTTCTATGTAATTATTGTAGTGTAAACTTTGCATCTTATGCCTTTCAAGCATGTGAGATTCTATAACGAAATTTGTGCCTTTGTATCTAGTCTTGCCCGGAACTAATTGCTCAATAAATGTTGAAATTGACGAATCAAACCACCTGTAGAACTCAAAGAATTTCTTAAAGTTCAATTTTTCAATTAGTCTGTTAAAATAGACATCACTTAAGTTTTGAAGATCAGGATAGTCAGGAGAAAACATAAGTTCAGGCCGACCAATTGCATCTCCTAGCGTATCCAATGTAGAAAACATAGTAATAATGTCTCTATCGAGCGCATCAGTTAAAGAAAACTCTATTGAAAGTCTTAGATCATCTTGCGGTTCTTCTTTAACAAAATATTCGTTGCTAGAATAAACGGGGGCTTTAATTGCCCATGGATTATCAACAAAATTATTAGTGTCTAATAAGCCTCTAATTCGAATTTTGTCGTCTGTTGATGACTCATCAAAGTCAGGCGAAAGATAACTGTGAGATTCAACGTCTCCTGTAATTACATAAGAACCTGAACCAAACAAGGTACCTGAAACAGCATTGTTGTTTCCACTATGATCAACAAAAATTATTTTTCCATCTGCATCAGCTGATGTAATCGGTTGTTTGGCAAGCGCGTCAAGCCTGATTTTATTAAATGATCCTGTTAATTTATTGACAAAATTGTAATTCTTAAAAGGATCAGAAACACCCAGAGACTTGTAATTTCTTAAATGTTCTTTCCATTCATCTTCACTTACAAATTTTGACCAAAATCTAAGATGTGATAACCATCCATAAAAAGTTGTTGTTCGAGCATCACTTGTAACAGCTGTATTATTTAGAAAAGGATAAGTAGTACTCGTCTGAAAATTTTGTCCTCCGCCTATCGCGATGTAGGATCCTGACGCATTGAAAGAACTTGAAAGAAACTCAAAAGCGTTATTATCTGTAGAATTTCTTTCATAGAAATGATCATTTGCAATATAAACCTCTTCAATTTCTCCGAAATTAGACTTACCAACTCTTAGATAATAACTAGACGATAAATAACCTGATCCAATTTCGTCAGCTCGTTGGCGTCCTAAACTAACATTCCAGCGCTCACCATCAAATAAACCTGCACCCGACAATTCTAATGAAAGTGTAAGCAAAGGAGAATTTACTGATGTACCAGGACTTATAAAAGCTTTTACACAAGAAGGACTGTCATTTGTTTTTTCAAATGCTACAACGTTAGCAAGTAGACCCTGCTGCGCATAATTGTCGCTACCCGTAACTACAAGTCTTAATAATGATTGTTTAGAAGTATTAGGATTAAACAATTTATATGGCGGAAATTTGTATAAGCATTCAATATTCCATGACCCAGAGGTCAAAAGTGCATCAGACGCTACTGTAGTTCCAATTATCTGGTTGCCGCTCGTGACAAATTGCCCAGCGGGCTGTGGAAAGCCAGGTTCTACTCTGGAAGCTGAAAGGGGAGCTGAAATAAGTAAAGATGCGCTTGAAATGTCTACAACGGGAATTGACTCTAGCTTCTTATTTCGAGCTGATCCCAGCATCTTGACTGTGGGGCCGCCGTATTCTCTAATTCTTAGGCTGTTGTCTGGGTCTATACCTATAGACCTCAAGTAAGATCTTATGCTGTGCTGTGTACCCTTTGATTTTATTACATCATTTATGTTTATGATTATTCTTCTTAGAAGCTGCGTGTGTACACTTTTAAATGAAACGCCTGATGTGTAAGTATTTTCAGCACCGTCACTGTCATCAAGGTACTTATCTAAATTTTCATGATTAAAAAATGCAGGTAAATAAAATCCATGGCTCCTAATGATGTCAGACAAGAAATTATCTGGTGCTGTATCAGTGCTGTTATAGTCAATAGTTCTAAGTGTTCCAAACGACTGCACAAAAAGTTTCATATCATCGAAAAATTTAGCCCAGACATAAAGCAACGTCAATATCAAGTGTGTTGATCCAATTTCACCTTGACCTGGTATGCCTGAGCCGCCGTATGCTTGACCTCGATTGCCATTTTCTTTGATAAAACCATCATCTGCGGCGCCCATAAGCAAATAATGCTTTGGAATTAGCTTAGCTATTAAATTGGGGTTTGCTGCATCAAATAAACTTGCAGAAGTCAACAATTCTATGTTGTAATTTTTGACATCATTGTAGGCAGGAAATAAAACAATACTAAATTCTCTCTTTTCATTTTTAACTGGGCTTAGAGAATCTTCTTCTGCATTTATTCTAAGTGATCCTGTAAAATTACTAATGTTTGCATGCAAAGAATTACCTGAACTATCAAGAACGATAGAATTAATTGACTCATTTTCAGAAAAATTAGATAGTAAAGGTGGAGGTTCGTTAAATCTGTAGTAAAGCTTTAAGTCTGGTGTTGAGTATATTCCTCTTGAAGCAAAAAGCTTTTGTTTCTCTACAGATCTTATGCTGTGAAATATTCTTAGCTCGTCAAGGGAGCCGCTAAATGTTTGTGTTGGCGTAACTAAGCTTGATGAAACGTAAAATGAACTTCCTGAGCCAATAAAAAAATTGGCTTTATCGATATTGAAGTTTTTAATATTGACAACATCGCTTGCCGCCTTTAAATTCTCGTTTACATAGACTTGAAGCAAAGCATCGGGTTTATTATCATCAGCATTGAAAACTAAACAAATGTGATTGTAGACGCCTTTGTCGAGCAGCACAGCAGCGCTGGTTCTCGCAGATCCTGATGTGACACTAAAGCTGGCTGTTGCATAGTCAATTGAAGTCGTGGGCGTTAAATGAAAAGTAAATCCATCACTATCTGTTGATCTCTTCTGAAAAATTACCTGTGTGCTGTTTGTAATTTTTGGGATATAGACAAGCGCTTCTATCGACATCGAGCCAGACGTTGGATTTATTATCGTATCACCCGATGAATTCTTAGAAATTTCTGGGTATAAGTAACCTGCGCTGTCTTTTACAGATATCCAAGTTCCAAGAGTGCCATTTGTATCTTCTCCCACTTGTGTACCTGAAAAATGCAAAGCACCTGACCATGTTGGGAAACTGTTGTACACATACTTTTCAAAACCTGATAACTTATCAAGATATTTTTGTACTTCTGTCTTAGACCCATCAAATGGAAATTTATTAATCAACAAATCAAAAGCTTCGTTAACTTTTACTTCCGCAGAAGAGAAAAATGTATGATTCTCAAACGCAGACCAGTCAATATTTAGCTGCTGTGTCGATTTAAGTGGATAGTTAATTGGGTCGTACTTAAATGTTTCACCGTCGACATCAAGAAAATCAGTGCCTCCATTTTGTTCTATAATCTGTTCAGCATTTGCTTGAACAGGTTTCACATCTTGCATTAAAGCAGAAACGAAAATTGGAGAAACTATTGAACCTGGTTTAACGGCCATCTAAGTGATCTTTCATGTTTGCCCGGCTTGATTTATTCTAAATATTTGCGAAGCATTTTGGTAGATATTTTTTACACCATTCACATTAGTTAATATGTCTATTGCGTATGTTCTACCTACTGTCAAGGAGTCTGCCTTGATAACAAAGAACATTCCTTCAGAATCGCTTGAAACTTTAGTAGATTTTTTGTCTTCGTCAAAAGGCATCACAACTCTATTAGTCTCAACCTCTCGAACAGAGTAAAACACGTTAGTAAGAACTATTCCTGCTAATTCAGCGGGTTTTTTGACAAATTTTATTGCTGGATCGTTGTAATCAAATATGTTTACTCGTGCCGCGATGTCTTGATCTGCTGAGTAGCTGTCATCAATACCTGTTACGCTGACTTTATAGAATTTTTTCTTATTCGCTGCAGCTGTTCTTGTGGGTTTTTTCATCTCAATTTTGCTACCTGAGACAAATACAGTCAATGAGTCATTTGCCATCCAAACAGGAGTAAATTTTACTGAACCTGACTCTTCTATTCTTGTCGAGATTGTTGTATTTGAAGAAGATACATGAACTGTTGAAAAGTACGTTCCTGTTGTAGAATTTGATCCTAACGAAAACTGTGAGCCAGAAAATGTTAGTGAATACCCACCTGTTTCAGTAACAAGTTTAAGTTTCAGGCAGTTGCTTCCTGTTAATATAGAGCTTGCCGATATTAAGTTTTGAAGATTACCTTTGACGTAGTTATATAAATTAATATTGCAGTCTGTGTCAAAAGTAAGATTTTGTGTATCATCACTAATAGAGTCATCAAAGCCAAAGATTAATTCCGGCCGCTTTATTTCATCGTAAGCATGTCTACTAGCAAATCGCTTAACAAAGTAAGTGTTTGAATCCGTCTCAATAGATCCTGTGTATGTTATTCGAAATCCGCTATCAGGAAGTTCGCCTGTCAGCGTAGCAGATACTATCGATGTGACATCAACAAGCAAATCTTCTGTTCCTTCTGTAAATTTCTGTTTAGCCTCAGTGGATGCTATGCTCATTGAGCTGGTTATGTAGTCACAATTTTGTGTTGCACCTCCGCCCGATGAACAGCCTTCTAAATTCCACAAGACACCTCTTGACGATGATAGCCAGTTTGTTGCATCAACGTCTGTGTAATAGACAATATCTTTTCCAATGCCTTCTTCGAAAGATGCTGAGAGTGGGAATACACTGACAGTAAAGTTAGTTGGGACGGGTTGACCGCCATACACGTCTTTTAATGATAACTTGCAAAAAAATGATTTGCTATTTGTATCTAAAAGACCGGAACTGCTTAAATCTCTTATCGTCGTTAAATCAAAATGCAAGAATAAGCGAGTTAACTCATCAGTGACTCCTGATCCGCTTGCAAGATCATGAAGCTTAAATAGATCAAGAGACCCAGCAAGTCCAACGCTTGCAGAAACTTTAGACTTGCCTCCAATAACTTTGTTAGTTATGTATGCGTCTTTTGCACAGCTGATTCTTCTATACATTTGAAACTGCTCTTCCTATGATATTTACGTCAGGATAACGTAGCTCAAATATCCCACCTTGTGTAGGATAAACAATTTGATTTTTTGTATTGTTTACCATGTCAAATGTTGTTGAGGAATACTCTCTATTTTTCACTGTTCCATACAAATTATTAAGCGTAAGCGTTGATACGGAGATCACGCCGTCTTGAGAATAAATCGTATTAATTAGCTCCGATTTAACAATAGGCTGATTAATGTGAAAGTTTTTAATGTCAAGCTGCGCCTGAAGAGCCTGGATTATTGTTCTAAGAAGTGTGGTTTTATTGTATGATGGGTCGATCACTGCTTCAAAGAAAACTTCGTAATTAATTACTTCGGCATCTAAGATGTCTATTGCATCCGAGATCATTCTATATGATGAAAGATAACGCTTTAAATTTATCTTTAGCGCATCGGACGATAAGATGAGAGCCCCGCCAGGGCTTCTAGAAATTAGATGCAATCTTGATGCTAAAGGATTATTAGGATTATTAGAAACAGATGCTCTAAACACTCTGCCGAAATTAGACGGCATTGTATACACTCTTGCTAGCAAGTCTTCTTTAGTAACAATTCTTTCTTGTGCACTTTTAATTGCCGGGACTAAGGCTAAAAGTTCTTCATCTGTTGGTGCGTCTTCTCCACCTGAAGCTTGCATGCTATTATCTACTTCAAGACCTGTCCTTACCTGAGTTTTTATTTCAAAACCTGGATTTTCAGGAAAAGAAAGTGCAACATTAGATATACTTCTAATCGTCCCAGGCCCCACGTTGTGTGATAAGCCTCCGCCATGTCTGTATCTTATTGTTAGTGCAACATTTGCTGCTGCAATACCAAGCGTTGATGTTTGTAAAAGTCTTTGTGGATTTACTGATCGCCTAGAGAATGTCTGTGTATATCTTAGGGGTATTGCAAACTCTGAGGGATCAGGAATAGCATCATCATCTAAAGAGTCAGCTGTTCCACCTCCAAATGTTAGTGTAGTTCTTCTGTCAGAAAGTGCTGTATTGGAAACAAATCTATACGGCGCAGGAATCACTTTTAGTGAATCTTTTACTAGACTATCATTCATTGCAGTATTAAGCGTATTTTTGTAGACTACATCATTTGTTAGATTGTCTACTTCATAATAAATGTTACCTTGACTGTCTGTCACAGAGATGATCTGCGTGACATTTGATTGTCCCAGAGTAATTCTTCTAAATTGTTGAAAAGCGCCTATTGTAAATGTCTCAGTTGTTTCTGTGCCTGATACACATATGCCACTTTTTCTGAGTATTTTTGAAATTATTGCTCCGCCTGATCTTCTTCCATTTGTAACTTCAACATCATCTGCAAGTTCCAAAGCTTTTGTTGTAGGGTTAAGCTTCCAAAAATTCAAATTATCCACAAGCGTAAAATTTATGCTACTTGCTGATCTTAAAATAGCATTAGAAGATATTGTCGGCAATGCTGTCGGATCGGGTCTTAGATCGGTTGAACTAATCACAGGAACTTCGATATAAAAGTCTACTTCAACGCTTGACGGGCCCGCGCCGACTATTTTTATACCAGCATTTGTGATAGTTCGTTCTATATTTTTTGTTTCTACGACAGTATCAAAATTAAGCTCACCGTACATATGGTCGAGATAAAAAGATAAATTATCTCCTACGTAAGCAGCCATATCCAAGAAGAGACCACCCAGAGATGCTTCAGAAAAATCTTGAATTTTGTCTGGGTAATATTGTTTGGCATAGTCAAGAATGGTTCTTCTGAAACCATCAAAGTCTCTAGCAAGGTATTTTCTCTGTCTAACAGCTTTTAAAGCTTGTTTGTTATTAATTGCTGCCATTTGTGTCCCTAAGTGTAAGTGTTATATTGCATAAAGCACTACTTGAATTGCTCTGTCTTTATCATCTATCAGCGGAACTGAATATGTTATATTTAGTTTAATTACTGCTGTATTCTTGTTCTCAACATTGTCAATTACAGACTCAAAAGTCTTTAAATTTACATAAGGAAGCCAAGCAGCTACCGCAGACCTAATTCTTGCTATAGCATCTTCATCAAAAGATTCTTGGCTCGTAAACTCCGTCATAAGCGGCCTAAGATTAGCTCCAAAATTATACAGACCAAGTCTTTCTCCCCAGTTTGTAAGAATTAGATTTCTTAGATTGTCAGAAAATTGGTCTGCAAGGCTAAAATGCATTGAAAATAAGCCTTCTCCTTCTGTTCCTAGCGTTAAAGGAGTCTTTATTCCATAAGGAACTGGGCTATTGAGAACTCGTTCGGCAAATTTCTGATCTTTTGTTTTGCCTACATTTTTAAAACTATATGTCGCCACGTTGCTAAATAGGCGCTTCTTGTATTTCGTAACTTATTCGTGCTTAAGCACGTATTATTTCTCCGCTTATCGTCACTCTTTTGCCTTTTGCTTGATGCCTTTTTAATAGATCTTCAGCTATGTTAGCAATTTCTTGTCCTGTGATCTTGTCATCGTTATTTTTATCAAAACTTTTGTTACCTTCATAAAATAGATACTGCGGATGGCCTGGAGGCAATCCCTTCTGCCAAACTGCGCCAGGGCTTATTCCTGCTGTCATTTGATAAAGTCTGCCGACTGAATCAATAGCATTGATATTAAGCTTTTTCATTATACTAGTGTAATAGTTTTGAACATAGTCTAGCTGACCAACAGGGCCTGCAGCTAACAATTGTTTCCAAAATTCTCCTCGATCTCTTGTGTGAAAACCTATGTAACCCATCGCAATAGGTTTTGGGCCTGCTTCTGTAACACGCCCGCCCTTGAATGCGACGTTGTATTGAACTCTTGATTCACTAAATATAACAGTTGCTAAGAAATCTGGATTAACTTTTATTTTTTTGCATATTTCTATAAATTTCTTGCGGAATGCAATAGCTTGATCGCTCTTTACCGCAAGACCGCTGGGCCTGTCCGTTCCCGTTCTTTCATCTGTGATGAGTATGATCGAGTCTTCACTTCCACCTATAGGTTCAATTGATTTGTAATCTTTTGTTGGTTTAATGAATTCGTCCGGATTATTAATAATTTCAGGAGTAAATTTACATTTTTCAGCTACGTAGCCCGTTGCGCCATTTTTACCCCCATCTCCAATAGTTTTTGCAACAACATTTACTGCTGTTGCTTGACCTGTCATTGTCATAAGGTCTTTTTGAACTGCTGATCGTACATTGGCACCAGGTTCAGGCGTTCCAAATAAACCAGCTTCTTCTGCTGCGTCTATAATAAAACAAGGCTCTGGGTTGGGTGAGATCAGTTTAAATAAAAGCGTAGGATTTGAAAGTATGTCGGATAATATCTTAGCAAATAATTTTGGAAGTTTAAGTTGCCAAGAATCAAATTCTATTTTATCAGGATATGGAATTACAAAACCGGGAGCAGGCACAGGCAAGCTAATGTTGGCATTAAGCACTAAATAGGGATCAGATAGAACAGGAGGTACTGGTAGATCAAATTTAAGCTCAGGAGGTTTTATAATTGCTGCAGGATCTGTTGGAGGCAATACTAATTTCTGACCTAGTTCAGCTGCATTAATACCCATAATATCTGCCAAGATGAGCGGCGCCTGCGGACCTATCATTTGTACAATCATCGATGGGTCAAAAATAAGATCTTCACGCGGAATATTTCCTGCTGTATCTACACCCAATAAGTTCTTTACTGTTAGCTCTAGCTCATTGTCGTCTAGTGGGTTGCTAGTATTTGCTAGAGTAATTTCATCGTCACTTGGTTCGGCTTCTGTATATTCTCGTGCAGTTTCAGGTGGCGGCTTAATAAACTGTGCGAGTGCTACTGGGTCAATAAAGGGTGGCGGAAGAGAAAAATTTCCTTGCTGATTAAGAGAAAGAAGAACACTCTCGTATTGTTTTAATGTTATGTTATGAAACTCCGGATACTTGGTTTCATCTTCTATGTCGTCAGGTAGAGTTTGATCAGGTGGAACGGGCGGGATACTTTTTCCTGATTTGCACGGAAAGGGTGAATTTTCACCACCGTTTGCTAAAATATTTTTAATTCTTGTAATAATTGCTTTTTTGCCACCAGATGTTAATTTACCATCTTTAATAAAACCAAGATTTTCCATCGTTCCAGGCATTTCATTTTGCTCCCGTTACAAGAACTTTACTTGCCCATGTACCCTGAGTAGGAATTCCTGTTCCACCAAATCTTCCGCCCATTGTATTGCTTAGAGGCGCAGTTGCTGCACTTACTGTTGTTTGACTTGGTAACTCTATTAATGTTGCGGGAGTATCCGTGCAGAGCAAAGCTCTATCCGCTGTGTCATCTCCCAATTTTATCATTCCTTTTTCAGCTGGCTTTATGATAATGTCTCCATTTGATCTTATCACTATTGATGAAAAATTTTCACTTTTATCAAGATCCGCATCATCGCTATTGCCATTTTCTACTTTTATTTTTCGACCTTTTGTGTTATTTGCTTCTGCAAAACCTGTCACAAGTATCTGTATATCTGATCGTGCAATTAATCTTATTTTATCCGTTTTAATGACTATAGCAGCATCGCCGTCGTCGCTGTCTTCGATTTCAAATTCTTCAATATTGTAATCAGAAATACCGAATTTTAAGTCGGGCAAAGTTCTTTGAGAAATTTGTATTCTACTTCTATCGTTATATAAGTCAAAGTCGCCTTCAAATTTAGAAACTTGATCTTCTGCTTTACCTAGCTCTTTTTTAAGAACATTGCCGGGTACATCAACTGTAGCATTGTTTATTGTTGTTGTTGCGACTTCTAGACCTGCTGTGAGATTTGTCTGACCTCTTCCGGCAACTAAGTCAATACTACCTGCATCTTCGATAAAATCATGAGAAGGGAAAAATTGTCTTGCGCCATTTTCACCGATAGAAAAGTTTGCAGCTGTTGATGCTCTATCCGTACCCAAAACTATGAGCGAATTATTTGACCCCTCTAGTGCAAGATCACCGGGTCTTTTTTTAAAACGAGGCACAGATTCATATGCCATTAAGTGTGCGCCGTCTGTCGAAAGAATTAATCTTTCGAATATATCTTCTTTGTCAGTCACTTTTATCAAAGTACTATTGACTAAAGTAGTTCTAGTGTTATTAATTATTTTTACATCACCATTTCTAAGTTCATAGATTGGATTTGTTCTTCCGTCGTTTTGTGATCTTTCTCTCTTTGAAGCGTTAGCGGCGGGAGCGAAAGACGCATCATATGTTCTGGGTGAATGTTGATGATTTACATCATCAACGTAATGAGGCTCTGTAATCTTACAAAGCCAATAAGCTAATTCAAGACGCGGATTATTTGGATCTTCGACCATTACCCATACGGTTTCTCCTGGCTTGCAGGGCAGCGCCATATGTGAAGGAAAGAAGGGAAAAACAAACATTGGACTTGTCTCTGAGTGAGCAAAAACTCCAACTATTGTATTTCTTGGCAAAACAGCAGCAAATTGAGGATTACTAACCTTTAAAACGTTTGTCCAGTAATCAATTTTCTTATTGTCGGGACCTAAGATGATATTGTGTGGGTCAGATACAACATCTAGGACAACCATTCTTTTAAATGTAGTGCTAGGAACAGCAGTAGGTATGAAGTTTCTTATGTTGTTGACTCTTCCTTCAGCAAAAAGCTGTAGAAAGTCGTAAGAATTTATGACATCTCTTGGATCTTGGCCCGACATTAACTGTTTATCCTTTTAAACATTTCTTCTGGATCAATAGATTCGTCAGCTTTTTCCGCCTTTGAGATCAATTCGGCGAGACGAATAAGTTGATCGTTAGCTTTGCTCATTCTCTCTATGTAAGTTGATAAATTTTTACCATGCACAGCATGCTCTGTGCTGTCATTTTCAACTATATTGACAAGAGAAGAAAAAAGAACATAGGCATTTTGTCTATCAACAATAGCATTTTCGTAAATTTCTTTCCATAAGCGCTTTTTCTTATCAGGCACACCGTCTAACTGATCAAGCAAAGTAGAAAAATCTTTTGCTTTTTGTTCAAGCGCCAAGTCTAATTTATCTCTTTTCATGTAATGAATTATTGAGATTTTAAAGATTCTACCTTTAACTTTTTGTAGTATGTCTTAAGCGCCTGCATTGTTGTAGTCATTTGCTTAGGAGAGAGTCCTGATAATTCACGCATATAGAGAAGAATTGCGCTCTTGTTTAGCAGATCTATTTCATCTAAATTTTCAAAGATAGTGATTATAGAATTAATGCAAGACAACTCATTTTCTGACTTAACTTTACCTCTAATATCGTAGAGCATCGTAATGAGTTCTTTTCTATTTAGCGTTTCAGTGTAAGAGTCTTTAAACGGAAGATAGTTGTGCTCTTCAATAAGAAAAGACTCATACGTCGATAAGTTGTCAGGATCATCTAGACTGACTAGCTTTTTTATCTTTTGAGCTTTCTGTTTTGTCTTAATGATCAGCCAGTTTTTAGCAACAACATTAAAATAAGAGAAAGCATTTGTGCCTCTTGTTTCATCAAACTTATGAATAGTTTCAAAGAGAAAATTAACACAATCTACTTTAAGCTCTTCATAAGTGTCGTGCATGCTTGTGAACTTATAGATGTTTATTAAGTTCTCAACAAGCTTCTCAAAAGCAGGCATGATCTTTTCGACATAGAGCCTATCTCTATCTTTTTTGTTAATCTCATTTTGAAAGTTAACAATCGATCTATGCGTCTCTTCGTTAAAATACAGCTTTAAATTTGTTTTTTCTTCCTTTTTGTTTGTAAGACTCAAAACTTCTTCAGAAATCTGTTCAGTGTTTCTTTCATCTTTCGAAACATAACTCGCAAGCTGTGTATTAACCTCTTCTACGATAGGCTGTTTTTGTATTTTCTTTTGCCTCCTTTGTGCTTTCTTTAATTCTTTTTTATTGTTCATGTAACTTATTACTCAATTTTTCCTCATTTTATATTGTCAATCTGATTTGTGCTCGATTTTTCATTAAAATTTTCTATAATTTGCGCAACAATGTCTCTGCAGTCAGATATGTCTTTAACAACATCTTTTACTACAGGATCATCAAAAAATACTTCAAGCTTAGTTTTTGCTTCAAGCTTCTTGTGCTTTTCTGTCAATAATTTTATTGCATCATCAAGCTGATCATCTAAGTCTTCGACTTTTTCAAGCAAAACCAAGCTATTCTTAGTTGTTCTGACAAGAAGAAATGTTGAAATACAGAAAAGTATTGCAAACAGAAACGTTAAAATTAGCATATTAATTTCCCAATTTTGTCATCATACGACTTGCTGATTGACTCTTGAGAATAACTTTTGATAATTTTTTTGCTAAGATCAACAGCCCACGCCTTAGGTGTCGTAGAAGAATTTCTAAATTTAATAATTTTCTTCTTAAAATCTTCTTCTAAAACATTTGCCCACTTAGCATTTTTCATGAATATTGTCTCATCCACACGTGTCGGGTGCACATTTTCTAGCTTGTAGTCAATAGCAATAAACTTACCATTGTTCATAAAATCAAGATGGCCCGACCAATTTGTGGCAATGACTGGCAAGCCTGATGCAGCAGCTTCTAAAAGTGGCAGGCCATACCCTTCACCACGCGTAAGTGAGATAAGCGCCTTAATTTGTGTGTGTCTATAAAGAGAAGCCATCTCTGCGTCTGACATGTCGCCGTGCAAAAGATAAACTTTAGGATTAACCTTTCTGTTTATCTCATTAAGCACCGACTTTAAAACAGAAATTACAACTTGCCGGTCGATCTTTGTGTTGCGCCCTGTGTTTGTCTTGATGATTAGACCTACATCTTTATCATTTGAGAAAGTATCACAAAACCACTTAATAGTGTAGAAGATATTTTTTCTATCATTTTCAGAATTCTTTCCAGTAATCTGGCCTACAAAAAGAAAATTAAAGCTGGTTTCAAATTTAATATCATCTATTCTGGTGTGTGTATTTTGTGTAATCTCATCAGGAAATGATTCTGGGATGACATAAGCAGGAACTTCTATTTTGCCTGAGTTAGTAAGCGATGCAAGACTGTGCTTAGACGGCACTACAATTGATGACATCTTATTGCATGCATGTACCCACTGAGGATTACACACGTCTGTCTCAACTGCTGCAGTTACTCCCACATTTACTCTTCCTAAGTTAGGATCCCATTCATTAGGTAATTGAACTTGAACTGTTACATCGTAAAATTTGCTGGCTGGATCAACAGACTTATCCATTAACTTACCTATTAAGCCGGAGCTCGCATCTCTATTAATCAGCCATGGCGTGTCACCCCACATAAGGGCCTGAACTTCTAAATCAATGTCTTTAGAGAGCAACCAGCGAGCAATTTGCCTTGAGTGCACACCATAGCCAGACTGTGTTAAAACAGGTGCGCGAAGAAGAACTTTTTTCTTATGCAAATTGTTAAAAAAATAGTTTTCAGACATCAGATTGCTTTTAACTCCCAGCTGCAAGGTTTAGTTACTGGATTGTTCCACGTTTCAATTGTTTGCGTTAATGTTCTGTCCCATTCAGCAACAACTGCGTTTAAGTCATAATCTTTATGTGCATGTGTCATAGCTTTCTGTCCTAATGCTTCTCTTTGTTCGGGGCCCATTTCGTACATTTTCATGAACGCATTCATGAGTGTTTTATGTGAAACAAAGTCTTCATAAATGTAAGGAATCATTAAATTGCCTACCATCGACTTTACTTCTGGTTCTAGGGCTATACCGTATTGCTCACCTGTGTCGATGTCTTCAACTTGACGAGTTAGACCGCCAGTTTTTAAAGCAATAATTGGTTTTCCGCACATCATCGCTTCAAGTGTTGGAAGACCAAATCCCTCATTAGATGACCTATTGACAATAGTGTCACAAAGATTATATAGAATTCTCATGTCCTCAAATCCGATTCTATCTTTTGAGAATATAAGATTCTGACTAATTCCTAGCATGTCTACGACACTGTGTAAGTTAGTCCCTTCCTGGTCTAAGGGATCACAGTGCATCACAATTGTTGCATTAGTATGACCATACTTTTGCTTCAGTTGTTCAAGAAACATTTGCCAAGATTTAAGAATGTCGGCTGGCATCTTTCTTCGTGCATTTCTCGACACATAAAGAACAGTGAAATGATCAGCTCTTTCTCTTCCAAGAAGCTTTATCTTAAAGTCTCTTGCTTCGTGCTTTGGAATAGGTTTAAACAGATCTTTTGGCACAGCGTGCGGAATATAGTTTGTTTTCTCAGGAAATCGCTCTTTAACCATCTGATAAGTTGGCCAATTAATACAATTGATCAGATCAGTTGAGTCATATAAAACACGATTAAATTCTGGCCATGGTGTATTATCCCATAGATGCCAATATGTTATTGGACAAATCTGTTGAATTTCGTCGGCCATTTCCCAGATCCATATGAAGAATCGTGGGTCAGTAAACAGCATAAGTGCATCTGGGCGAACTTGTGCTAGTGTCTTTCTTAAAAGATTTTTGTCACCAAAGCCATTTGTAGGCTTAATGATGAAGTCAGGGTCGACTGCAACAATTTCATAGTTGTCATGTTTAATTGCGCCGCCAAAACACCTAAAGCTATATTTACCTGTATTGACTAGACCATTTATCAACCAACGAGCTTGAGTTCCTACACCTGAAGTCGAAAGCGGATGGTCCGAAATCATTAAAATTGTCTTTTTTTGCATCAGTCGTATATTACCTACTTTAGTCAAGATGTAACAAAAATTATGTGCAGTGCTCTGTGTTTTTATACTCGCACCACATGCAAGCAGCTCTATTCTTTAGAGCAATTCCTTTTTTGACTGATGACAACATGTTGCTAACGACCTTAAGCGACCGCTTAATCGGAACATCACCCATAGATACAGAAAAAAGCTCACAGTGTTGATTAGGCTTTGCAGATTTTTTAAGCAGAACAAATCCGCACCTAACACTCTTAAAAGGAACCTGGGGATTTTTTTGACACCAAAAGTTCTTGTAAAGAGCCAATTGTGCTTTTGTCATTTCATCAGATCTTTTTTCTCTCATCCAGCCTCTAGCAGTTGTCTTCCAGTCCAAGATCCAGTACAATGTTTCGCCCCTTTTACCTTTAGCTTTAATAACACCGTCTATGAAACCTTTAAAAGCATGTGGATGATTGTCAACTGATTCGTAGAGTTGATGTTCGGCGTCAACAACCTCCCATTCAGGAAAAGTATCATCAAGAAACTTTGGCACTTCTGAAAGAATTAGAGATGCATCGAACTTTGCTTTTGCGAGTGACTCATCTGTAAAGTCAGGGTTGCCCTCATGTTGAGCCCAGGCTTTCTCCATGTGCTCAAAAGCAATTTCAGACTTCATCTCTCGAGTAAGAAGATAATGCTCACACGAAGCATGGACTGCGGTGCCAAAGTCAAGAACCGGAGAAGGTTTGGACAGGTCGATCTTCTTGACGTGAGTCAAGCTGTGACGATATGAACACTCTTTCCAAAGCTTTACTTCTGAGAAAGAAACGTGTTGTTTTCCTGTCGGTAGTATCTCAAATGAGGGTGTTGCTTCTTGCATT
>Ga0194129_10004799_pt1 | contig 17700 bp, 18 predicted proteins | sample TA2KigCa35mmetaG_FD_150862 | JGI IMG/M metagenome (GOLD analysis project Ga0194129, IMG submission 150862) | Freshwater microbial communities from Lake Tanganyika, Tanzania - TA2015038 Kigoma Deep Cast 35m | ecosystem: Environmental > Aquatic > Freshwater > Lake | place: Tanzania: Lake...
CCTGGCCTGCATCGACGTAGCGGATCCGCGCCCCCTCGAGCCTCGCGAAGGTGGCGGTCGGCGGCTCGCCTGGGAGCGGTCCGCGGTGAAAGGACGCGCAGCCGACGAGCGACCCCAGGAGCGCCGCCAGGGCGAGAGCACGGACCCTCACGGTGCGAGCCTCTTCACCTCGGCGGCGAGCGAGAACTCCTCCGCAAGCTCCCCCGCCTTCGCGGTGATCGTCGCGACCGCCCCGAAGCACGGCGCAACGAACGCGAACGAACGCGTCACCGTGGGAAGCGCGCCGACCACCCGCGTCAGCGTCGTCCGGACGCGCATCACCTCGAAGGGGCCGAACGGTGTCTTCAGGGTCCCGGCGCGGTCGACCTTCGCGTCGTAGGTCTCGCTGTAGAGCGTCGGCAGTCCGAGCGCCTGCCCCGACACCGTCGAGGTCGACTTCCAGGTCGCGCCCACCGCGAGCGGGAACGCGAGCACCGTCGCGCCCGGCGCATGGGCGACCCGGGTCGCGGTCGCCCCGCTCGCGATCGAGGCGACGCCACGGAGAACCAGCGCGTCGGGGCGCGTCTCGAAGACCCCGACCACCTCGCCGAGCAGCGCGTCCTTCGTCAGCGGCGCGACGTAGCTCGCCCCGGGGTAGCTGCTCGCGAACCACGCACCCTCGAGCGTCGTCGTCGCGATGGCTTCGTCGATGTCGCCCGCGAGCGCCCCCGACAGATCCCAGGCGAACCGACCGTCCGCGAGCGCCTCCCCGCCCGTGTCCACGGGGACGTTCCGGGCGACGCGGTAGGTCGCGGCAAGCCCCGGACCGAGGACAATCTCGTCGCGCTCGAGCACCGCGTCGCCGTTGGGCGTGCATGCCATGCCGCCTCCCGCACCCGTCGCCCCGCCGCCTGGCCCGGCAGTGCCGGCGCTTGCGTCTCCGTCGCTGGGCAAGCACCGACCGTCGGTGAGGCAGGTCCCCGAAGCGCAGTCCGCCCCGACGCGGCAGGCCGGAGGCGCGGCGGGCTCGGCGCAGCCGGGCATGACCCACGCCCCAACGGCGAGCGCGGCGATCTTCGCGAACGAGCGGCCGATCATGGTGAGGCCAGGACCCTACTTGTGCGGCGCAGCAAAGTCAACTCGGAGCCCTGGGACTCGAACACCTGTTCGACTCCCAGGGCTGGATTCGGCGCAAAAGATGCGATATGGGCAGCGCAGCAATGCGCGCCCCGATCCTCGTCAAGAAGTACGCGAACCGAAGGCTCTACGACACCGAGGCGAGCAGCTACGTCGGCCTCGAAGAGCTCGCCGACAAGATCCGCCGAGGCACCGACGTGCAGGTCGTCGACGCGCAATCGGGGCAAGACCTCACCCAGTCGACGCTCACGCAGATCATCCTCGAGAGCCGCGGGGCCGCGAAGCTTCTGCCGGTCCCCCTGCTGCTGCAGCTCATCCGCATGGGCGACGATGCGCTCGCGGAGTTCTTCGGTCGCTACCTGTCGGCATCGCTTGAGCTTTATCTCTCGGCGAAGCAGGGTGCGCAGACGCTGGCACCGTACGCACCCTTCGCGACCCTGCCCTTCCAGGCGACCAACGCCCTCGCCCGGCTCCTGTCGGGGGTCGCGCCCTGGCAGGGAGCGGCCGCGCCGCACGGTGGCCCCGAGCCGCTGGCGGCAGACGTCGTGCCACCCGCACCTCCAACCGGGAATTCGACGAGCGACGAGGTCGCGGCGCTGCGCCGCGAGATGGCCGAGCTGCGGGACTTCCTTCGCGATCGCAGCAGAAAGCGCGTCTCCAAGATTGTGCGTCGCAGCAAATAAATTTGACCTACCCTCCCTTGGTGGTTAGCTTCCGCTCTCGACGGCGACACAATCGCTGTTTATTTCATAGTTTCGAGAGAATACGGAGATCACCCATGAGCGAGACGACGAATTCGCATGCGCAGCAAATCAAGAACACCTGGACCAAGGCGGTCGACGACGGTGTGGCCCGCCTGAGTGCGGCAATGGAGGAGGGCGCCAAGCTCGAGTCCAAGGGCGTCGCCCAGGCCACCCAGGCGATCGAGGAGCTCGCCAAGCTCCAGCGGGACTCGCTCGGCTACCTGGTGCAGCTCAGCGCCGAGTGGCGGAAGCTCACCCTCGAGGCGACGAAGCGGACGGCGGAGCTCTTCGCGGCGCGGTCGTGACCATGAAGCTTGCTCCGACGCCGAAGGACGCCGTCCTCCGGGACGGCTGCGCCACGCTGCACCGCTTCCGGGGTGGAGCCACGCAAGCGGCTGCGGGGGCGGCTCCGCTCCTGCTCGTGCCGTCGCTGATCAACCGCTGGTACGTGCTCGATCTCCGGGCAGGCGCGAGCGTCGCCGAGGCGCTCGTCCGCGACGGGATCGACACCTTCCTCCTCGATTGGGGCACGCCGGAGGCGGAGGACCGTTACCTGTCCTGGGACGACGTGCTCGCGCGGCTCGCGCGGGCCGTCCGCCGCGTGAAGCAGTTGACGGGCTCGCCGAAGGTTGGCTTGCTCGGCTACTGCATGGGCGCGACGCTGTCGGGGATCCACGCCGCGCTCCAGCCGGAGGAGATCGCTGCGCTGGTCAACCTCGCGGGGCCGTTCGACTTCGCGGAGGGAGGCTTCCTGAAGCAGATGACCGATCCGCGCTGGTTCGACGTCGACGCGATCGTCGACGCGGGCAATCTCTCGCCGGAGCAGATGCAGAGCGGTTTTGTGGCGCTGCGGCCCACCCAGCACCTCGCGAAGGCGGTGGGTTACCTCGACAAGCTTCACGAGCCGGCGGCGCGGGCGGGCTTCGATGCGCTCGAGGCCTGGGCCAGCGACAACATCCCGTTCCCGGCCGAGGCATACCGTCGCTACATCAAAGAGCTCTACCAGGAGAACCAGCTCGTTCATGGTGAGCACCACGTCGCGGGGCGCCGCGTCGACCTCGGCGCGATCCGTTGCCCGGTGCTCACCATCACCGCCGATCGCGACACCATCGTCCCGCCGAAGGCCGCGCTCGCGCTCTCCGAACGGGCCAATGCGCGCGAGAAGGAGCACCTCACGGTGCCGGGCGGGCACGTTGGCGCGGTGGTCGGGAGCCGCGCGTCGAAGGCGCTCTACCCGGCGATGACGGCGTGGCTCCGCCGCGTTCTTGCCGATGCGGGAGCGCGCGCCGAGGTGAGCGCGACGGCCTGAGCGGACGCGCCACGGACACGCCGACGAGGCGGGCCGGATCGACGGGATCCAGCTCGCCTCGTTGCGTGTCGGAGCTCCGCTCACATCACCAGGCCGCCATCGAGGTCGAGGCAGCGACCATTGAAGTACTCGCTCTCGAGGACGAACTTCACGCCGAGCCAGATGTCCTCGGGCACGCCGATCCGACCGACGGGGATGGCGGCCACCAGCGCGTCTCGCGCCTTCTGGTTCATCCCCTGGGTCATCGGCGTCTCAATCATGCCGGGCGCAACCGCGCCAACCCGGATCCCGAACGGCGCGAACTCGCGCGCCCAGGTGACGGCGTTCATGGCCATCGAGGTCTTGCTCGCGACGTACGCGGTCTGACCGCGGTTGCCGTGGCGCGCCACGCTCGAGATGTTGACGACGACGCCGGGCCGGACGTCACGGCGCACCATGGCAGCCACGACCTCGCGGGTCATCAGCGTCGCGCCAACGAGGTTCACGGCGAGGACGGCGTCGAGCGCGTCCTTGCCGTAGGTCGTCACCTCGCCGGTGGCGCGATCGCGCTTCACGAGCAGACCGTCCCGGATGATGCCCGCGTTGTTCACGAGCCCGTTGACGCCCCCCGTGACCTCGTTGGCCCAGCCGACGAAGTCGGTCACATCGCGCTCGCTCGTGACGTCGAGGCGCCGGCGGTGGACGCCTTCGGGCAAGGCGGCGAGCCCCGCCTCGTTGACGTCGCCCGCGACGACCGTCGCGCCTCCCTCGAGCAAGCGGTGGACGAAGTGTGCGCCCATGCCCTGGGCGCCGCCGGTGACGATGATCTTCAGCTGGTCGAGTCGCATCGGTGTTCTCCTGGTGAATTGCCGCACTGCAGCATGGTCTCACACGGGCCCGGGTCCAGGTTTTTGTGCGCCGCGGCAACCCCCACGGGAGGCCTCGACCGCGGCCGTGCGTCCCCCCTTGGAGGCATCGGCGTTGAGCGCGACGGGGCGCTCAGGCGCTGCCGGACGACTCGCGGGCGGACTCGGACACCACCGCGGTCGGGACGCCGCCCGGAGCCGACGCCACCTCGAACCACGGCCCGGGGACGGCGAACACCGGACGGCCGGCCGCGGGGTTCACGAGAAGCGCGAAGGCGAGCCAGAGCGCGATCGCCATGAGGCCGACCGTCGCGAGCGCGATCGCCGTCGAGAGCCACGGCGCGTGGGTGAGCTCGCGGAGGATCCGCGCGACGTAGAGGACGTCGATGTCGAGGAGGAACAGCACGAGCAGCTTCGAGTGGAAGCCGAAGGCGTAGGTCAGGACGAAAAAAATCACGAGGAACGTCGCGTCGACTGCGAGGATGACGCTCGGATCCGGGACGCGGCCCTCCGCCATCCCCGAGAGCGCCCAGCCGTTCATCACCCAGTTGAACGCGAAGGTGGTGAACATCGTGCCACCGAGCGCGTTCTTGTTGGCGAGCGCGAGGAGGCCCGCGAGGAGCTGCCCGCCTGCGCCAAACAGGAAGCAGAACATGGCCGCGGTCCGGAGCGCCGCCGGCGTCATCGCGACTCCGAACGCGATCGGCAGGAGCGCCGCACAGCCGATGGCGAGCCCGAAGAGCCCGAGGGGCGTCGACTCGGCGAACGGGTTCGTGGTCGCAGGGCTAGCAGGCGTCGACATCGAGGCTTCCTCCGGGTGGCGGTGCTTCTAGCGGGCGCCTGACGACCGGGCAAGAGAATTGCTGCGGCGCAACATAGCGGCGGCGCGCCTGCCGCTCGCCGAGGGTCGCGTCGGCCGCGTGGGGGGCTGGCGCCGGACGGGGGCTCGGGGACGCGCCGGGGTCGGCCGTCAGTCGTCCCGCCGCGCGAGCGTGCCGCGAATGACGAAACCTATCGCCAGCGCGACGGCGAGCACGAGCCAGAAGTACCCGGGCGACGAGCCCTCGAGGCCGGTCTTCATGTTGATGCCGAGGATCGAGCCGATCGCGGTGATCGGGAAGAAGAGCGCCGCGAGCAAGTTGAGGCGATGCTGCGCCTTGGCGGCCTCCGCCGCGCTCCGCGCCTGCTCCTCGGCCGAGCGCGCGGTCGTGTACTCGAGGCCGTTGCGGGCATCGCCGACGAGCAGCTCCGCGGCGCGCTCGAGATCGTTCGCCTCGTCACGCAAGGCGAGCAGCGCGCGGTCCTCGATCTCGCTGCGGGCGTCGTGGAGCGCGCGGTGGAGGTTGCGGGTCGTGCGGTGAAGGGGCGTCGCGGCGTGCAGCACCTCGAAGAACTCGCGGGCGCTCGTGGCGGCGTCGACCTTCGCGTCGAGCGCGAGGATCGAGGCCTCGAGCGTGTCGAGGTGGTCGCGGAGCTGGCGCAGGCCGTTCTCGGTACCCGGACCGCTGGCGCGCCACGCCCCGTCGACGGCGCGCCAGAAGAGCCTCGCCGGGCGTGCGATCTCGTTCTCTTGCGGTGGCGCGTGCACCACGAGGAGCAGGTGCCCCTCGGCGACAATCGCGCGCTGCCGCCCCGCCTGGACGCCGACGCGTTGCCGGATCCGAGGCGGGACGTCCCAGTCGCGCGGGACGAGCGAGTCGGTCGAGGCCGGTGCCGGCTCGGTCACGCGCTCACCCTCGTCGCGCGCCATGGCTCACTTCTTGGTCCCCGTCGCCTCGCCCGCAGGCTTCGCAGCCTTGCCCGCCGCGGGCTTCTTGCACTTGAGGTAGTCGGCCATCGTCCAGTCGAGGAACTGCTTCGCCGCGTGGCTCGGGAACTTGGCGAGCACGAGCTTCTTCGCGTTCTCGACGCGCGTCTTCTCGTCCTTGCCCTTGACCTTCGCGGCCTCGGCCTCGAAGCCCTGGGGAGGTAGGCGATGTTCGCGTCGAGCAGCTCGGCGCCGCCCTTTCCGGCACCGTGACCGGGGTAGTACACCGTCGCCGGGTCGTTCTTTTTCCAGGTCTCGAGGTGGCCGATCCAGGTCGCCGCGTCGCACTCCTTCATCCAGTTGTGGACGTTGCTGTAAAGGTTGTCGCCGGCGATCACGGCCTTCAGCGACGGCACGCTGACGATCGCGCTGAGGCCGTGCTCGCCGCCCTTCAGCTCGCTCACCTCGAGCTTCTCGCCGCCGAGCTCGAGCGCGCCCTCGAGCAGCGTCACCTTGGCAACGTCGGCCGGGGCTCCCGCTCCGAGCATGCCCTTCATGCCTTCGAGGGTCGGCTTGGCGGCGCCTTCGAACTCGGCCTTGACGCCAGCGGTCGCGTAGAGCGGGACGCCCGGGAACGCCTGCTGGAGCACGTAGAATCCGAAGTAGTGATCGGGGTGGGCATGGGTGAGGAAGAAGGCATTCGGGGTCTTCTTGGACGCCTTGATTTTGTCGACCAGCGCCTGCGTGACAGGCACGACGAGCTGGCCGTCAATCACGATGAGCTCGCGGTCGTTTTGAACGATGACCGAGTTGACGGCGCCGGCCTCTTCGGGCGCGGTGAACACGTCGATCGTGATCGGCCCCGGGGCGGGCGGCGCCTCGACCTTCGCGGTGGGCGCAGGCTCGACCGGCGTCGCGGTCGCCTGGGGCGGCGGGGCCGGCGGCGGGCTCGACGAGCAGGCCGTGGCGAGGAGTGCGGTGAGCAGGCCGGAAGAGAGCAGCTTCATGGTGGTTCGGCCTTCGTGCCTCGAGCCCGGCGACGCCGACCACCGGGTCGCGCGCGCTGAGGACGATGCGGCGTAGTGTGGAGTCGCCCGGGTTTCAATTGCAGAGCCGCTCGCAACGTCGCAGGAGACCGGTTAAGGTGCCGACCTGATGAAGCGAGACGAGCTCCGCAAGCTGACCCGGGACGAGCTGTTCGCGCGCGCTGAGGCGCTCGGCGTCTCGCGCCCTGCCGTGCTGACGCAGGGCGAGCTCGTGGACGAGATCGTGAAGCGAGCGTCCCCTTCGGCGAGCGGGATGCGCGGCTGGCTCGGTCGAGCGCGCGATCTCGTCGCGCAGGTCGTGGCGAAGGGGTTGCACCTCCCCGACGCGGCGCGGCTGTTCCGCGGGGAGGCGCCCGAGCCGCTGCCGACGCCACCTCCGCCGCTGCCCACCGTCACGCTCGCGGAGATCTACGCCGCGCAGGGTCACCACGCGAAGGCGGTGAGCGTGCTCGACCAGGTGATCGCGACCGAGCCCTCGCATCCGCTGGCCCACGAGCTGCGAGAGACTTGGCTCGCGCGCGGCGGAGGGCGCGGCCCCATCGATGCCGAGCCCGAGCCCGAGCGCGAAACCGCGACCGAGGTCCACGTCGGCGGCGAGGCTGCGAGCGAAGCCGAGCCCGTCACGATCGCCGCGAGCGAGGCCGAGCCCGTCACGATCGCCGCGAGCGAGGCCGAGCCCGTCACGATCGCCGCGAGCGAAGCCGAGCCCATCACGATCGCGCACCTCGCGTCCGCGGGCGAGCCGGGTCCGAGCGGCGCACCCGAGGTTCGGACCACGTCGCCCGGCGTGGAGGAGGTCTTTCGCGACGGCGTGGTCGCGAAGGCCTGCGGCGCGACGAACGCCACGGTCGCATGGGAGCTCCGGCCGGTACGTTACGCGCGCGCCCTCGCCGAGCATCCGGAAGGCGAGCTCGTGGTGCGCGTGTTCGCTTCGCGCTCCGAGGGCTCGTCGGTGCGGTCACGGACGACCGACGTCGCGGTCGAGGGCACCCACGGAGAGGTCAGCCTCGACGGCGTGCCGCCGGGGGCCCACGTCCGGGTGTGCGTGGCGTGGAAGTCGGCGAGCCGGTTCACGCCGCTCACCGTCGGTCCGGCGCTGACGATGCCGCTCAGCTGAACTCGCCCCTGCGGGCGCGCTCGTGCCAGTCCGACAGCTCACGATCGAGGATGGCGAGCGCCTTGTCCTTGAAGATCCGGAAGACGAACGGGACGTCGAGATCGAGCGTGATCTTCCCCGGGGCGAGCTCGACCGTTCCTTTCAGCGACACGCCCTTCGCGGAGAACGACGCGTTCGCGTGGGTGGGGCTGACCCAGATCAAGGTGGGGGCAAAGTCCGAGTACTTCTCCCGGTAGCTCTCGAAGGCCCGCTCGGTCACCTTGCGAGCGAGCTCGGGACTGAGCTCGTGCGACATCTCGTGCCTCATGCGCCGCTCTTAGCACGGCTGCCCTCATCGACCTCGAAAGTGGCGCACCCGACGCTCACCGCTCGACGCGCTCGGCGACCGTGAGGCAGTCGGACTCGGGGATGGGCGGGCGGGCGGAGCGATGCCGCGCGAACCAGCCGCGCGTCACGCGATCGAGCTCTTCGGCGAGGTGAAGCTCCCGCACGAACGCCGCGCGGCATTCACGGAAGGACGCGCTCGGATCGAGCCGCTCGGCCACCGCCGTTTGCCAGCCGAAGAGGAGCTCCTCGACGCGCGCCTCGAGCCGCTCACGGTCGCGGCGCCGCTCCTCGTCGTGCCGCAAGAGCCGCAGCTCCTCGCTCGCGAACAGCGCGCGATCGAGGTGCCAGGTGGCCCGCGCCTCGAGCCAAAGCGTGACGCCATCGGAGAAGGTCTGACGGAGCGGGTCGTAGGAGGTGGGCACGGTCGAGGCCGACTCGGTCGCGCTGCGGGCCGCGCGGAGCCGCAGCTCGGGGAGGGCCGCCGAGCGACGGGCCCGACGGGCGAGGTCGGCGAGGCTCTCCGCGCGGGCGTCGAGTCCAGCCGCGCTCGCGGCAGCGTCGACCGCGTGTTGCAGCTCCTCGGGATCGATCCGGATCAGACGCCGGAGCGTCCGCTCGTCGGGGATCCGCGGGATCACTGGCGCTCGCTCCGGGCCCGGACCCGACGATGAAACGTGTTTCACGCCATCGCTCGTGACCGGCGCGGCCCCTCGCCACGGAGCCTCGGCGCCCGGCTTCTCGGGAGCGGGAGGCCGCGGGGCCGCGGGGCGCGACTCCTTCGGACGCGGCTCCGCTCCCTTGGCCTTGCCGGGCGCGCGCGTGGGTACCGGCTCGATCGAGCGCGCGGCCGACGAGGCTCGGCGTCCGGGCGGCGGCATCCGGTCGAAAGGGACCGCGACCCACAGCCCGCCGAGCAGCTCGCTCGAAGTCGCGCGGCCGCGAAAGCCGAGGGCGACGCCGACCTCCGCGCCGGCGCCTCCCGCCCGCTCGTCCAGCATCCGAGCGGAGGTCCCGAACGGCTCGCCCAAAGGCACGCGAGGCTGGGCGCCGCCGGGGCGCGCGAGGGAGAGCAGGACGAGGAGCGAGACGATGACCAAGCCGAGGGCGGGCAGGCGACGTGCGAGCATGGGTTTCCTCCGTCTGCTCATCGCCGTGAGGCCGGCGTCGGTTTCAGGTCGGCGCGTCCTTCTCGAGGTCAGGCCGCATCGGCGAGCATGGCGGCGAGGTGCCGGCGCCCGCGATGAAGGCGACTCATCACGGTGCCGATCGGGACGCCCAGGCGCTCGGCGGCGTCGCGGTAGCTCTGGTCCTCGAGGTCGACGAGGACGATGGCCTCGCGGTAACCGGCAGGCAGCGACGCGAGGGCGCGCTCGGCCTGGCGGGGCAGCCCCGCGCGCGTCGGGAGCGGAGGTGCCTCGGGCCACCCCGACGGGTCGGCGGCGAGGCGGTCGAGGGCCCGCCGCTCGCGCCGCGCACCCCGGCAGCGCGTGAGGAAGGCTCGCAGCATCACCTGGTTCAGCCAGGCGCGCAGGTTGGTTCCCCCCTGGAACTGGTGCTCGAACCGCAGCGCGCGCTCGCTCGTCTCCTGCACGAGATCTTCGGCGCCTGCCCGACTTCGGCAGAGGCGAAGCGCCCGAGCGAGCAGCTCGCCTCGGAGCGCACCGAGCCCGCGACGGACCTCGCTCGTGCGCTCGGGCGGAGCCTCAACAGGCAGGGGGTCGATGGAGGTCTTGGCAGCGTGGGACAGGGACGTTGGGGGCATCGTGATCACTCCTCGACGCGTTGCATCGCAACCGGAGTGCCACGCCTTCCGCCGCCCTGGACGCTGTCATTTTCAAGGGTTGCGCTGCACGACCGACGCACGCGTGGGCCGCCGTCCGCAGCGCCGTGTCCGGCGAGACACGGTCAGAGCGAGGCGAGCGCTCGGGGAAGCTCGGCGACCAGATCGCTCGCGACGAGCCCGCGCTCGAGGGGACGCATCTCGATCGCCGTGCGCTCGCGCCAGAGTCGCGCCGCCCGAAGGTGAACGTGCACCGCCGCGCAGGCGACCTCGAACGCGATCTCGGTGCGCGCCGCGTCGTCCTCCGCGCGGAGCTCGCCGCGCGCCGCGAGCAACGCCAGGACGACCCCCGCCAGCACGTCGCCCGAGCCCGCCGTCGCGAGCAACGGCTCCGCGCCGTCGAGGTAACGGAGCCGACCATCGGGATGAGCGACGAGCGTGTGTGGCCCCTTGAAGACCACCACGGCTCCCGTCGCCTTCGCAGCGCGACGCGCGGCCCCGAAGCGGTCGCGCTCGAGCTCCGAGACCGGCTCGCCGAGCAACCGAGCGAGCTCGCCGGCGTGCGGGGTGAGCACCCGAGGCCCGGGTGCGCCTGCGAGGGCGGTGGGGCGACCCGCGAAGTGCGTGAGCGCATCCGCGTCGACGACGGCGGGACCACGGTAGCCGAGCACGATCCGCTCCGTGACCTCGCGCGCAGCGGAGTCGAGGCCGAGCCCCGGACCGACGCACACCGCGGCGCGGCGCTCGAGCGCCCGGTCGAGGGAGTCCGTGAGCTTTTCGCGATCGAGCGCGTAGGTCATCACCTCGAGCACGCGCCCGTCGAGGCTCGCCGCGATCTCCGGCCAGGTCGCGACGGTCGCGAGCCCCGCACCACCGCGCAAGGCCGCCGTCGCCGCGAGCAGCGCCGCGCCGGATTTTCCCGCACTCCCCGCGACGACGAGCACGCTCCCCGCGCGGTACTTGTGGGCGTCCGGCGCGCGGAACCCACGCGCGGCGAGGACGTCGTCGGGCTCGATCGCCTCGGCCTCGCAGCCGACCGCATCGAGCACCTCACCGTCGGGGATCCCGAGCCCGACGAGGCGCACGTGCCCGGCGTGCCGCACCCCCTCACCCTGAAGCAAGCCAGTCTTCAGGTGCGCGAAGGTCAGCGTCTCGGTCGCGTGCACCGCGACGCCGAGCACTTCGCCGGTCGTCGCGTCGATGCCCGAGGGGACGTCGAGCGCGACCACCGGACGGAGGGAGGCGTGGATGCGGTGCACGAGCTCGGTGGCGCGTGCGTCGAGGGGGCGCGAGAGTCCGGTGCCGAACAGCGCGTCGACGACGAGGCTCGAGCGCGCGAGGGCCGCCTCGACCTCGGCGAGGTCATCCTCGATCTCGCGCACCTCGAACCCGAGGCGAACGAGCGCGTCGAGGTTCGTGCGTGCGTCGCCTGCCACGTCGTCCCGACGCCCGAGCAGGAACACCTCCGCCGCGAGCCCGCGGGTCTCGAGGTGCCGCGCCACGACGAAGCCATCGCCGCCGTTGTTGCCCTTGCCACAAAGCACGAGCGCCGGTCCGCGCGCGTCGCCCATTCGCTCGGCGATCCGCTCGGCCGCACCACGGCCGGCGTTCTCCATGAGGACGATCCCGGGCACGCCGCAGACGTCGATCGCGTGGCGATCGTAGGCGCGCATCTGCGCGGCGGTCATCGCGACGGTCATCTCAGGACTCCGACGCCGCGTGCTCGCCTGGGTCGCGCCAGGGCTCCCCGGTCGGCTCGCCCTCGAGGATCACCACCGCCGCCGCCACCCCGGCGTCGTGGGTGATCGAGACGTGAACACGTTTCACTCCCACGCGCTCGGCGAGAGCCCGCGCCGGTCCGTGCAGCACGAGCTTCGGCGGTCGCTTCGGCACGCCGCGCACCTCGAGATCGTGCCAGCCCACACCGACGCCGCCCTCCATCGCCTTCGCGAGGGCCTCCTTCACCGCGAAGCGCCCCGCGAGCACCGTGGCGCGGTCGGTCCGCTGCGCGAGGGCCGCTCGCTCGTCGTCGCGCAGGATCCGCTCCCAGAAGCGCTCGCCCCAGCGCGCGAGGATCGCCTCCACGCGTGCGATCGAGCAGACATCGATCCCCATCCCGAGGATCACGTCGGCTCACCCTCGCCGCTCGATGCCACGCCGGACCGCGTCGCGCAGGTCGCGGACGGCCTGCGGCAACCCCACGAACACGGCATCGCCGATCACCGCGTGGCCGATGTTCAGCTCCGTGATCTCGCGGAGCGCAGCGACCTCGACGACGTTGTGCCGGGTGAGGCCGTGACCCGCGGCGACCTCGAGGCCCAGCGCGTGCGCGAGCCGTGCCCCCGCGGCGAGGCGCTCGAGCTCGGTGGCGCTGGGGGCGTGGCAATAGTCGCCGGTGTGGAGCTCGATCTGCTGCGCGCCGAGCTCCCGCGAGAGGCGGAGCTGAGCCTCGTCCGCTGCGACAAACAGGCTGACCTTGATGCCCGCCGCGACGAGCGCGTCGATCGCCTTCGCGACCGCAGGGCGCTGACCGACGACGTCGAGCCCGCCCTCGGTCGTGCGCTCCTCGCGGCGCTCCGGCACCAGCGTGACGACGTCGGGCTTCACCCGGACGGCGACCGCAACCATCTCGTCGGTGGCGGCCATCTCCATGTTGAGGAGGGTCGTCACTGCAGCGCGCAAGCGAAGCATGTCGTCATCGTGGATGTGGCGCCGATCCTCGCGCAGGTGCGCGGTGATGCCATCGGCGCCGGCCTGCTCGCAGAGCTGCGCGGCGAACACGGGATCGGGGTAGCGCGTGCCGCGCGCGTTTCGCAACGTGGCGACGTGGTCGATGTTGATGTGCAGTCGGATGTCCACCGGTGGCTCGCTTCTCGTCGGCTCTGCGTTCGTACGCTCTGCGTGGGCAAGTCGAGGCTCGCGTGAGTGCGGCTCGGGTGAGCGGGGCCCGTGTCAACCCGGCGTGTTGTCGAACGCCGCCGTCGCGTTCCGCGCCGACTCGGCGAGCAGCTCCTGGATCCGCCGAACGAGGCGCGCCGGATCCTCGACCACGCCCTCGCTCAGCAGGGCCTGGTCATACAGCATCTCGCCGAAGAGCTGAATGCGCGTCGACTGCGGGTCGCGCTGCGCGAGGAGGCCGACCGCCTGCACGATCGGGTGCGACGGGTTCACCTCGAGCACGCGCTTCTTCGCCTCGACCTTGTCCTCGTCGAACGCGCGCATCAACCGCTCGAGGTTCGCGCTCGGGTCGCCGGCGCGAGACACGAGGCAGCTCGCGGTGTCGGTCAAGCGACGCGAGGGCCGGACCTCCGCGACGCGCTCGTCGAGGACGCGACCGAGGGCCTCGACGGCGGCCTTCGTGCGCTCGTCGTCCGAAGGGGTCGGCTCCGGCGTCTTGGGCTTGGCGACGGCGTCGAGGTCGAGCTCGCCGTGCGCGACGCTGACGAGGTCGAGCCCCTCGAAGCTGCGGAGGCCGTTCACCATCCACTCGTCGATCGGATCGGTCAAGAGCAGGACGTCGAGGTCGCGCGCCCGGAACGCCTCGAGGAGCGGGCTCTCGGCGAGCGACGCCGCGTCGGTCCCGGTCAGGAAATAGATGGCCTTCTGCGCCTCGGGCTTGGCCTTGACGTAGTCCTCGAGGCCGACGAGCGTGCCCCTTGGCGAGCGGAGCGACTGGAAGCGGTAGAGCTTCGCGAGCTGATCCTTGTTGCGGAAGTCGGTCGCGGCGCCCTCCTTCAGGATCACGCCGAACTGGCTCCAGAGCGCGCGGTACTGCTCGGGCTCGTCGTTCGCGAGCGACTCGAGCGCCTTCAAGACCTGCTTGGTGAGCTGCTGCTCGATGGTGCGGATCGTCCGGTTTTCCTGGAGCGTCTCGCGCGAGACGTTGAGCTGAACGTCCTCCGAGTCGACGACGCCGCGCAGGAAGCGGAGGTACGGCGGCAGGAGCTTGTCGCAGCTCTCCATGATGAGGACGCGCTTCGCGTAGAGGCGCAGGCCAAGCTGCTGGCGCTGCGCGAAGAGGTCCATCGAGGCCTTCTCGGGCACGTACACGAGGGCGGAGAACTGCACCGGCGCGTCGACCGACCAGTGGACGGTCGCGAGCGGGGCGTCGCCGCCGCTGCCATTCGAGATGAGCTTGAAGAATTCGGCGTGCTGCTCGGCGGTCACCTGGGCGCGCGGCGAGCGCCACAGCGCCGACGAGCGGTTGACCACCTTGTCGCCGATGCGGATCGGGAACATGACGAAGTTCGAGTACTTCTCGATGACGTGCTCGACGCGCCACTCCTCGGCGAACTCCGCCGCGTCCTCCTTGAGGTGCAGCGTGATGCGGGTGCCCGGGCGCTCGCGCTCACCGGGCGCGACCGTGAACTCCCCGTCGCCGGACGAGCGCCACAGGACGGGCTCGGCGCCGTTCTTGATCGATCGCGTCTCCACGTCGACGCGATCGGCGACCATGAACACGGCGTAGAAGCCGACGCCGAACTGCCCGATGAGCTCGAGGGCGCGCTCCTTGTCACCGCTCTTCGAGAGCTCGGCGAACTTCGCGAAGAACTCGCTCGTGCCCGACCGCGCGATGGTGCCGAGGTTCTCGATCACCTCCTCGCGGGTCATGCCGACGCCGTTGTCCTCGACGGTGAGCGAGCGATGCTCCTCGTCGAGCGTGATCGCGATCGTGGGCTCGTCGTCGATCCGGGTGACGGTGTCCCCGGCCGTGAGCTGGAGGAAGCGCGCCTTGTCGAGCGCGTCGGAGGCGTTCGAGACGAGCTCGCGGAGGAAGACCTCCGGGTTCGTGTAGAGCGAGTTGATGACGAGGGACAGGACGCGCTGAACCTCGGCCTTGAAGGCAAACTGCTGCGCGGTGCGGGTCGTTTCGGTGGTCATGGTCGCTTACCCCCGCGGTCGTATAATCACAGCCTGCCGGGAGTGCCATGCCACAGACGCAAGTTCTCGAGCTCGATGACGTGACCCTGGTGGTCGAGGTGCACGGCGCCGGCCCTCTCGTCGTGCTCGCCCACGGGTTTCCGGACTGCCTGCGGAGCTTTCGGCACCAAGCGCCGGCGCTGGTCGCGGCGGGGTATTCGGCGGCCCTCGTCGCCATGCGGGGCTACGCGCCGAGCAGCCCCTCGCGGAGCGGCCGCTACGACGCCGAGGCGCTCGGGCGCGATCTGCTCGCGGTCGGCGACGCCCTGTCGCCCGAGCGGCCGTTCGCGCTCGTGGGTCACGACTGGGGCGCCATCGCGTGCCAGGCGGCGGCGGGGCTCGCGCCCTCCCGGATCACGGCGCTCGCGACGATGGCGGTGCCTCACCTGCGGGTCGCGCTGCCTCGGTTTCTTCGGCCGGCCCAGCTTCGGCGCTCGCTCTACATGCTGGAGTTTCAGCCTCGGCGCGCCACCGCCGCCGTCCGAGCCGACGACTTCGACCGCATCGAGGCGCTCTGGCGGCGCTGGTCACCGGGCTACCGGGCCACCGCCGACGAAATGACAGACATCAAGAACGCGATCGGACCGCACCTGGACGCCGTGCTCGGGTACTACCGCGCGCTCTTCCGGCCGGGCATCGCGACGCTGCGCTGCCTCCTCGCGAAGACCCTGCCACCGGCGCTGTACCTCCACGGGCGTGACGACGGTTGCATCGGGGTCGAGCTCGCCCGCGGACTCGAGCGCGCGTACGCGGGGGGGCTGGAGGTCGGCCTGATCGGGGGTGTCGGCCACTTCCTGCACCTCGAGCGCCCCGACGAGGTCAACACCCGCCTGGTGCGCTTCCTGCGCACCCACCATGACTGAACATCGACTCAGCAGCCCCGCGGAGGCATTTCAATTTTGAACGACGCTATTTCGAAGTTGAAAGCCGAAGGCGTTGAAATCTAACCACTTTTTTCGATTTAGAGGTTGCCCGATTCGTACCAAACGTGCACGAATGGGGATAATTGACGCCGCAGTGAGCCTACTTCCCCCCCGGGCTTGCTGCGGCGTTTTTGCGTTTGTCGCGCCGCTTCGACTCAACCGGCGAGGGCCGCGACCAGCAGCCAGCCGCAGGCGACCAGCCTCCCGAGCGCGGCGCCATGGTCGGCGGCGACGGCGACGAGCAGCGTCCGCGTCGCCGGGTTGGCCAGCGCGGCTCGCATCGTGGTGACGTTCTGCCCAACCCGCGCCCCATCCTCCGAGGTGGGGTTGCGGACCGTGGCCTCGAGGCCACCGAGGACCCGCCCCGGCGCCCCCGGTACGAGCGCGAGCCAGGGACCTGCGACCAGGGCGACGAGCAGCGACTCGAGCCGGGCCCTTGCCGCGACGAGGGAGAGCGCGAGCGCGACGGCGATCGGGAGCAGCCACGCCATCGCGAGCGAGGCCGGGGAGGCACCGTTGGCGAGCGCCCGGCCCGAGGCCGCGAGCGCGACGAGGAGGGGCAAGAGGCCGCGGGCGTGCTCGGCGAGGCTCGGGCGCGGCACGACCTCGAGCGCGGTGCGATCGGTGGCCTTGCCGAGCGACGCGAGCATGCCTTCGACGTGGCCCGCACCGACGACGGCGACGACCGTCTTGCCGGCGACGGCCTCGAGGTGACTCGTGAGGTAGAGGTCGCGCTCGTCGATCAACGGGACCTTGACCTCGGGGAGCTTGCGCCCGAGGTCGCCCATCACGTCCGACACGTGCTCGCGCTCCTTCAGCTGCTCGATCTGCTCCTCGTCGATGGTGTCGTCGCCGAACGCGCTGGCGAACAGCCCGACGAGGAGCAGCGCGCGCTTGACGGGGCCGAGGTTCGCCCAGGCTCGGCGCAGGGTGATCTGCGCGTCGCGATCGGCGAGCACGAGCGTGGCGCCGACCTCCTTCGCGGCCTCGGTGGCGGCGAGCAGCTCGGCGCCGGGCCTCACGCCGAGACGATCGCCGATGCGCTTCTGAAACGCCTGGAGCGCGAGCGTCGCGAGGGTGAAGCCGGCGCGCCCCTCACGGACGATCGCGGGCACGTCGAGCGTACGAAACCGCGCGGGATCGGTGAGCGCGGCGTAGCGGGTCGGGCAGAGCTCGACGCACACGGTGTCCGGCCGCAACGCGCGAATGGCGGCCCGCACTTCGTCGACGCTCTTCTTCGAGACGTGGGCGGTGCCGATGACGTGAAACGTGCTCTCCTCGCCGGTCGCCTTCGAGCGACGAACGAAGCTCACGGCGTGAGGGCTCGCGGGGGCGCTGTTCTCGACGGCAGGTTCGGTCACGGTGTCGGGAGCTTAGTCGCAGCGACGGGCGGCGCGAGCGCTCGTTCCCGTTGAGGGGGCGCGCCGGGTGCGGTAACGCCTTCGACGCGCGCCATGCACTTCCAGGACATCATCCTTACGCTGCAGAAATTCTGGGCGGATCGCGGCTGCCTCGTCGTGCAGCCCTACAACTCCGAGGTCGGCGCGGGCACCTACAACCCCGCGACCTTCCTGCGCGCGCTCGGGCCCGAGCCGTGGAACGTCGCCTACGTCGAGCCTTCGCGGCGCCCGACCGACGGCCGCTACGGCGACAACCCGAACCGGCTGCAGCAGTTCCACCAGTTTCAGGTCATCCTCAAGCCGAACCCGCCCGACATCCAGGATCTCTACCTCGAGTCGCTCGCGGCCCTCGGCACGAAGCCCCTCGAGCACGACGTGCGCTTCATCGAGGACGACTGGGAGTCGCCGACGCTCGGGGCCTGGGGCC
>Ga0194129_10004804_pt1 | contig 17693 bp, 10 predicted proteins | sample TA2KigCa35mmetaG_FD_150862 | JGI IMG/M metagenome (GOLD analysis project Ga0194129, IMG submission 150862) | Freshwater microbial communities from Lake Tanganyika, Tanzania - TA2015038 Kigoma Deep Cast 35m | ecosystem: Environmental > Aquatic > Freshwater > Lake | place: Tanzania: Lake...
CGAGGGCGAGGGCGAGGGCGAGGGCGAAGCGGGCGCGGTGACGCGCTTCATCGCCGTCGGCGACTCGGGCAAGGGCAACGACGGGCAGTACCGCGTGGCGGACGCGATGGCCGACGTGTGCGGGGCGCGAGGCGGCTGCGCGTTTGCGCTGCTGCTCGGCGACAACATCTACGACGCGGGCGTCGCGGATCGAGGCGACGCGCAGTGGCAGGAGAAGTTTGAGCTGCCCTACGCCGCGCTCGACTTCCCGTTCTACGCGACGCTGGGCAACCACGACTACGGCGCCCCCGACGTGCTGCAGGGGTTCGCCGGCGGCATCGGCATCGACCCGCGACGGGGCGCAGCCCAGGTCGACTACGCCAGCGGCAGTGACAAGTTCTTCATGCCCGACACGCACTACCGGCTGCAGCACGGCCCCGTCGAGCTGGTGTCGTTGAACACCGCGTCGATGTTCTGGGCCGACCTCAGCTTGATCGAGCGGGTCGTCGGCTACGACGACGAGAACGACCGCCAGCGCGCGAGCCTAGCGGCGTGGGCCACGGACCCGCTGGCCGGCTGGCGCATCGCCTTTGGTCATCACCCTTATCTGTCCAACGGTCCCCACGGCAACGCGGGCCAATACGACAACGTGGTCATCGACGGGCTCATCGGTTCGGGCACCGAGCTGAAGGCATTCTTCGAGGAGCACGTCCTTGGTACCTTCGACGTCTACCTGTGCGGCCACGACCACTCGCTGCAGGACCTCGGCGACGTCGATGGCACCGAGCTGCTCGTGTCAGGCGGCGGGTCCAGCCACACCGAGCTCGAAGGCGAGAACCTCGTGGTCTTTGCCGCCGACCGGCGCGGGTTCCTGCTCGTGGAGGCCACGACGACGACCATAGCCTTCCAGTTCGTCGTCGTGCCGGATGAGGGGGACGCTGTGGGGACTGGTGTTTCGTTCGGGCCGGTGCGGACGATCACGCGCTGACTTTTCTCACGCACTTCTTCTCGCGCGCTTCTTCTCGCGCGGCTCTTCTCGCGCGGCTCTTCTCGCGCGGCTCTGCTCGCGCGGCTCTGCTCTCGTACGCACCTTCGTGCTCGTGCGCTGCACTTTCGGCGCGGCGCGGCGCTCAGGCTGCGCCCCGCTGCTCTCGTCGTCGTCGTCGGCGTCGTCGTGGTGCCGACGACGTCGCTTGTCGATCTTTCGCCTTCGGCGCGACCTGGGGGCCGGTCGCGGAACCAGGGAAGACGAAGAAGAGAGCGCGAGCAGCGGGGCGTAGATCGAGCGGCGAAGGAGCAGGCGCTCGTCGGTGGTCGACGAGTTCGCTGGCGCCGACGTGGGCGACGCCCGCCTCACCGAGGGTGTCAGCGGTACTGAACGGAGACCTGGGCCACCGCGGTGCCGCCGCGCTGGTCGAGGGCCACGAGCACCAGGCTGTCGCGCTCGCCGCTCTCGGCGTCCTCGGGCAACGTCCAGACGACGCCCAGGCGGTTCTGCGTGAACTCGACGGCGGTCTGCGCACGGCTGGTGGCGCCGCGGGTGACGAACCATTGGCAGGCCAGATCCTCGACGCGGTTCTCGACCCCGATCTTGCTCGTGTCGATGTCGAACGACAGCACCTGGTAGCGCTCCACCGTGCCCTCGGCCCACACCGGCGTCAGCGCAATCTGCGCCCCGGGGTCGGCGCGCACCAGAGACTCCAGCCCGAGGTCGGGCGTCGCCACCAGCGTGCCCTCGGCGAAGTCGAGCGGCTCCACCGTCGGCTCGAGCTTGAACCCCGACAACCCCGGGTTCGCGTTCGGCCCACGCGGTCGCAGGCACGCGGCCGGCCCCTCGACGAAGTCGTCGCCGTCGGCGCCCGCCACCGGCAGCGGCTCGGCGCACAGCTCGACCCCGATGGCGCGGGCAAGGTCACCGAGGAAGTCGGCGGGCAACGTCGGATCGGCCAGGTCCATCGTGAGCGGCAGCCGCTTGAACGCGCGCTCGGCGAAGACCGCGGCGCCCTCGTCCTTCTGCGTCTCGTTCTCGACCCGCACGAAGAAGCGCGGTAGCACCGGGAAGATCGACGGCGCGTTCTGCCCGCTGCCGTCCTTCGGCTGAAAGAAGTCGATGGCCGACGGGGTGACCGCAAACGAGAACCGCGACGGCACCACCCGCCCGGCGACGTTCTCGTCGAGGTCGATCTCGCCCTGTACCACCGTGGGCGACAAGAGCGCGTCGACCTCGCTGCGGCCGGGCTCGACGAGCGCCTTGAAGTCGGGGTCGCCTTCCTTCTTGTACAGGCGGCACGACGAGTCGCCGGCGTCGTCGGGGCACATCGCGACGCTCGTGGTGACCAGCCCGCCGCGCGGATCGAAGGCGAAGACCTCGACGTCGATGTTGGTCGTCGGCAGCGGGAACGGCGGGCGCTGCGCCGCCGGCGACAGGTACAGCGGCGAGAACAGGATCTCGGCCGGCTCGGTGCGCACCGCGAGGATGCGCGTGTCCGCGATCTGATCCTCACGATCAAAGTTCACGCACCCCGCCGCCGTCGTCGTCGTCATCGCCGCCGCCGTCGCCAGCGCCGCGAGCCACGCCGCGGCGCGCGCACGCGGCGCGCGACCCGCGCCTGGCCAGCGCGCGGCCGACACCCGGGCCGTCGGCGGCGTCAGCGTCGTGTTCGTCCTCGCCATCAGAATTCTCCCGAGACGCCGAGCACTGGCAGGATGGGCAGGGACGGGATCGCCTGCACCTGGCGGCTGCGGAAGTCGGCGATGATGCTCTCGACGTTCTGCTGGTTGTAGACGTTCAGCAGGTCCAGGTACGTCGTCATCGAGAACTGCTCGAAGACCCACTTCTTGTCGAGCCGCAGGTCGAGCTGGTGGAAGAACGGCAGCCGCTTGGGCGTGCTGTCGCCCACACGGTTGTAGTTCGTGGTGTCGAGGTCGTGCACAGCGCCGAGGGGGAAGCGGGTCAGGTTGCCCGACACGACGCGCAAGCGCCCGCCCAGCGTGAAGCCCCACGGCAGGTTGCCGCTGCCGACCAGGGTCAGGATGTGCGTCTGGTCGAACGTCGTCAGCGCGAACGACGACGAGTCTTCGTCCAGGTCGACGACGGTGCGCGACAGCGTGTAGGCCACCCAGCCGTAGAAGTACTCGCTGACGTCGTGGCGCAGCAGCAGCTCGGCGCCGATGGTGCTGCCGCGGCCGCCGTTGTTCAAGAACACCGGGTCGACCTCGTCGCTGTCGGCGACGGTGCGCACCTCGTCGGTGCTCTGGACGAGCAGGTCGCGGCTCGTCCAGTACAGCTGCACGTCGAGCCCGAGCTTGTCGGTCAGGCCCTGCTCGACGCCGGCGATCATCTGCACCGCCCGCGGCTCTCGCAGGTTCGGGTTGCCGCTGTCGGGGTTCACCTGCTGCCCGTCGGGGGGCTGGCGGTACACGCCCGCAGCGCCCTTCAGCACCGTGCGCGGCCACAGCTCCCAGCGCGCCGTCAGGCGCGGGTCGATGTGGAACAGATCGGCCTGCGCGGTCTTCGACCTCGTGCCGTCGGGCAGTTCATCGGCGAAGAACGTGAAGAACGTCGACTCGAGGCGCGCGCCAGGCACGACCTTCAGGCCCTTCCACGGCTGCAGCTCGGCCTCGACGTAGAAAGCGACGGCGTTGTTCAGCCCCGACGTGCCGAACTCCTGCTCGCTGCCGCGCACGCGGTCGAACACGCGCGGGAACGATCCGATCTCGAGCGGCAGCGGCGCCACGAAGCTCACGCCGAACGTCTGCGCCAGATAGTCGATGCCCGCGCGCACCGTGACGTCATCGGCGATGGCCCACGACAGCTCGTCGCGCGCGCCCCAGTTTAGGGTGTCGATGTCGGCGCTGATGCTGGTGTTGGGGCCGCCCTGATCGCCCGAGTTGTCGGCGTTGAACGAGATGCGCGTCAGCCCCACGTAGGGCTGGAAGCGGTGGGTCAACCCGCGGCCGAGCTTCACGTCCCAGCGGCCGACGACGCGGTGGAACTGCTGGTTCGTCCCGATCGAGAAGCCCGCGCTGCCGACGTTGCGCGAGAACACCTTCAGGTTGTCGTCGGAGCCGAACACGAACAGACTGAGGTTCTGGCTGGGGATCGGGCTCGTCTCGGCCTTCAGCTGGTAGTCCCAGTAGACCGGCGCGGCGACGATCGCCTGCTGCGTGCCGAGGAACGCGTCGAGCACGACGGGCAGCAGCGCGTCGATGTAGCTGCGCCGCGCCGCTGCCGCGAACGTCACCGGCGGCAGCTCGCCCACCTTGACCGGACACGCGAAGAAGAAGCCGGCGTCGAAGACGTCGACCTCGCCGTAGCCGCGGCAGCCCCTCAGCCGCAGCTTGCGCGAGCTGACGTCGACGATGCCGGCGGTGGCGCGGCCGTAGTAGGCGCCGAAGCCGCCCGGATAGAAGCTGATGTCCTCGAGGAACTCGGCGTTCACGACGCTGGTCAGGCCACCGAAGTGATAGAGCAGCGGGATCTCGACGCCGTCGAAGTAGACGCCGCTGTCGGCAGGGTTGGCGCCGCGCACGATGAGCGCGCCGCCGATGAACGGCGCCCGCGCAAGGCCGGGCAGGTTCTCGATGACGCGGATGGGGTCGCCGAACGTGCCCGGTACGCGCCGGACCTCGTCACGGGTCAGCGAGATCTTCGCGACGTCCTTCTGCGCGCGACGACGGCGCACGACGGTCTCGAACTTGTTCGTCTCCCGCGGCGTCAGGTAGACGACGACGGCGGTCTTCTCCTTTTGCGTGAACGTCTCGTCGGAGAACGACGGATCGTAGCCCGAGAGCGTGTAGCTGACCCGGTGCTCGCCGTCGGGCACGCCGCGGAACGAGAAGCGCCCCTCGGCGTCGGTCGCCGCCGTGCGAACCTCGAAGCGATCCTCGATGCTCGCCGTCTTCGGCGCCCCTGGCCGCGGCAGCTCGAGGGCGACCTCGACGTCAGGGAGCGGGTCCTTGGTCGCCGCCTCGCGCACGACGCCCTCGAAGTTCAACACGCCGCCTGCGGCCTCGGTGACGGCCTGCTCCTCGACGGCGACACTTTCGACCACCGTCTGCAGCGCGAACGTCGTCTTGTACTCGATGGCCACCGGCTTGCTTTGCCCGCAGGTCTCGACGGGCGTACGGCCATCGTCGCCGTAGGCCCACGTGCAAAACGAGGCCGGCGCGAACTCGAAGTTCAGCGCTGCGCCCATCGCCGACCACGCCAGCGCCCACGCGACCTCGTCCTCGCCCGGGGCAGCGACCACGCCGACGCGGGCGACGCGGCCCTGGGCGTCGATCGTGATCTGCAAGACGACGTCCCCCGCCCGCCCCGCCGCCCGCGCCTCGTCGGGGTAGACGGGGTCGACGCCGGTGAGCAACGACGGCGGCGTCTCCAGCCGCGGCTGCGGCAACGGCGGCGGCGGCGGCGACTCGTCGTCGGGTCGCGGCTGCGGCTCGAGCTGCGCCACCGCCGGCAGCGACGGCGCACACAGCAGCGCCACCAGCAGCGCCGTCCACGGCGTCGCCGACAAGAAGGGGGAACCGGAGCAGCGCATCATCGGCGGGATGGTGTAGCAGGAGAGAGGTTGGGATGCCGCACCCGTCGTCGTCGTGGCGCGGCGCTCCCGGGCCTGATCCCCCGCCGTCGGCCCTTCAAGCAAAGCCACGACGGCGGCGCCACCACCACTCGACAGCAGCGATCAGGGCCACCAGCGCCAACGCCGCCGGACGGTTCCACAAGGGCTCGGTCTTCTGGCGATGCACCCGCACCCGACCGTGGTCGACGAACGGCAGCCCCTCGACGTCGTCGACATCGACGGCCTGCCCGCCGCCCGCCGCGGCGAGCGCCGCGAGCAGCTCGGGGCGCGCCTCGCCGTACAGCCGCTCCAGCGACGCGGCGCGGACGACGAAGACGTCTTCGTCGAAGCCGATGGCCTGCCCGGCCTTCTCGACCTCGACGCGGACGCGCCAGGCGCCCGGGCCCTGCGGGTGCAGCGGCGCGCGGAACGTGCCGTCGGCGCCGGTTTCGCCCTGCACGACGACGGGGGCCTGCCGCGCGCCGGCGGTGTCGAGCGGCTGCAGGGTCAGCCTGACCTTCGCGCCCGGCTCGGCGTCGTAGCGCGCGTCGAAGGCGCGGATCTCAGCGGTGACCGGAGCGCCCGGCTCGACGCCGCGGGCGATGTCGCCGGGGGCGTCGAGCGTGAGCTTCACGTGGCTCAGCTCGGGGTCGCGAATCAGCCAGCGCAGCGTGTTGGCGAGCAGGCGCCGGTGGGCGTCGCTGGGCGAGCCGCGCCCGTTCGCCGCCTGCGGCAGCGCCCAGTGCCACAGCGTGTCGGTGGTGATGGCGACGCTGCGGCCGCGGCCGACATCGCGCACGGCGATCACCGGCTGGCTGGCGCCGTTGTCGTCGTTCTGCGCCGGGTGCGTCAGCAGCGCCACGGCGTCGGGCTGCAAGCCCGCCGACAGGTTCAGGCCCTGCAACGGCGGCAACGCGGCGAAGGGGTTGCCGTTGCCAGCGCCGGTGTCGACGACGCCGCCGATGTCGGTGACCGGGTGCCGTCGTCCGGCGTCGGTGACCACGGGGACGAAGTCCTCGACGTCGGTGTGACCGTGGCCGGGGCGCAGGCGGATGGGCAGCACGTCGGCCACCGGGCTGCCGTCGTAGTCGCCCTCGGAGAACGACAGGTCGCCGCCGAGCATCAGGAAGCCGCCGCCGTTCTTCACGTAGTCGGCGACGTTCTGCAGGTAGATGCCCATCTGGTAGGGGCGATAGTTGAAGTCTTGAAAGATGACAACATCAAACGTACCGAGCTGCTCGGTGAACAGCTCTCTGGTCGGAAATGGGATCAGAGACATCTCGCTGTTGTGAGCGCCCGAGATGTCGGTGGTGCTGCGCAGGATGAAGAAGCTGATCAGGTCGACGCTGGGGTTCTCCTTCAGCAGCCGTCGGACGAAGCGCTCGTCCCACGACGGGCGGCCGGTCACCTGCAGCACGCGGATCCGGTCGCGGATCAGCTTGACCGTGAAGTCGGCGCGGTTGTTCTCGGCGATGGCCTCGCCGGCCAGCACCGCGGCCTGTACGGTATAAAGGTGCTTTCCAGACCGCTGCGGTGTCAGGGTGAATGTCGTCTTTACTGTCGCTTCACCAGCAAACGAGACCTCGTTCTTCGCCACCAGCACACCGTCTTCGGCCAGGGTCACCGGCACCGCCTGATCGCCATAGCCGCGCTGGCGCAGCGTGACCTCGACGGTCATCGGGTTGCGCACGAAGGCGAATTCGTCGGCGACGACGCGGTCGACGACGACGTCCTGGAAGCTGGCGTCGGCGCCGACGACGACGGCGTGCAGCGGCGCCGGCGGGTCGCTGCCGCCGAGACGCGCCGCGCGCTCGCGCAGGTCGGTGGTGAGCGCCACCGGCAGGCCGGTGGTGTCGCCGCCGTCGGAGACGACGACGACGCCGCCCAGCGGCGCGCGGGCCCCGCCGTCGGCTTCGATGACGGCCTCGAGGGGCAGCGCCACGCGCGTCGCCGGGCCCTGCGCCGGGCGCGCGCCGTCGGCCAGCGCGCGCAGGTCGTCGACGCCGGCCTTCTTCAGCGTGTCGTCGAACAGCCACACCTCGGGCGCAAACGGCGGCTCGCGCTGCGTGACGTCGTCGATGACCGCCAGCGCCGCCGTCGCCGCCCGCCGCACGCGCTGCTGGTTGCCCTCGCCCACCGCCATGCTGGCCGACGTGTCGACAGCGACGACGACGCGGTCGGGCTGCCGCGACGTCGCCAGCAGGCGACGCCCGGGCTGCAGCAGCAGGCACACCAGCAGCGCGCCGAGCACGGCGCGCAGCGACAGCAGACCCAGCCGCAGGCGCAGCGGCGCCCCGCGCGTCGACGTCCACGACAGGGCGAGCGCGAAGACGACGGCAACGACGGCCAGCGCGTGCACCCACGCCGGCCACGCGCTGGTGGCGACGATGTCCCAGTCGTTGAAGGGTGTGTCGGGCGCCGGCGTCACGTCGTGCAGCATGGCCACCCGCCGGGGCGGCGGCAAGCACGGAAGAGTCGCGTCGGCGCTGTACCGGGTGCCGTTCAGGGCACCCGGTACAGCGCCGACGACCAGCACATGCCGGCGCCGATGGCGAGCATCAGCACGAGGTCGCCCTGCTGCATGCGCCCGGCGCGCACGGCCTCGTCGAAGGTCACCAGCGCGCTGGCCGACGACGTGTTGCCGTACTGGTCGATGTTGATGACGAAGCGATCGAGGCCCAGGCCCAGCCGCTCGCCCACCGCCTCGATGATGCGGAGGTTCGCCTGGTGCGCCACCACCAGCTTCACGTCGGCGGCGGTGTAGCCGTTGTCGGCGAGGATCGTCTTGCTGGCGTCGACGAGGGTGCGCACCGCGACCTTGTAGACCTCGCGGCCGTTCATCACGATGCGGTCCTTGTGGGCGGTGATGTCTTCGGGCGTCAACGGCGCGCGGCTGCCGCCCGCGGGCTGGTAGATGAAATTCCACGTGCTGCCGTCGGACCAGATGCGGCTGTCGACGAGCCCCGGCGCCGCGGCGGCGCCGTGGGTGGGCGCGGCCTCGAGCACGAAGGCGCCAGCGGCGTCGCCGAACAGCACGCAGGTGTTGCGGTCGGTCCAGTTGGTGATGGTGCTCATCGCCTCGCCGCCGACGACGAGGATGCGCCTCATCGACCCGGTGCGGATGAACTTGTCGGCGATGTTCAGCGCGAACAGCGACCCCGCGCATGCCGCGCTGACGTCGAAGGCGACGGCGTTCTTCGCACCCAGCTTGTCCTGCAGCACCACCGCGCACGACGGGCAACGGTAGTCGGGCGTCACCGTTCCCATGATGATCAGGTCGAGGTCGAGCGCGGTGAGCCCCGCCATCTGCAGCGCCTGCCGCGACGCCTCGTTCGCCATGTCCGCCGTGGAGAACTCGCCCTGGCGCTTCATCAGCCGGCGGTTCTTGATGCCCGTGCGCTGCACGATCCACTCGTCGTTGGTCTCGACGATCTTCCCCATGTCGTCGTTGCTGACGACGTACGGCGGCGCGAAGCCGCCGGTGCCCTTCACGATCGAACGAAACGCCGGGGTCGTAGTCATGACTCGTCCATGACCAATGTCCGACTCGCGCACAACCACCTCGATGACGCTGCGGCAGGCGTGAACCGAACGACAGTTCGGTTCATTGTCGGCGACGTCTGCGGCGTGCCCCTTCGACGTCTCCAGCGCCCGGGCTGCGCCCCGCTGCGTGCGCTCGTTTTATTCGTCGCCAGCGGGGTGCCTTCGGCTTCGCCTGGCTCGCTTTCGCCTTCGGCGGGAGTCAGGGGGCGTCGGGCCATCTCCTCAGGACAGAGCTCGTGCTGATCCCTGTCGCTCCCCAGCGGCCCTCAGCCCCGGCGTCGCCGCGCCCCTCTGCCAATGCTGGGAGCGGGGCTCCGCACACGGAACGTTGTCTCGGAAGCCAACACTCCGCGCCCCGACCATCGCGACCCCCTTCCCCAGAATTGGGGGAAGGGGTTGGGGGATGAGGGCGGATGGCTGTGATCACCGCGCGATGGTCGACAACGCCAGCGTCGGCGCGGGCGCGGACGTAGGCGCGATCTCCGTCGTCGGCGCGGGCTCGGCCGGCGCCGACGGCTCGGGCGCAGACTCCACCGGCGGCGGGGTGACGACGGGGCGCGGCGCGTGGGCGCCAAAGCCGAAGAGCTCGTCGAGGCCGACGGTCAGGGCGACGTTCAGCTCGTCGAGGCTGGCGCGGTAGCGGCCCATGGCCACGCGCGTCGTCGGGTCGGTGCCGCCCGTCAGCGTGGCGATGGCGGCGTTGCCGGCGGTGACGTTGCCCGCCGTGGCGACGCTCTCCTGGCCGACGACGGTGTCGAAGTAGAAGACGTGGCCGTAGCCGACGTCGAGCCGCGCGCCCCACATGCGGGCCGACACGCCGGCGCCGACACCGACCTTGTCGCCGCAGGCGACCTCGACGCTGTACGTCGACGTCGGGATGGCGCTGGTCTCGTAGTAGCCGCCGCCGTGCACCTCGAGGATGCGGTCGAAGAACGACAGCGTGCCGCCAGCGCGGACGCTGACCGCGTCCTGCCAGTCCTTGGGCTGCACGATGGGCGGCAGGCCGGTGGGCGCGCTGTCGCCGCCGATGGTCGTCGTCAGCGTGATGTCCTTCGTCGACAGGTAGACGTGGTCGTAGGCCGACCACTGCTCGAGCACGCCGGCGAGCTCGACCTCGAGGCCGATGAGCTTCTGGCCGGTGCCGAGGAGGTCGTCGTTCACGTACTTCGCGCCCAGCCGCCAGAATGGCGGCACCGTGAACTCGGCGGTGGCGGTGGCGCCGTCGTCGTCCAGCACGGCGAGGGGCTCGCCCTGCGGCGGGTCGAAGAATTCCTGGTTGGCCTTGTCGCCGATGCTCTCGATCTTCAGCGGCCCGGTGGCCTTCACCGTGCGCGGCAGCTGCACCGACGCGCCGAGCTGCAGGTCGATGCCCAGCGGCTTCAGCGGGCTCGACCACAGGCCAACGTTCCCCGACGGGATGAGGTGCTGGTAGCCGGTGACGCGCACGCGCACGTCGTAGCCGGGGTCTTCGTTGCCGTACTTGTCGAGGCTCAGCGCGATGGACTGGTCGAGCCCCGCCGTCACGCCCTGCAGGCTCGCGCCCACGGCGAGCCAGTCGCCGAACTTGTAGCCGGCGGTGACGCCGTAGAAGACCTCGAGCAGGTCGCGGTCGATGAGCGTGTAGCGGCTGGCCGCGTCGGCGCCGTAGCGGTAGTCGCCCGACGACGGCGCGTAGGCGAAGACGCCGAAGGCCGCGCCGGGCAGGCCGAAGGTGTCGCCGTTCACCGTCGCCATGAGCCGCGGGATCGGCTGCGGGCCGGCCTCGTTTCGCACCGTCGTCGTCGTGCCGTCGAAGCGGCTCGGCGTGTTGCGCGCGCCGAGCTGCCCGGGCTCGGCGGGGCCGACCTTGGTGCCGTCTCCCGGGATGCGGCCGCCGCCCTTCAGGCGCACGCTGCGGGCGGGGTCGACCTTGCCGGTCGCCGGGTCCTTGTAGTCGCGGTCGATGTCCTGCAGCACGGCGCAGCCGTCGGCCTCGCCGCCGCAGTCGCGCACGAACTCGTTGGTCAGGAACACCAGGTTGAAGTCGAGCTGCAGCTGCACGCCGGGCACCAGCGTCACCGCCGCCGGGTTCAGCCACATCGCCATCGGGTCGCCCGGGTTGACGACGTTGGCGCCGCCGCGGGCGACGCTGCGCGCCCCGAGCTCGCCGGCGTAGTACGCCGCCGCCTGCGCCGGCGACGACGCCAGCGCCGCCGCCGCCAGCGCCCCGCCGACGAGCGCGGGCAGGAGCGGGGACGAGCGAGGGTGACGGCTACGAGCGGGCTTCATGCAAGCTCCCTTTGGACAAGGATCTGGCGCGGCGGCGTGCGCGTTGAGTGCGGCGACGTACCATGCCACGAACGCACCATGACGACGAGCGCGGACCCCAAAGGTGCAGCGACCCGCGCCACCGGGCAGGCTCCCGGCGACGCGGTGGCCCGCCTCGTGCGCCGCGACGCCGCCCTGCGCGCCGTGCGCGCGTTCTTTCACGACCGCGGCTTCGTCGAGGCCGACACGCCGCAGCTGGTGCCCGGCCCCGGGCTCGAGCCGCACATCGACCCGCTGGCGGTCGCCGTGCGCACCGACCTGCTGTCGACGGCGACGTCGCCGCGGTGGCTGATCACGTCACCGGAGCTGGCGCTCAAGCGCGTCGTCGCCGCCGGCGCGCCCAGGGTCTTTCAGCTGGTGCACGTGTTTCGCGACGGCGAGAGGACCGCGCGCCACAGCCCCGAGTTCACCATGCTCGAGTGGTACCGCGGCCCCGGCACCCTCGATGAGATCCTGGATGACACCGTGCAGCTCGTCCGCGCCGTTGCGGCGGTCGTCGGCAACGCCTCGGGCGTCGACCTGTCCGCCGCTGTCGAGCGCGTCAGCTGCGCCGATGCGTTCGCGCGCGCTGGCGTCGACCTGTCGGCGGCCCTCGACGAGACGGCGGCGGGCGACGTCGACGCGCTGCCGCGGCGCGTGCGGGCGACGGGCGATCTGCTGCCGGGCGCGCTCGGCTTCGACGACGCGTTCTTCCACGTGATGGCCGCCCACGTGGAGCCGTCGATCGGGCGCGAGCGCCTCGGCGTGGTCGAGGCGTGGCCGGCGTCAATGGCGGTGCTCGCGCGGCTCGACGAGCGCGACCCGCGCTACGCGCGCCGCTTCGAGGTCTACGCCCACGGCCGCGCTGGCAGCCTCGAGCTGTGCAACGCCTTCGACGAGCTGACCGACGCGCGCGAGCAGCGCGCCCGCTTCGACGACGACAACGCCACCCGCGCGCGGCTGGGCAAGCCGGTCTTGCCGCTGGACGCGGACTTCCTCGCCGCGCTGCCGAAGATGCCCTCGCCGTCGGCCGGCAACGCGCTGGGCTTCGACCGGCTGTTGATGCTGCTGACGGGCGCCGAACGCATCGACGACGTGCTCGCGCTGCCCTGGCGGTGAAGGCGTCGCCGCGTGCGGTCAGCCGTGCGCGGTCAGCCGCGTGAGTTCAATCGTCGGCGCGCCGGCCGCGACCGACGCGCGCCGGCTCGACGAGCTGCTCGACCCGGCGCAGCCGGAGGGGGCCGCGCGCCCGCGACGGGTCCACGACGACGCCCCGCTGCGTGATCTCGACCGTACCCGCGGCGACGAGCCGCCGCGCGGCGCGGCGCGTGCGCTCCATGTGGTCGTGGTCGACGTCGCCGAAGACGACGCGGCACGCCTCGGACGGGCAGATCGTGGCGCCCCGGGCGCGCGCCATCAGCAGCGCCACGATCGCGCGCTCGAGCCCGCCGTCGACGTCATCAAGGCCAGTGGCGGCGCAGGCGCGGGAGCAGTGCACGTCGCCCGGGGAAGGCTTCTCGCGACCGCAGACCCGGCACGACGACGGCATGGTGATGGGATGCCGGCGCCGCAGCGCCGGTGACGAGGTCCACCCCCGCGGATCGACGAGCGCGACGACACCGTGGGAGCCTCCGTCGTCGTCGTCGTCGTCGTCCGCGGCGCGCGTGTCCACGTCCACAGGAGTCGACGCCGTGCCCGCGACCCGCCCGTGCTCGCAGCCCGCTGGTCGCGGCGCCCCTGCCACCCGGGCTGCGCTCGTCGTCGCGCTGGGGTGGGCAGCGGCGTGCGCGCCCGTCCTCGTCGGCTGCTCCTTCGATGCGCGCCGGTGGCACGAGAACGCGGGCCCGCCCGCAGAGGCTGAGCCCGACGCCGAAGCATCGTTTGATGACGCTGGCCCCAAAGACGCCGACGCCGGCGGCGAGGTCGTGGACGCTGGCCACGACGATGCAGACGCTAGCCACGACGATGCAGACGCTGGCCACGACGATGCAGACGCGGGTCACGAGGACGTCGACGCCGGCCACGACGGCAGCACCCAGCCCCTGCCCGACGACAGCAAGATCGAGGCGCACGCCGGCGCGGCCATGGGCGGCGGCTGCGACTTTTCCACCGGGCGGGACGTGACGCGCCTGCTGCGCGGCGTCTCCGTGCTCACGTGGAAGGGTCAGGGCGACGGCGCGCTGCGCCCGTCGGTGAACGACGGGCTCGGCGTGACGGTGCTCTTGCGCGTGCCCCACCGGGTGGTGCTGCGGCTTGACACCGACCCAGAGTACGTCGCCGTGCACGTGCGCCGTCGCGACGTCTTCGAGCCGGTGCGGCGCGTGCGGCTGTGGGCCACCGTGCTCGACGGCGCCGGCGACGCGCTGGTCGCCGCGGACGACCTGTGCCGGGCCACGTCGACGGCAGCCTCAAGCCTGCCCGCGGCGACGACGCGCCGCTGTTCCACCCCGCCTACTTCGCGTCGCTGGCCGAGGCGCCCGACGCCGGGCTGCTGCGCTCCCTGGGCTGGCAGGCCATCAACGGCCTGAACGACGAACGGCCTACGACGTGGGCCGACCGCGCCCCGGCAGCGGCCGCCGTGCGCTCGCCGTCGGTGATCGACGCCGCCTACGGCCGCCACCGCGTGCCGGCGTTCCGCGACCGGCTCGGGCTGCCGTTCGAGCGCATGATCGCCCTGTGCAACGCGACGCAGAGGGACCCGTGGCTGCCGGTGCCGCACACCGCCGCCGACGACCTCGTCGTCGGGCTGGCCCGCCTCGTCGCCCGCACGCTCGACCCCGGGCGGCGCGTGCGGATCGAGCACCCGAACGAGCAGCGGAACGCCGCCAGCCCCGATCTGCCGCAGCGACGTCAGGCCGAAGCCGCCGCCGCCGCCCACTTCGGGCTCGCCCCCGGGTGGGCGACGGCGTGCTCGCGCTGACCGGCTTCGACGACGGCGTCGCCGCGGCGTGGGCCGAGGTGCCGCCGCCTTTGACGCACGTCGAGCCGTGGCCGACGGACAGCCGGCCGTACGCGCCCCACGCCTTCGCCGACGTCCGCGCCGTCGGCCTGTACTTCCACGGCGCACGCTGCCGCTCCGGCTCCACCGTCGGGCTGGCGCGGTTCTTCGCCGTGGATGCGACGCGGGGTCCGTATCAACAACGACCCGTTCGGCGTGGTGGCGCAGTTTTGTCGGTTCCCCGACGGGGATGGCAGGCTGACCTCCGCCGGCGCGCGGGCCGGCGTGAGCGTCGACGACCGGTGGCAGGAGCACGACCATGAACGCGCAACCTCGCGGACGAACCCTTCTCCTCGCCGTCGCCGCCGCGGCGCTCGCGCTCGCCAGTGGCGGGGCCTGCACCACTGCGGCCGACGACGGCGGCCCGGGCGAGGGCGAAGGCGAAGGCGAGGGCGAGGGCGAAGGCGAGGGTGAAGGTGAAGGTGAAGGTGAAGGGGAAGGGGAGGGCGACGACGAGAGCGGCATCGTCTACGACGTCACCGTCGACGTCGGTCCGTCGGGCCCCTACGGCACGCACACCTTCGCGGTGCCGGCGCGGACGAACTGGGTGAACACGGGCTTGTTCCTGCGCGCCGGGCAGACGGCGCAGATCGCGGCCAGCGGCACGTGGTCGGTGGGCGGCGTCGCCGTCACGCCCGCCGGCGAGGCGTCGCTCGGCACCGAGCGGGGCTGTCCGTGGGGCGCGCTGGTGGCGCGCAGCGGCCTGCGCTTCGAAGACGCGCTGACGTGCATCGGCGCCGGCGCGACGTTCACCGCCAGCGTAGACGACGTCGTCTACGTCGGCATGATCGCCAGCAGCGATCTGGGCGAGACCTACGAGTCCCGCCTGACGCTGGACGGACAGCTCACGGTCACCGTGACGAGCGCCGGCGACACGGTGCCCACGGTGCCGCGCGACGCGCTGGCGACGTTCCCCCTCGGCTCGGTGTCCAGCGGCTGGGTCGAGCTGCAGTCGGCGCACCACCTCGTCACCATCGAGGTCGCCGAGGTCGTCGCCGACCTCGACGCCGCCGGCGCCTCCCTCGACACCCTCGACGACATCTACGACGTCGAGCGCCAGCTGCGCGGCCAGGGCCCGTTCCTCGAGCAGCGCGTGCGCTGGGTCAAAGACGCCACCATCGCCAGCTTCGCCTACATGCTCGCCGGCAACCCCATCCGCTGCGTGCCCGAGCTGATGAACGGCGTTGCCACCCAGCGCATCCTGCGCGCCAGCGAGGCCGCCACCGACATCTGGGGCTTCTCGCACGAGCTCGGTCATTTGTTTACGATGACCAACGGGGCTTGGGTCTATCAATACAATAACATGGAGAGCTGGCCGAACATCTTCACGCTGCGCGTCCTGCGCACGCTCAACCGCACCGCCTTCCAGCCCAATGTCGACACCTACTGCGACGGCCGCGACGCCTACCTCGCGGGCGGCGCCTACGAGACGTTCAAGAACGACCCGTTTGTACAGCTCTGTTTCTTGATGGAGTTCGAAGAGCAGTACGGCGCTTCCTTCTATGAACAATTCTTCCAGGGGATGAACAGCCAGACCAACGAGGACGTCGGCTGGGACGGCACGGATCAGGCGACGTGGCGCTACGTCCGCGACCGCTTCAACCTGGCGGCGGGCGAGGACACGACGCCGCGCTGGAACGCGTGGCGCGTCCCGCTCTAGCAGGGTGCCGGTGGGGCGTCGGGAGACGCGAGTGGAGCGCAGCGCTGACCCGGGTGGGTCGCGCAGCGGCTGGCCCTGTCCGATCCGATCGACTTCACGCCCTTCGCGCCGTGGCGAGCGCCGTCGGAGCGAGCGCGCCTGTGGGCCAGGCGCGCCACCGACGTCGCCGCGGGCGCCCAGCCGCCGCTGAAGGACAGGTTCCAGGCGACGTTCCAGATGACGCTGCTCGGCAACGTCATGCTCGCGAAGCGGTGGGAGTCACACAAGTACCGCGTGCTCCCCTTTCCCGGCGGGCGCGGCCACGGCGAGGTCATCGAGGTCTACCCGGGCGCGACGCTGCGGACGATGGGGCTGCGGGCCTACAAGTCGCGGCCCGACGAGGCCGTGCGCCTCGCCATCGCCGCGTGTGCGGCAGCGGGCATCAGGCTCGACGTCGACCTGCAGCTCGTCGCCGTTGCCTGCCGCTACAGCTCGGGCACGGCGACGGCGCCCGACCACGACGTCGCCGACGCGTTCGTCGCGCTCTGCACCGCGATCCTGCACGCCGAAGGCGCGTGCCATCCGGTCGTCGCCCCCGACCCGGTCTGGGACGAGAGAAGGTTGGCGGCGTGGGAGGGCGCGATCCAGGTCCCGAGAACCATGGTGACCGCGCCGGGGGCGGCGGAGGGTTTGTCAGTCGCCCAACTGACCGAAACGATTCAGCCCCCAGCATGTGAAGCTTCCGTCCCGAAGCACCGCACGGCTGTGTGCGAAGCCAGCGGCAATCGTGACGACGTTTGAGAGCGCCAGAAATGGAGGAGCTTGACCGGATGTATCGTCGCCCCAACGTTCCACGCTGCCAACTCGAAGAGCAGCGCATGCGTGGCTGTCGCCCGCTGCCAACTCGTCGAGGAACACCAGCTTGTCGACGTGCGCCGCGAGGAACTGCTCGGGGTCGGCGAGTCGCGCGCGGTCGGCCGGCGACTCGACTTCGAGGTCGACGCTCGGCCGACGCCCCCGACCTCGAGGGCCAGCGTCGTCTTTCCCACTTATCGCGGGACGAGCAGCGCCACGGCGGGCGCTTCGGCCAACTCTTCGACGAGACTGGCCTCGGGCATGCGACGAAGTATCCTTGCAAATCAAGCATGTCGATGTCTGCTTTGCAAGCAATGAGGGGGACGCCCGGGTGCATGCGACCGCCGGGGGCTCTCTCGCTGCTGCGCCACGCGGGGGCCTCGGAGCAGAACGGCCCTTCCTCCCTCACTCCAGCGTGAGCCAGACACCGACGCCGAAGACGGGACTGTCGAACGGTCGAACGCACGCTTGATACGTGCCGGCCGCCTGCTGCGTCCGCACGATCAACGAGCATACGGAATTCCCGCCGTCATCGTCCGAGGTGATGAAATCACCGCCGCTCGAACGCAGCTCCAGAATCGTATCGCCAGGGCAAGCCAAAGAATCGGCCTCTCCGGTCTCGAGCCGGAATGTTCGCGCCCGCGCGAGCGTGAACGACGTACAGACCTCGGATTGCAACTGAGCGTGGAGTGCAATCCGGTGTGTGTCGAGTTCCCCGTCGCAGTCGGCGTCAGTCGCCCGCGTTGTCGATGCAGCGTTCGTGTCGTTGCAGTCTTGCGCGGTCACGACACCGTCGCAGTCGGCGTCAGTCGCCCGCGTTGTCGATGCA
>Ga0194129_10004808_pt1 | contig 17684 bp, 16 predicted proteins | sample TA2KigCa35mmetaG_FD_150862 | JGI IMG/M metagenome (GOLD analysis project Ga0194129, IMG submission 150862) | Freshwater microbial communities from Lake Tanganyika, Tanzania - TA2015038 Kigoma Deep Cast 35m | ecosystem: Environmental > Aquatic > Freshwater > Lake | place: Tanzania: Lake...
TTCACTATTGCGAATCGATCGGCGAGGTGTGATGGGGTAGAACACCCCGTACACCCAACCCCGATCAGGTCTGCCGCCGAGATAGCCCAGCAGAAACTGCTGCCTGAACCACCGACGCCCCTCGTCGAAGAGGAAGAACGGAAACCAGATCGGCGTGAGCACGATCAATACAGGAACCACGAGCACACGCGCAACCCGACTCCAGATTCGCCCTGCGCGGGTTCGGAGCCAGGGATCTTCATCGATTGAGTGGCAAAGTGATGGCTCGATCGAGTCCGAGGCCATCGGATGGTGATCTGGCATCCCGCTCACGCTCGACGCGCCGGCCGCGGATGTCGGCATCCAATGCTCATTTGCATCGAGGTCTGACGAAACATCAATCAGTCCGCAGTCATCGCAATGCTCAGAACTCGTATCACGCGGGTTCGATTCCTGGGCCCTGACAAACAACTCTAGTTCTGAGTCGTCGTCAACCCGCTGAAGAATCGGGTCGCTATTGCGGGAGCGTGGAGCGCCGTCGGACACACCACCAGTCTCGCCATAGTGTCAGATTGGGTCAATGATTTTTCGCTGATACGGCTGATGTCGCCTACCCAAACACCTCAGCCGATGCGAGCGGCGGCGCCGCTGCATCCTTGGGCGCAAGCCTCGGAGCGACGTCCTTCGGCCACGGCAGGGCCACGTCGGGATCATCCCAGCGAATCGACCGCTCTGCCGCCGGGGCCCAGAAGTCCGTGGTCTTGTAGAGCACCTCAGTGCCATCTGCGAGCGACAGGAATCCGTGCGCAAAGCCCGCGGGAATCCAGAGCTGCGCTTGATTTTCCTCTGTGAGTTCGACCGCCACCCACTGCCCGAACGTGGCCGACGATCGTCGAATGTCCACCGCCACATCAAGCACCGCGCCTCGAAGCACCCGGACCAACTTGCCCTGCGCATGGGGAGGAAGCTGGTAGTGCAGCCCTCGAAGCACACCCTTGGCAGATCGTGAGTGGTTGTCCTGCACGAAGCGCATCTCGCTCCCGAGTGCCTCGTCAACCGCTCGCTGGTTGTAGGTCTCCGAGAACCAGCCACGATCGTCGCTGAACCGACGAGGCGTGAGCCGAACGACCTCCGGCAAGTGCAACCGCTCGACCTGCATCAGTGGCCCTGTTCCGCCAACAAGCCCAGCAGGTACCGGCCATAGGCATTCTTGGCGAGCGGCTTCGCAAGCCGCTCGAGCGCTGCGCGATCGATCCAACCATGTCGGAACGCAATCTCCTCGGGGCACGCGATCTTCAGGCCCTGCCGATGCTCCAGCGTGGCAATGAACTGGCTCGCCTCGAGCAGGGACTCATGCGTGCCCGTGTCGAGCCACGCAAATCCTCGGCCCATCGTCTCCACATGGATGGCGCCGCGCTCGAGATAGAGCCGGTTCAGATCCGTGATCTCAAGCTCCCCGCGCGCCGATGGCTTGAGTGACTTGGCCATCGCCACCACGTGGTGGTCATAGAAGTACAGACCGGTGACCGCGTAGTTCGAGCGCGGCTGCTTGGGCTTCTCTTCCAGGCTGACCGCCTTGCCCTGAGCGTCGAATTCAACAACCCCGTACCGCTCAGGATCCTGCACGTGATACGCGAACACGGTCGCCCCATCGGGGCGAGCCATCGCGCGCGACAGCAACTGCGGGAAGTCATGGCCGTAGAAAATGTTGTCACCCAGCACGAGTGCCGACGGGTGACCTCCAATGAAGGAATCCCCGATGATGAACGCTTGCGCGAGCCCATCCGGCGAAGGTTGCACCGCGTACTGGATCGAGAGCCCCCACTGCGATCCGTCGCCGAGCAATTGCTCGAACCGCGGCGTGTCCTGCGGCGTGCTTATCACCAAGATTTCGCGGATGCCTGCAAGCATCAGCGAGGTCAGTGGGTAGTAAATCATCGGCTTGTCGAAGACCGGCAGCAGTTGCTTCGAGACAGCCAGAGTTGCAGGGTGAAGACGCGTTCCCGCACCGCCTGCAAGGATGATGCCACGACGATTCATGTCGATGCTCCTTCAGTCAGTTCGTCCACGATTCGGTTCAGGTCTTCACGCCAGTCTGGGCAGCGAACTCCGAACGCGCGCTGCAGGCGCTCGACGCTCAGTCGGGAGTTCTTGGGTCGCGCAGCCGGCAACGGGTACTCGGCGGTGGTGCATGGAGTCAGGCCGCCCTGGGGCAGCTTGAATGCCACGCCACGGCTGCGCGCTCGCTCCAGCACGGCTTGGGCGACACCGAACCATGTCGTCGATCCCGTGGGCACTGCATGGAACACGCCGGACGGCGCGCCCGAGTCATGCTGATGGCGCTCCACGACGCGAGCGCTCACATCCGCTAGAAACGATGCCGCAGTTGGCACGCCGAACTGGTCATCGACCACGCTCAACCGTTCGCGTTCCGCTGCCAAGCGCAGGATCGTACGCACGAAGTTCTTCCCACGGGACGCGTAGACCCAACTGGTCCGCAAGATCACATGTCGGCAACCGCAGCGGATGATCGCGTCGTCGCCAGTCAGCTTCGTCCGACCGTAGGTACTGAGCGGACCAGTGGGATCGCTCTCGACCCATGGGCGCTCGCCAGTCCCGGGATACACATAGTCAGTCGAAAAGTGCACGAGCAGCGAGCGAGTTGCCGCTGCACAGCGCGCCAGCGCCTCGACCGACTCAGCGTTCACGGCATGCGCCAGATCAGGTTCCTGCTCGGCCCGATCCACGGCGGTGTACGCAGCCGCATTCACGATCACACCCGGCGAGACCGAGGTCACGATGCTGGCAACGGTCTTCGGTTGGGCGAAATCAACACAGGGGTGATCCAGTGCCACAACTTCGCCAAGCAATCCAAGCGACCGTCGAAGCTCGTGGCCGACCTGACCACCGGATCCAAGCAGCAGGATGCGCATCACGCGTACTGGGTGGCGACCCAGGTTCGGTACTCGCCGCTGGTGACCTGCCGGACCCACTCAGCATGATCCAGGTACCAACGCACGGTCTTGTGCAAGCCAGTTTCAAAGGTCTCGCTCGGGCGCCAGCCCAACTCGGATTCGATCTTCCGTGCATCGATGGCGTAGCGACGATCGTGGCCGGGTCGATCCTTCACAAAGGTGATCTGGTCCGCGTACGAGCGGCCATCCGAGCGCGGACTCTCGCGATCCAAGATGGCGCACAGCGTGCGGACCACATCCAGATTGGGCTTCTCGTTCCAACCTCCGATGTTGTAGACCTCGCCAATGCGGCCGCCCTCGAGCACGCGGCGGATCGCGCTGCAGTGGTCGCGCACATACAACCAATCACGGACCTGCTGGCCGTCGCCGTAGATGGGCAGCGGCTTGCCCGCCAGCGCATTGTGGATGCACAGCGGAATCAACTTCTCAGGGAAGTGGTACGGGCCGTAGTTGTTCGAGCAGTTGGTGGTCAGCACCGGCAGCCCGTAGGTGTGGTGGTAGGCGCGGACCAAGTGATCCGAGGCAGCCTTGCTGGCCGAGTACGGGCTGTTGGGCTCGTAGCGATTGAGTTCCGTGAAGGCGGGGTCGCTCGGGCCAAGCGATCCGTAGACCTCATCGGTGCTGACGTGCAGGAACCGGAAGGCCTCCTTGCGGCCTGTTGGCAGTCCGCTCCAGTATGCGCGCGCGCACTCAAGCAAGCGGAATGTGCCCACGATGTTGGTTTGGATGAAGTCCTCGGGGCCGTGGATCGAGCGGTCCACATGGCTTTCGGCGGCGAAATTGACGACGGCTGAGATCTGGTGCCGCTCCAGGAGTTCGGCCACCAGGTCCCGATCGGCAATGTCACCCTGCACGAAGGTGTGCTGGGCGCCCGGGGCAAGCCCCTCAAGGTTCCGCGGGTTGCCGGCATAGGTCAGCTTGTCCAGGTTCACCAGCGGCCCCCCGCCGGTCTCGAACCAGTCCCGAACGAAGTTGCTGCCGATGAACCCGGCGCCGCCGGTGAGAAGGGTCGCCATGGCCCGAAGACTACAACGAGTCCGCCGCCAACACTTTTCATCCGCGCAAACCAGTTAACGCCACGCTAGTCGCCACGCCGCCGTGCTTCGAGCGTTTCGTCCGGGTAAATAGCCGACCGCCACTACCGCGGATTAGGTTGGTGCACGGCCCAATCTCCTAAGACACCCCTCCTGGACTTGAGGGCACGGTGCACGGCACCATGAGGAAGCCTCGATATAAGACGCCTTCGGCGGCGAAGCGAGCACAGAGCTGACAAGGCGACCGCCCTAGCCATCCCCACCGAGTGCGAACGCACGTCCAACCGCCGTAAGACTAAGGTACTCCCGCGCCTCCTCAGCGACGAGACCCTCGACGCCATCAGCCGCGAGCTTGGCTTAACTCCGCGTGCCTCGCCGAGTGGCATGAAGCGGCTATCGCCGCCACGTCGGCCGGCCTTCAGTCGAGGGAGCCCTACCACCGCGAAGGCTTCATCAACGACCTCAAGGCAAAGTTCGGCAACCAAGCCGTTCAGATCGAGCTCATCAGAAGACAATTGAGAATCTGGGCGACGGTCTGTGCCCGCCCCCGCGGGGGCTGTCACCGTGAGCCAGGCAACGTCACCCTCCACGACGATGCCTTAGGGCATCCAGCGCGGCTACAGCAGGTGGAAACTCTCCTGCGCCACCGTCCAGCGGTGCTGGGCCGACGTGGGTCTGCTGGCGCCTTTACGCGGCAAGCTTCGCCCGCGCACCACCGACGCGAACTCCTAGTGGAGGCCGTGTGACTACCCACATCAATCTGCCTCAGAATCCGGATTCGCCTCACAGTACGCAAGCGCGGCAATGCAGCGGCCAAGACCAAACTGCGCCTGATGACACTGTGGCAATCCATTTTTACCCTCTGCTCAGTCTCCTTTGCCTGCTCTGGACTTATCTGCGGATGCTCATCAGACGCGGAATTGTCCTTGCAGCGTCATGAGACAACCGGCGCCACACTGGCCGCTTGCTTCGAGCAGGAACTAGCTACAGTTCGATCGCAACTTCGAGATCACGAGGAGTGGGAGAGGACACTCTTAGCCGACAAGAGCGACCTTCAAGTGAGGTTGGCTGCGGCGGAAGGCGAACGAGACAACCTTAAGGTAAGGGCGTATCCGACCGAGTCGATACTTGCCTCCCAGCGAACAGTGATCTTGGACAGAAACAACCCCTTCCAACATTTTGACGTGAGGAAGGAGTGCGGATTCGATGACAGTTTCGACATGGAGCAATTTCTTGTCCGAGCCTCGGAGATTGTAAGGCGCCAGCCGGATCTCCAAGGATTACCAAGCGGGTCATCCCGAGCCGTACTGAGCATGCTGCTCGTCAGTGAGATCTTCGAGTTCGGCCGGGAGCTGCCATATGACGCAGATCCCGGATGCATTTCTGACTCAATACGTGAGCTTAAAGGCGCGAACTACCAGGTGCGCTTCGAGGATTACCAGCGCGCGAGGTTCGGGTGCTGCGTGGACTTTTCAATTCTGCTCGTTGAACTACTGAAACATCAGAATATCTCTGGCGAGATCCGCGTGTCGTCAGGCCACGCCTTCGTGGAGACAACTCTGCGCGAGTCGGGGGGCCTCCTGCTTGATGCCTCTGCCTGCCTAGCAGTTCGTGGACTAGACACACGATCCACAGAACAATTGGAGATATACAGATTCCCCACAAAGGACCACTCAAGAAAGGTGGCTCATCAATTCCGGATCGTACTTGGCTTGATGTTTGAGTTAGAGGCCTTACGGGCGCACGATCTCGCCAGAGTGAGTTACCACGATTTCTGCCAACAGTACGGCATCCAGTTAGGTGGGACTTGATCCGCCGATCAGTGCGGCGGCCCAAGCACGAGTTCGATATCGCTCGGGAAGCCGTGCTAGGGGTGATGCGTCGGGCGATGGACGGAGGAAGTTGGGATCCACCTCTGGCTTGGATCGGTCGACGACCAAGATCCGCGCGGGATCATAGAAATCGTGATCACGCACAGCGGGATTGGTGGTGATCAGTTTCCTGCCGGAAGCGAGAGCCTCGAACGTCCGAAGCGTCAGCCCGGTCTGGCCAGGATGGTGAATGTCAAGAATTGCAGAGTGTTCGCCAAAGCGACGGGCCGCTTCCTCCGCAGCAATCGGCGCCCGCATGATGCGCACGTGCGGATCGACGCGTGCATGAATGGATCGCATCCGGTCGATCCAACCACGGAAGAGCATGTCATGCGCGCTGGTGATGCCGACCACCCTCTCCATGGCGACGAAGCGCGACAGCACGCGCGCACGCTCGGGATGGAAACTACCGAGCGAATAGACCGACTGGTGGCCTCGCGATTCAACACGCCAGTAGCAATCCGCGGCATAGAGGGGCCGGTAGATCCAGTTCGGGTGCTCGGAGCAGTCGGCAGGATCGAAACTGAGCACGCGATCGAAGCGGCTTACCTTTTCAAGAATTCGAGGAAAATTACAAATGCTGTCCCATAAGTACAAGTTGAAGACCGCGTCCGGAAGCTTTTTTCGAAGGGAGTCAAGTACTGAAATCGACACGCCTTCGCCCTTGATGACGACTACCGTGTCAAAGCTGTTGAAGGCGATCTCTGTGACACGACGATTGAGCGTTCGTGCGACTAATGGCTCACCAATGCTGGGAGCCACCCTGATGATGGCTTTCGCGGGGAGGGAACTGGAGGACCGAGTTGACCAGGATTCCACTTCCGCGCCAAGGCCGCGCAGGGCCGAGGCGAGGGCGACGTCGACGCCAAAGAAGGACGGATGAAGGATGAGCACCCTTCGATCTGACAACGCCCCCGCAGTCACGACGGGGCGCTCCCGACGTCATTCCGATCGACGATCCGCGCCGGCACCCCGATGGCAAGGCCTCCATCGGGCACGTCTGCCAGCACGACGGCGTTCGCGCCGACCGTGGCACCGTTCCCGACGCGGACGCCTCCAAGGACCACCGCCCCGGCACCGATCAGCACTTCGTCGCCGATGGTTGGACGATGCGACGGGGCGAAAGTGGCGTCAAGCCCACGCGCACCGAGGGTTACCCCTTGGTAGATCGACACATTCGCGCCGATCTCCACCGCACCGATGACGGTGCCGTGCGTATGGGGAAGGTAGAGGCCGGGACCGATGCGGCATCGCAGCGCAACCTCAATGCCGAAGACCGCGCAGTTCAACGCCGAGATGGCTTGACTGAGAGGTGCTAGTCGTGCCCCAGCCGAAAACGATGAAAGGCGGACCAGCAGCACCGGGAGCATGCGCGGAAAAAGCAATCCCGCCCAAAGTTTCAACCCGGATGACGGCGTCAGCCCCGTTAAGTAACGGAAGCGCACAAGGTCTGCGCGCAGTAGGTCGCGAGTCCGCATGCGTCCGTTCAAGCCTCGCCCTCGTACACGCCCATGAGGCCTCGTTCAACCAGTTCACGATTCGCAGAATCGAGGCGGTCGACGCCATGGGCCCGGGAAAGCACCCAGCGAGCAAACCTCCCGAGACCTTCCTCGAGGGAAATTTGCGGCCGGTAGCCAAGTACCGCCTGAAGCCGCGAAATGTCTGCGAAGTTGTGGCGAATATCGCCTAGCCGGTACTGACCCGTGACTCGGGTCCGCGCCTCGAGACCGAGCGCCCGCCCTAGTTGATGCGCGACCTCTGCCACAGAAGTTGCGCGACCAGAACCCACATTAATGACTCCTGCGATAGGGTCGGCACGATCAATCGCTGCCAAGAACGACCATGCCACATCCTCCACATGCACGAAGTCACGGCTCTCGAGGCCATCCTCGAAAATCGGCAGCTCCGAACCGACCCGAATGCGGTTCGAGAAGATCGAGAGGATGCCCGTGTAGGGATTCTGCAGCGATTGGCCCTCGCCGTACACGTTCTGCAGACGCAGGATCGCGTGGTCGATCCCCAAGGATGCACAGCCGATCCGAACGTATTCCTCCTGGGTCCACTTAGTAGCTGCATAGATGGACGCGGTCCGCGGCGGGTCGGATTCGGATGTCGGTATGGCCGTCAGCGTGGCAGCGCACACAGGGCATCGCGGCTCCCAACGACCAGCCGCCAGATCACCGCCGGTGCGTGCGTCGGGGATAGTCCGCGCCAGGCCGCAGTGATCGCAGCGGTAGGCGCCTTCACCGTAGATGGAGCGGCTCGAGGCCAAGAGCACGCGCCGAACGCGCGACGAGGTCGATTCCCGAAGGGCCTCGAGCATGAGGCCGGTACCAATAGCGTTGCAAGTGGTATACCGAGATATCTCGTACATAGACTGCGCGGTTCCAGTCTCCGCCGCAAGATGGACGATTTCCCGAACACCGTCGAGAGCGCGGACCCAGTCGGACCGCTCGGTGACGGAGCCCCGGACGAAATCAACGAGGGGGTGCGACGCCCATGTCGGTTCGCCGGCCGCCTTGCCATGTATCTGCTCTGAGAGATTGTCCAACACACGCACCGACCTGCCGGCAGAAATCCATCGCCGCACGATGCATGATCCGATGAATCCGGCACCACCAGTGATGAGCAACAAGAAACTACCTTCCTTCCGGCAGAGGGCTCAAAGGCCCGTACCACGAGAGCCCCTCGGGCAGCGAACAGAGAGAGACAAGATCGCGACAGCGACAAAGCCGTTGCTTAACAGCGTCCCGATGAGGCCTCCAGTATAAACCGCGAACAAGAAGAGAGGCCAGAGTGCCGCGAGAGCAGGATCCGCCGATCGCGCCAAGAACGCAAGGTATGCACCAGCAATGATCGAAAAGATCATGACGCCCGGGATGCCGAAGTTGACGAACGCCTCGATAAAGAAGATGGTGTTTGATGATCCGGTGCCGGTCGCGTTCTGTCCCCACTGGAACTCAAAGACCGATCGCTCGAACTGGATACGTTCCCTTCCGCAGACGCCCGAGACAAACGAACTGGTCGAGCCGAGAAAATGCTGAGCGCCATAGATTTGGCGAAAGGCCGAGAGCGAATCGACCGCCGTAAAGATCGGCACTGCTAAAGCGCGCCAAACCATGTACTCCGTCGTCGACAACGAGGTCTCGGCTACATGCGCGCTGCTGAAGTACACGTTTAGCGGTCGACTGTCGGATTCCGAACTTTCCTCGGAAGTGTTGCGCATCGTGAGAACGCCGAGTGCCATCAGGCAGGCGATAGTGAAAGCGCCGATCGCGAGCACAATCCCGCCTCGACCACGTCGCAACGCCACGGTTGCGATCGGAATGGTCGACTTCAGAAAGAAGGCCTTCTCTGCGAATATCAAGCAACCTAGGAAAAAGACACAGATTGCCGCCATTCGGCCGCGCAAGTGGTATGTCAGTAATGCGGCGATCGCATAGGGAACCAGCGATCCCGCCAACAATGCATGCGCGTAGACAAATGCAGTCGACCATCCAGTTCGAGCCTTCAGAAACTGCTCTCTGCTCTCAGAAACGTCGCCTGCGCCGCCGCCATTCACGGCGTCGAGAAGCGGAATCGAGGGCGCGGTCGCGGCGAGTACCGACAAGACCACTACGTAAGCCAGTAAGGTGCCGGCAGCGACTCGCCTCAAGGACCCAATCTCAACAGGACGCTGCGGCAAGCCTCTACGTCCAGATGGCAACAGGGAGTAACCAACCACCATCCAGAATGTGGAGAGGGCAGCCAAGCCAGCGACCTCCATAAAGCCTTGCGGCATTACAGGATCTGCGAGACGAAGAACGACGGGAATAACGGTGAAAGTCCCGAAAACGAGGATGATCACCCAAATGAGCGGCCACAACGAGGGATTGCCGTCGCTCAATCGACGCCCCATCATGCGCGAGCCACCCGCATTGCCTCGTCTCCAGTGAGTCCATCGCAGAAATCCCGGTAAGGCTGAAGAAGATCATCCATCATCCGAGGATCGCTGCACTGCGGAAGCCGGGCCGCCCCAGATGCCCACGCGCCCAGTAGCTCACCAACGGCCACCGGACTGATTGCCTGGATGCGCCAACCGCCGTAGCGGCCAAGCAACATGTCCACGTCGCTCCCGGCGCGCACCATGATCGGGAGGATCGGCCTGCCGAGCGCGAGGTACTCAAACAGCTTGGTCGAAACCACGCCCCCGTTCCCCTCGTCGTTGTAGCCAAGGAACAGCAGCGCATCGGCATTGGCTTGGATGACACGCGCAACACGTCCGGTCTGGTGCGGCACGAACACCACCGCTCCGTCCAGTTCAGAACTCTGGACAAGCCTGCGGAGGGAGTCGCAGGCCCCGACGAACAGGAGCTGATTTCGCTCGCGGTGCAGGCTGCCTGCCGCAAAGGCGTTCCGGATCCCGCCGACGATCGTCTCGAGATCGAAGTGCCCCTCGGGCATGCTGCCCGTGTACACCAGCTTGGCGGACGCGGGATGCAGGGACGGGTCCAGCGACGTCCAATCGAAGTCGGTGGAATCCCTGTCCGACTGGGTCACGTGGGTGGCCACGTTGTACGCCACCTGCACCGGACGACCATACGCGCGGAACTCGTCGGCGAGCCGATTCGAGACCGTGACGGACGCATCGGCGCGGGAGAGCGCTAGGCGCTCGATCCACAACCTCAGTGGACGTAGACCGCCAAGCGCACGATGATGCCCCCACGCGTCTCTCATGTCGACCGCCAATCGGAAGCGCCCCGGGCGGAACGAACGCAGGAGTGCACCGATGACCACCACCGAGAAGGGCGGCGAGGATGCGACGATGACTACGCGTCCGCCCTCAGCCGGACCGCGGAAAAGTAGGCGAACGAGCAGCGCGAGGACGTTCGGCAGCCACAGGTCGACGAGCAGCATGTGCTTCACTCGACGCAACACGCGTACGGCAATGCCCTCCCGTACCGACGCGGCCGGCTTCGCGCCGCGCCGGATGTCGTCGCGCAGACAATCGAGATCCGCACGGGTGCGAAGGGTCCTGTGGGATACGCTGCACGCGCCCTTCAGCGTGAAAGCCTCGATCGCAAATCCCGAATCGATCAGAAACCTGCACCAGCGGAACTGACGGTGGCTGCTCGCGCGCTCGCCCTCCAGTTCGGAGGTGAGCAGCCACGCCTCACGGGATTGGCGACGGGCCTGCTGTGTTGCGGGATCGTTCATGCACTTGATTCGGGTCGCAGTTGCTTCAGGGGGCGGGGATGGTCACCAAGAATCGTCGCCGCCAGCGATCGAGACAGATCGCTCGCCAGAAACGATAGTCGAAGCGCTTGCGGCCCTCACACACGGCGTCGAAGTCACACACGATCGACGGCGAGAGGATGCCTGGAAGGCCATCAACCGCCTGCTGAAGCAGGGCGCGGAACTGCGGGCGATGGGTGTGCACCATCCAAAGCTCCTCCGAGCCGAGGAATCCCAGCTTGTCCTTGCGGTCCAGGATCTGGTCGGGGACCAAGCCGCGCATCGCCGTGCGGAGGACCTGCTTCTGGACGCCGCACTCTAACTTCGCGCCGGTAGGCGTCGCGATGGCGGCCTCGATGACCTTTCGGTCGACGAACGGCACCCTGGCCTCGATGGAAAAGGCCATCGAATTTCGGTCCTCCCAGCGGAGGAGCATGGGCAGGTTGCTCCGCTCCACCATGTCGATGGACATCGAGGCCACCGAGGACCAGTCACCCGCACGGCGCGGATCCGGGCGGGAGACGGCGATCTTCCTGAATCCAGGAGCCAGCCAAGCTCGCTGCGCGAACGATCGGCCATCTATCAACCCGAGCAAGCGGCGTAGGCGCGGGCTGGAATACGCAACCGTGTATGCCAAGAGGCGATGAAAGGGGAGCGCGGTACCCAAGCGGACCTCGAGCATCCTGCGGATCCAGGTGCCCACGCCGCCGTGACGGAGCTCCTCGGCCAGAAAGGCGCCAACGAAGCCGCGATACCCGCCGAACGCCTCGTCGGCGCCCTGGCCGTCGAGCATGACCGTTAGACCAAGTTCCCGTGCCTTCCGAAACACGCACCACTGGACGAAGATGGAAGAACTCACGAAGGGTTCGTCCTGGTGCCAGATGAGCGCTTCGAGGTCTACCAGCAGCCTGTCGGCCGATGGAGAGACGATGTTAAAACTGGCGCCTGCGGCGTCGGCAGCGAGAGCCGCATAGCGCGTCTCGTCGATCCGGGAGTCTTCAGCGGAGGCAGTGATGGTCATAAGCGACCGCGACGAACCGAAATGGCGGATGCGTTGCGCGGCCAGTGCGACGATCGAGGACGAATCAATACCGCCCGACAGGCAACTGCCGACCGGGACATCCGCGCGGAGATGCAGGCTCACCGACTCACCGAGAATGCTGCCAATGTCGGCGTCGGCACCACGCCTCGACGCTACAGCCTGCGCAAGGCCATACCACCGCTCGGGCCGGTACGCTGACTGCTGTGCGGGGTCGCCACGGAGGGGAAGACGCATGAGGCACCCGGGAGGAAGCTGGCGAACGCCCTCGAAGAGCGATTCCTCGCGGTGATCCGACTGTTCGTAGAGAAGATAATCCGCGATGCCGTCTAGCCTCGCCTTGGCCGACCAACCATCGAGCACAGTGAATGCCTTGATCTCCGAGGCAAACGCCATCCAACCAGCACCCGAGCACAGGTACAGGGGCTTGATGCCGTAGGCATCGCGGGCAAGCACCAACTCGCCCGACGCGGCGTCGACGATAGCGAGTGCCCACATCCCCCTGAGTCTCTCTAAGCAGTTTGTGCCCCACCTCGCATAGGCGGCGAGTAGAACCTCGGTATCGGTGCTGGTGACAAAACGTGCACCACTTGACTCGAGTTCCTCTCTCAGCTCGACGAAGTTGTAGACCTCGCCATTGAAGGCAATCCAGAGCCTTCCTCGGTCACCGGCCATCGGCTGATGCCCCGCCGGGGAAAGATCCAGGATGGACAGCCGGCGATGCCCGATGGACCAGCATTGGCCATCAAACTTCTCGTTAGTACTTACATGTAATTGAGGCGCCGATCCGGTACCGCGGTATTCCAGAACTGCAGACGGCGTATCGTCACCAGAGAGGGGGACAGCGGTGCCCCCTCGAAAGACCAAGAACCCCTCGTCATCTGGACCACGATGCTGTAGTACCTCGCTCATCGAGCGCAGAGCACCAGTCAGCCTGGACGATGACCCAAGATAGCCGAAGATTCCACACATCAGCGCAGGGACCGGCAGATGATGAAGAGATAGATTGAGTACATCAGTACATCTAGGGCTACAAAGACGAAGATAAAACTCCGAAGGTCAAGCTGGTTTGAGGCAAGAGGCAAAACTATAAGGGCCGTCGCCAGATACGACGCCTGCCACCCAACTGCTTGAGAAAAGGCCCGCTTCACTACAAGCAATCCGCTGAGCGGAGAAACAATACCTCGGGCGCATACCGCGATCGATAGTGCCGCAATCTCCCATCGATCTCCCCCCCACCCCGCTCCGAGGACGCCCCGAACAATTGCTGGACCGAACAAGAAAATAGTAACAATCCAAAGCAGAGCCAGTGCGACCAACAAACGAAACGCCTGACTGAAACTAGATGAGAGTCCGCCGCCGCCCGCGCGTAATTCTTGAGCCCATTTCCACTGCAGTAATTGAGATAGTGGTAAAGCGAGGAGCATTGCAGGGGCACCAACGACACGTTGAACCTGCGTCACACGGCCGCACTCTGCTAGGCCGTACCCACTCGACATCACCCAAACAAGCATGCTGAAGCCCACCACATCTAGGATGGACCCGAATGAACCTATGAGCCAAAACGGACGGTACCGCGACACTAGCATTACAAGCGGCTTGAGTCGCGGTGGTTCACCGCGCCACAGAAGGAAGACCATCGCTCCTGCCGACCAAGAAAGTGCGAAGCAGAAACCAAGGCTATATCCCGTTGTAAATGCAAGGACTACAAAGAGTATGCCTTGCGAGGCTCGAAGCAGCCCGACGGTGCGAACGCGGCCATCACGCAGTAGCTCCATTGCCGTGGTCTGCGTTGCAGTAGCGAGAAAAATCGTGAGGCCAGCAGTCAAAACGGAAGTGGCCCAAGGTTGGGCCCACGCCCCCGACAGCGCCGATACCGGGATGGACATGAATCCCCAGACGAGAGCCAAGACAAGACTGCAATTGCGCAAGCCGGCCGCATCATCATCCGAGTCAGCAACCAACATGGCCTGATCAAGCCGAAGCGCTCCCACAGCGACCGCAATATTGGCTACCGAGATTAGATTTGCTACCACTCCAAACTCAGCGGCCTCGTACCGCCTCGCCAACCACGGCGTTGCTAGCAAGACCACCCCTTGGCTAATGGCGTATCCGAGACCCACCACAAAAGCCTTGCCAGCGGCCGTCGAGCGAAGACTCACGAAGAGAAGCATAACCACCTGTGCACAGTCACACCCACGTACCAAGGACCGTCATCTACAGCGTAGGATCCCAGCGAGACGCTTTCCGACGGTACTTTCCTGAGATGCTGAACTTCGCCCTCGTCGGCTGTGGCCGCATTGCCAAGCGGCATTCGGAGCTCTTGGGGAACAACCAGATCGCCCACGCGCGGCTTGCGGCCGTCTGCGACATCGTCGCGTCAAAGGCCGAGGCGATCGGAAAGCAGTTCGGCGTCCCCTTCTACACGGACATGCACGACATGATGCGCCGCGAGGCGATCGACGTCGTGGTGGTGCTGACCGAGAGCGGGCTGCACGCGGAGCACGTGGTGGCCTTGGCCAAGCACGGCAAGCACATCGTGGTCGAGAAGCCAATGGCGCTCACGCTGCCGGATGCCGACCGCATGATCGCTGCCTGCGACGCGGCCCGGATCCGGCTGTTCGTGTTGAAGCAGAACCGGTTCAACGTGCCGGTCGTGAAGCTGCGCGAGGCGCTCGAGGCCGGGCGCTTCGGCAAGCTGGTGATGGGCACGGTCCGCGTGCGCTGGTGCCGCACGCAGCAGTACTACGACCAGGATTCCTGGCGCGGCACGTGGGCCCTCGACGGCGGCGTCCTGACCAACCAGGCCAGCCACCACATCGACATGCTCGAGTGGATGATGGGCGACGTCGAGAGCGTCTTCGCCATGAGCCGCACGGCGCTGGTGAATGTCGAGACCGAGGACACGGCCGTGGTCGCCGTGCGCTTTGCCAACGGCGCGCTGGGGGTCATCGAGGCCACCACGGCGGCACGGCCCAAGGACCTTGAGGGATCCATCTCGGTGCTCGGCGAGGGTGGCACGGTCGTCATCGGCGGCTTCGCCGTGAACGAGATGATCACCTGGAACTTCGGCAAGGCCGAGCCCGGTGATGGCGAAGTCCTGGAGAAGTACTCGGTCAATCCTCCGAGCGTGTACGGCTTCGGCCACCAGGCGTACTACGACCATGTGGTCTCCTGCATCATGAACAACAGCGCCCAGCTCGTGGATGGGCTTGCGGGCCGCCGCAGCCTGGAGTTGATCTCGGCGATCTACGAGTCCATCGAGACCGGCAAGGAAGTGCCGCTGCGCTTCCGCCCGACTCGCTGCCGCCTGGGCCATCGACATGGCTGATCCGATCCTTCTTCAGGCTGGCATCGTCGGCGTGCAGTTCGGCGAGCGCGTGAAGGTCGTCCAGCCGGCCAACATCTATGGCTGCACGATTGGCGACGACTGCTTCGTCGGTCCATTCGTCGAGATCCAGAAGAGCGTTTCGATCGGCAAGCGCTGCCGCATCCAGTCGCACGCCTTCATCTGCGAGCTCGTCACGATCGGCGACGACTGCTTCATCGGCCATGGCGTGATGTTCATCAACGACCTCTTTGCCAAGGGCGGTCCTGCCCGTGGCGACACCACCCTGTGGCGCTCGACCCGGATCGGCTCAAAGGTGTCCATCGGGTCGAATGCCACGATCCTGCCGGTCGACATCTGTGACGGCGTGGTCATCGGGGCCGGTGCCGTGGTCACCAAGCCGATCACCGTCCCTGGCATCTATGCCGGCAACCCTGCTCGCCTGATCCGTGCGCTCTGAACCAACGAGGATCCTCCTGTGAATGTCCCCTTCGTCGATCTCTACGCCCAGTACCTGACCATTAAGGCCGACATCGATGGCGCCATCGCCGACGTGATCCGCCAGTCGGCCTTCATCCGCAGCAAGCACGTCACCGACTTCGAGTCGCAGTGGGCCAACACTGTCGGCGTTCGCCACTGCGTCAGTTGCGCCAACGGCACCGACGCGATCTACATCGTGATGCGCGGCCTGGGCCTGAAGCCTGGGGACGAGGTCATCACGACCGCGCACAGCTGGATCTCGACCTCAGAGACCATCACGCAGGCCGGAGGTCGCGTGGTGTTCTGCGACACCGATCGCGAGACCTTCACCATCGACCCGAAGCAGATCGAGTCGAAGATCACTCCGCGCACGGTGGGGATCATCCCGGTGCATCTCTATGGCCAGCCGGCCGACATGGACCCGATCCTGGAGATCGCCGCGAAGCGCAGGCTCTGGGTGATCGAGGACTGCGCGCAGGCGCACCTTGCCGAGTACAAGGGCCGTCAAGTGGGCACGATGGGCACAGCGGCGACCTTCAGCTTCTATCCGGGCAAGAACCTGGGGGCGATGGGCGACGCCGGCTGCCTGGTGACCAATGACTCGAAGCTCGCCTCATGGTCTGAGCTCTACGCACGCCACGGCGGCAAGGGCGAGCACACGATCGAGGGCATCAACAGCCGGCTCGATGGCCTGCATGCGGCGATCCTCTCGGCCAAGCTCCCGCACCTTCGTGGCTGGACGGTCGAGCGGCAGCGGATCGCGGCGCGCTACGACGAACTTTTCTCGACGGTCCCTGGCGTTGAGCGCCCTGCGATTGCCGCAGGACGGACGCACGTCTTCCACCTCTATGTGATCCGCGTCAAGGATCGCAACGGGCTGCAGAAGCACTTGAACAGCCGTGGCGTGTCCACGATGCTGAACTATCCGCGCGCGCTGCCGTTCTACCCCGCCTATTCGTACCTCGGCCATACGCCGGCGGACTTCCCGGTGGCCCACGACCACCAAGACCGCATCCTCTCCCTGCCCATCTATCCCGAGATGACCGACGAGATGATCCGGTATGTCGTCGACTGCGTGGCGCAATATGAGTGAAACGTCTAGAATCCGCCAATTTTAAAAGGTGTACTGGGATCAGATCGACGAGGTGTACACGAACGGCACTTAATCGTAGTTCACGATCCGCTTGGGCAAAGGCATGCTCTTGATCAAGAACGAGATTGCGGCAGACTCAGATCATTGAGCTTTTTACGCTTGAACCTTGTGCATGACACATGCCCCCTGTTCCAGCAGCGAACCGCCGAGTTGGTACGCACAAGAGTCGAATGAAAGCCCGCGTTCATCGGCGATCATTCAGACAAGTTCACTACATGACGGTCTTCCCGAAAGATCCAATATTACTCCGGAAGTCGCCACGGGTTGATGAACCCGGCCTCCGCGTGTGTAACTCTCTGCGTTGCAACCTGCACATCTGGCCGCAGACTTCCGCCGGCGCAAGAGTAAGGTGCTTACCGTGATTCGGGTGCTCGTAACGGGTGCCAGCGGATTCGTTGGACGAGCCCTCGTCGCCGAACTGGTATGTCACGAGGACTTCGAAATTCGTGCCGCGAGCCGTTACCCAATCGCTGCCGGCCGGCAGCTGACTTGGGTCAATTCCTCCGACTTCTGTCATGAGTTTGACTGGCGACCATCGCTTGATGGAGTTGACGCCATCGTGCACCTTGCCGGACGGGCGCACGTGCTGCGCGAGACGTCATCCGACCCGG
>Ga0194129_10004811_pt1 | contig 17675 bp, 12 predicted proteins | sample TA2KigCa35mmetaG_FD_150862 | JGI IMG/M metagenome (GOLD analysis project Ga0194129, IMG submission 150862) | Freshwater microbial communities from Lake Tanganyika, Tanzania - TA2015038 Kigoma Deep Cast 35m | ecosystem: Environmental > Aquatic > Freshwater > Lake | place: Tanzania: Lake...
GATTCTGCAAATGGATTTGTCCCACTAAATGCATAAACTTTACAATTGATTGTTGATGTAGCAACAGAAACATGTGGTGCTCCTGTAGTTCCACAACCAGCAATATTTGCTTGTTGACCTATTGTTAGAATATTTTGTTTTATGTTATTGATTTGAGTGTTTATTTCTACAATTCTATTATCAAGTTTTTGAATGGGGACATTATAATTTTCTATAACTTCTGATGGTCCCCAAACTTTGACATATTCAGTTTCTCCTATTCCTGTCTGAATTGTATATCCAGTCTGAACATAATTGACTTGTGATAGTTGTTTTGTGTCTGAAGAAATTTTTTGATTATATAATTCAATCAGTGCTTCAGTTTGCGTGCTAATTGCCATCACTTACAAATGTTAGTAATCCTATTTATTGATAAATAAGACAGAAGAAAAACTAAAAAGGATAATCTGAGATGCCTTTAGCGAGATTAGAAAATTTTCTTAAAAATATTAATGGTAATACTCTTTATGTTGATCCAAATGAAATAGATTCAACAGATTCTATTGAAAATAAGGGTAATTCAAGAACTAGACCATTTAAGACAATTCAAAGAGCTCTGCTTGAGGCAGCAAGATTTTCTTATGTTGCTGGCCAAAATAACGACTTATTTGACCAGACGACAATCTTAATTTCTCCAGGAACTCACCATATTGATAATAGACCTGGATATTATTGGGATGGATCAAACTTTAGAGATGTTAATAATAGTGTTGTATCAATTACTGAGTTAAGTGTTGCATCAAACATGGACTTAGAAAGTCCATTAAACACTCTTTACATCTATAACAGTGTTGAAGGTGGTATAATTATTCCAAAAGGTGTATCAATTGTAGCATCTGATTTAAGAAAAACAAAGATAAGACCAAAATTTGTCCCAGATCCTGCCAACGACAATATTGCAAGATCTGCTATTTTTAGATTGACTGGTGCATCTTATATTTTTGGATTTTCTATTTTTGATGGTAATCCTACTGGGGGAGTTTATAATACTTATACAAATGCAACAGTTAATCCTACATATTCTCACCACAAACTAACTGTATTTGAATATGCAGATGGTAAAAATATTGTAGAAAATTCTATATTAACTGATCTTGACAATTATTATCTTAAAGTTAGTTATGGATATGGAAACTTTTCTGGTCGTGCAATTCCAAACACTTTAACTGACTTACAAAAGAACCCAGAAGAAAATAAAATTGTTGGAGATCTTGGGCAAGGACCCTTAACCATTTCTGATGTAATATCTGGTGATGGGTCTACAGCAACCACAACAATTACTGTTACTACTACAGATTCTCATAAATTATCTCCATTTACTCCAATTGAAATTTCAGGTGTTGCTTCTAGTAACAGCATTGCAGTTCAACAGCAATTTAATGGTAATTTTGTAGTATCTCAAATCGTTAGCCCATTTAAATTTACATATTTACTTTCTGCTGCACCAAGTGCTGCAGCACCAAGTGTTGATGGAGCAACTGTAAAAATACAATCAGATACAGTCTCTAGTTCTTCTCCATATGTATTTAACTGCAGTTTAAAATCTGTTTATGGGATGAATGGTCTTCATGCAGATGGATCAAAAGCAACAGGATTTAAGAGTATTGTTACTGCTCAGTTTACTGGTATTTCGCTGCAACGTGATGATAGAGCATTTGTAAAATATAATGATACAACAGGGACATACCAAACTCAAAATGATTTAGGAACTACAACTGTTTTACATCAAAATTCTAATGCAATTCATAGACCAACTTGGGAAAGTTTTCATATTAAGGCATCTAATGATTCCTTTATCCAATGCGTTTCTATTTTTGCTATTGGATATGCAAAACAATTTGTGGCAGCATCTGGTGGAGACCAAAGTATTACAAATTCTAACAGTAATTTTGGTGCTATTGCATTACATTCAACAGGATTTAAGGATTATCACCTGGCAAAAGATAATCATGCATTTGTAACACATATTATACCACCAAAAGATATTAGTGAATTTGAAAGTGATATTAATTGTTATGTAATTAATACTGGATTAACTACTACTGTCAATAATCCAACTAGAGTATATTTAAATAACTATACAGATCAATTTACTCCCCCAAATCAGAAAGTAAGAGGATATACTATTGGAGCAAGAAATGGTGATTTTATTAGTTATCCAACATATTCTGGAATCGCTACAATTAGTCCAAATTATGAGGAAACTTATAATATTGATAGTATTGCCAGCGATACTATTACGGTAGAAGGAACATTATCAGGAATATCTACTGGACGAGCAGTAAGAGTAATTGCAAATAATGCAGTTCTTCCAGATGGATTGGAAAGTAATAGAGTTTATTATGTTTCTCCAAACTCTTTAACTTCAACAACTATAAAATTAAGAGAAAGTCTTTCTAGTAAAAATGACCTTGATATTAAAAATGATATTGGAATTTCTTTAGAAGATAATTTAAAATTAGTCTTTAGAGTATCTGATTGTCTTCCAGGAACTGAAGGAAGTCCTATTCAATATGACTCAACTGAAAAAAATTGGTATTTGTCTATTTCATCAAATAGTGCCTTTATTAATAGTTTAATTGGTGAAAATAACCCAATTTTTATAATTAAGAGAAAAATTGATTTAAGAACTAATGATGATAAAGTCTATAGAGCTAGATTGATAATTCCTAAAGAATCATCAAGAGCATCAGATCTATCACCAGGATTTATTCTTCAAAAATCATCATCTCCAGTAGATGGTATTTTTTCACAACCAAATAATATTAGTTTAACTTCTGGTGATAGTGAACCTATAGAAATTGTTAGAAATAATGGAATTATTGTTGATGCTTGGACTACTACGTCTGGAGTAACTACTACTGCTAATATTGTCACAAGTCGTCCACATAGATTAAAAGTTGGGAATAAGGTTAATATCTATGATCTTAAGAGTTCAAATGAACCCTCACCTGTAGGATTGGGAACAGGTACAGGATTTAATGGATCATTTGAAGTTTCACAAGTTGTAGATAATTTACAATTTAGATTTGTTGTAAATAGAAATCCTGGAGGAATATCTACTACAATATCATCTTCTGTTGCAAGTTGGATGAATTTTAGAGATTGTGCTTCCTCAACTTATAGAATTCCTCCATATACAATTAATTCTGCAAATAGGGATAATCTTCCTTACTTTACTTGTGAAGAATCAAATGTTGATTTCCAAGTTTATAAAATTAAAACCATACAAAAGTATGCACAAAATAATAGTGATGGAATTTATCATGTCTATCTAAACTCATTTAAAAATACTCCTACAGTATCTCCATTTAATACAAAACAAAATAGGTTATCACAAAATCTTGACAATTTATATCCACAATTAGATGTAGATAATGCTGCATCTGATGTAGAATCAACTATTTCTGTTGCATCAAGAAAAAGAATTGGTAAAGTTGAAGTCAATAATCCAAGATTTAGCACAACAAAAGAAACTATTATTGAATATCTTAAAGATTTTGGTGATGGTTTAGAAGTTTCTTCAATTTCTAAAGCAGGAAGCACTTGTACAGTAACCACAACTCTTAATCATAATATTAATGGTATTAGACAACTTTCGATAACAACTGCTGGCAGTGGATTTGTAAATGGAACTTATTATGATATCCCTCTTTGTACATCTACAGGATCTGGAAGTGGGGCAACTGCAAATATAACTGTCTCTGGTGGTGTTGTAACATTAGCAGTTATAGCACATCCAGGATCAGGATATATTGAAAATGGTACAGTAACAGTCAAAGGAATTCCTGGAAGTACAAATACTGTTGTTCTTACAATATTATCAACTACTACAGAAAATCTTGGTTGTGTTCAAGTTCTTGGGTCTGTATATCCAGAAAATAATGGTATATTTAAAATTGGTAGTATCACTGGTAATACAATTTCTTATGTTAATGCTTCAGGTATAGTGGAAGCATCAAGTATTGCTGTGGTCATACCTAATATTCCAGCATATGCTGTAAGTGCAGTTGGTGTATATGATTCAGAATATAATACATCTCAAGTTACAACCACAACAGCACATCCATTTTTAGTTGGAAATAAAGTTTTATTTGAAGGATTGACTACTGAATTCACTGTTGTTAGTGTAACTTCAACCACAGTATTTAAAGTTTCTGGAGATATTCCTCTTGTTGATTTGGGAGGTGGTGGTGGTGCTGTTACTTTGGGCCCTCCTCCAACAGTTTATAGTGCTGGATTAAATTCTCAAATAAAAGACACCAATGCTATTAATGAAAATGTAGGTTCAAGACATGTTTCTATTGTAGATGGATTTAAAGGAAGAATAGTTAATACAGGTGGATTATCTTCTACTGAAACTACATTTACAGCCAGACTTGCAAATACAACAACAAATAGTTCTTTAGGTTTAAATAAGGGGGATTTCCTTCAAATTGACGATGAAATTGTGCTGGTTGAGGCAATTTCAGGAACAACAGTTACTTGTACAAGAGGTGTTCTTGGAACAAAAGCAGATAGTCATTCAACCAACTCTGCATTTAGAAGAATTCTTGTCCAACCAGTAGAATTGAGAAGAAACTCAATCTTAAGAGCATCTGGACATACTTTTGAATATACTGGATTTGGTCCAGGAAATTACTCCACTAGTATGCCTACCAATCAAGATAGAGTTCTTTCTAATGATGAAGTTTTAATTTCACAGGCATTATCAACTCAAGGTGGATTGGTAGTTTATACTGGAATGAATAGTAATGGTGAATTCTTTATTGGACGTAAGAAGTATGATGCAACAACTGGTGATGAGTTGGACATTGTTATCCCTCCAGATGAAGAAACTAATTTCTTTGACAATTTAATAGTCAATAGATTAACTGTTAATACTAGCATAGATGCTTCAACAGCATCTTCAAAATTGGGAGATTTGCATGTAATAGGAATTTCTACCATCAATGTATCCAGTTCTTCTCCTGCATTGAAAATTACTCAAAGAGGAAGTGGTCCTGCTATAAGGGTTGACGACAAAGAAAATGATAAAAATCCTTTTGTTATTACTGGCACTGGTAAAGTCGGGATTGGAACCACAATTCCAGGAGCAAAATTAAGAATAGTTGAAATAGGAAATGCTGCTGCTTTTAGAGTTGATGATAATAGTAACGACTCAACTCCATTTATAATTAATTCAAGTGGTAAAACTGGTATAGGAACAACAAACCCATGGACAAGATTGCAGGTTGTTGGTGTTACAAGTTCAACTACTTTCTATGGAAATGGAGTTATTCCTGTTGGTGGAATTATTATGTGGTCTGGAACAATTGCAGAACTTTCTACAAATCCAGCATTAAGTAATTGGAGATTGTGTAATGGAACTAATGGAACACCAGATTTAAGAAATCGTTTTATTGTTGGTGCTCACAGTGGTGATGGAGATGGTTCGACACCAACTTCAGGTCCAGGATTTAGTACTACTGGAGTATTAAATGCTAATTATACTCCTGGTAATAGGGGTGGATCAACTTCCGTTGGACTAACAATTGCAGAAATGCCTGCACACACTCATAGTAGAGGAGTTATATATCCAGGTGGTGGATTTGATACTGAACAAGAACAATCAGGTGGTCCAGATGGAAATAGAACAAAATTTAATCAGGAGACAGGTGCCAGAGGTGAAAATCATCATCACGAAAATAGACCTCCATACTATGCACTTGCCTTCATTATGAGAGTAGCATAAATAATCTTATACAAGGGGGATAGGGAACCCAATGGCTTCTATAGATAACTATTTTGTAGTTAGAAAAGGTATAGGTGTTGGCACCCAAGCATTATATGCTGATGGAGCTTCAAAAAGAGTTGCCATAGGTAAAACTCAAGCAAATTATGCTCTTGATGTAGTAGGAAAAATATATTCTAGTGATTCAGTATATGCTGAAAATGCTATTGGTATTGGAACAACTTCCAATGCCCAACAACTTGATGTAATAGGTTCTGCATATGTTTCAAATAATGTTGGAATAAGAACATCTTCTCCATCTCAACCATTTCAAGTTAATACTGTTAAAAGTGAATCTGTAGTAATAACAGGAGTTGGTTCTGTTGGTATTGGAACCATTACTCCAGAGTATAAACTTGATGTCTATGGTAGTGCCAGAATAACTGGACTTGCTACTATTTCACAATCTTATACTGGAATAGCTACTATTGGAGTAGCTACAATTAGTAGTGAAGTTGTAGGAACATCTGTTATTGGGATTGCTTCCATAACTCAAGAAAGAGTTGGATTATCCACAATTGACACTCTTTTAGTTACAGGAATTACCACTACTGCTTTACTTGATGTTGGTATTGGAGCAACTATCTTAAAAGCAGGTAACTTTGAAATAAGCACCACAACAACTTCTAGTGGTGGTGTAAAAACTATTAAACCATTAGTTGGTATTAATACAAGTGTTCCAACAAGCACTTTAGATGTTGCTGGAGATATTAGAGTTAGAGGTGAAGTTTTAGATGCAAACAATAATGTAGGATTTGCATATTCTGTTCTTGCATCTGATGGACAAGGAAAAACAGTTTGGAATCCTCCAGGTGCAAGAATTGGTAATGAATTGTTCGTTAATAAATTTGGTAGTGATGAAAACTTTGGGAAAAGTCCTGGAGATGGGTTTTTAACTATTAAAAAAGCTTGTTCAGTAGCACAACCTGGAGATACAATCAGAGTATTTGCTGGACTTTATACTGAAGATGGTCCCATTCAAGTTCCAGAAAGAGTTGCAGTTGTTGGCGAAGACTTAAGAAGAACTCTTGTTACTACTTCTGGACAAACTGACTTATATCATGTAAGAAGAGGTTGTTATATTGCTCAACAATCTTTTGTTGGTCCAAGTAATCCATCTGCTATGGTTTCATTTCCAACTATGGGAAATGGATATGCAGATGGAACAGAAGAAAATTGGCAATCACCTTATGTTCAGAACTGCACTAACTTTGTTCCAGATAGTATTGGAATGAGAATTGATGGTAATAGAGCTGGTGGATTTAAATCCATGGTTCTTGATGCATTTACACAATATAATCAAAATGGTATTGGTGTTTCTATTACTAACTTTGGTTATGCACAGTTAGTTTCACTCTTTACCATTTGTTGTGATACTGCAGTATTCTGTGATACTGGTGGGGTTTGTGACCTCAACAACTCAAACTCATCATTTGGTAATTTTGGACTTGTTGCAAATGGAGCTACTCCACTTCAGTATACTGGAACAGTAGTAACAGCACCAACAGGTGATAGTGTAGATAGTTTAGTAATTAATGTTGGTGCTGGAGCATCTCAAGAATTTAAAGATACAGCAGAATTATTAAGATTGAATAAAGAATTTATTGCAACAGAGGCAGTTGGATTTCTTACTAGTACTGATGGTCCTTATGGAGTATATGGTCCCAGTTTTGATTATGGTGGTTCATTAGTAGGAAAGCAAAAATGTATAAGAGATGGTCAAATTATTGTAGAGTTAGTACGTTCAGATATATTAACTCTTGGTAATGGAAACTGTATTAATGCAGGATTATCCTATAGAGATTCTGATGTAGATTCCTTAACATATCTTCCTGAGACAGATCCTCCACCTGTTGGGTTCTCTCCTGGATATGTTGTAGATGGAAAAACTGCTTTGATTGATTATATTGCTGGAATTTCTACATATGTTGCTCAAAGTTTAAATCTTCCAAAGAGTTATCAAGTAGGTGTTGGATCAATAGCACAAGTAAAAGATTTTACCAAAACTTATTCATCAAATGTAGGAACTTTTATTTCAGATCATACAAATATTATTAATTATATTATTGAAAATGGTTCAGTTTCTGCTCCTGAATTAGAATTTCCTAAAGGACAAAGGCCTTATGATGGTCAAATTGCTTATATTGACACTCAATATTATTTTGTAAGTAGAATTGAAATAGACAATCCAGGATTTGGATATGACCCAGAAATTCCAGTAGAAGTCGCCATTGATTTGCCACCAAATTCAGACTTCTTTATCCCAGCTGAAGCAACAATTTTTGAGACTGATATAAATTCTGATGGTACAATTGGAAATGTTAGTTTATTAGTATCTGGAACAGGATACACAGAGACTGCACCAAATGTAATTATATCCCCTCCACCTCAAATTGGTCCTGGAATTGGAACTACAGCAACAGCAACTGCTGTAATGGAAAAGTTCTTCTTTAATCCAGTTTCTTCAACGCCAGTTTCTGTTGGTGGCACCACTACAGTAACTTTTGATGAATTTATTACTTATCCTGTTAGTGCTGGAGCAACAGTTTACTTTTATCAATCTAGTAAAATTATTGCAAGTTCTATAACTTTTGAATATATAGGTACAGGAACAACAATAGTTAATGCAGTTCCATCTAAAGGAGCTGTCCCAATTGATGAAAATCAAATTGTGGCTACAAATGGAGGTAAGGTTCCATTTACAAGCACAGATCAAAGTGGAGATTTTAGAATTAGTGAAGGTATAACAATCAATCAAAATACTGGAACTATTTCAGGACAAGCATTTAGTAAGAGTTTACAAGCAGAAGTTACTCCATTAATTATTGCACTTCAACAATAAACTACTATGGCCCAACAACCTTTAAATACATACAAAACAGTTACAGGAATCGTAAGTACTACTGATACTGAAGTTTATAAAACAAAAACTGGATATACCAGCATTGTTTTGTATGCACAAGTTGCAAATACTGGAGTTGGAGTTGGAACTGTGACATTTTATCACCAAAGAGAAACTAGAAGTCAATCTGGAATTTCTACTACAAAAACTGAACTGATTAAAAATGCTCCCATTCCTCAAAATGATACCATTGTTTTATTGGAAGGAAGATTAGTTTTAGAAAGAACTGCATTAAAAACAGATAGTATTAGAATGGTTGGAATTTCATCTGTAGTTCCAAATACTTTAAAATATACAGTTTCAATTTTAGAGACTCTTAATCAGTAATAAATAACCTTATGTGTAGGGGGATAGTGGAACCCAAATATGGCTAAGTATTTAAGCAGAAGAGTACCAACTACTCCTCAAGATAAATTACCCTTAGATAGGTACGAGTTTTTAGGTCTATCTGATGCAGAGCCAAATTTGGGACAACCTCCTGGAGATGGTAATATTCCAATTGGTCAACAATATTTCCCAGTAAGTGTTCCAGGATATCCTCAAAGATATTGGATTCCAGTTCCTCCTGCTGTATTTTCTCAGGGAATTACAGTAAGAGATGAAGGAACTATTGTAGGAATTGCAGGGTCTATTACTCAATTAAACTTTGTAGGTCCTGGAGTAACAGCTACTGCAGGACCTACTGGTATAGCTACTATTTCAGTTTTTGCTGCTAATACTGTAACTGAACCAACTGATTCTACTCCAAGGTATATTGGATTTACTACTGTTACATTTGGTGGTATTTTAACAACTTTTGATATTGCTCCAAATACTTTAGTATTCATTCCAAGCACTCAACGACTTGGTATTGGAAGCACTTCTCCAGAATATGGATTAGATGTTGGAGTTTCTACGATTAAAATTTCTTCAGATATTGCTAATCAATCTGGTGATGTAGGAACATATAATAAAGTATTAACATCGCTTGGACCAGGATTAGGGTTTACTTGGGCATATGCATCTGGTCCTATTGGACCTCAAGGATTACAGGGTCCTCAAGGTCCTCAAGGTTCTCAAGGATTTCAAGGATTTCAAGGATTTCAAGGTCCACAAGGTCCTCAAGGTTTCCAAGGACCTCAAGGTCGTGTGGGTCCTCAAGGTTTCCAAGGATTCCAAGGTCCTCAAGGATTCCAAGGTCCTCAAGGTGGTGGCCCTCAAGGTTTCCAAGGATTTCAAGGTCCACAAGGATTTCAAGGAGATCAAGGAGTCCAAGGTTTCCAAGGTAATCAAGGAAGTAGTGGTCCACAAGGATTTCAAGGTTTCCAAGGAACTGGTCCCCAAGGTCCCCAAGGTGCTCTAGGTCCACAAGGATTTCAAGGTCCACAAGGAACTGGACCTCAAGGTACTCGAGGTCCTCAAGGATTCCAAGGTCCTCAAGGTCGCATAGGTCCTCAAGGATTCCAAGGTCCTCAAGGATTTTCTGGCCCTCAAGGAGTTCAAGGTGATATTGGATATCAAGGACCTCAAGGTCTTAGGGGTCCTCAAGGTGTTCCAGGTCCTCAAGGTCCTCAAGGTGCTCAAGGTGTTCCTGGTGGAGGTCCTCAGGGAGCTCAAGGTGTTCCAGGTCCTCAAGGTCCTCAAGGTGCTCAAGGTGTTCCTGGTGGAGGTCCTCAAGGATTCCAAGGTCCTCAAGGATTTCAAGGTCCTCAAGGTGCTCAAGGTGTTCCTGGTGGAGGTCCTCAAGGTGTTCCAGGTCCTCAAGGTCCTCAAGGTGCTCAAGGTGCTCCTGGTGGAGGTCCTCAGGGAGCTCAAGGTTCTCAAGGTTCTCAAGGTTCTCAAGGTTCTCAAGGTTCTCAGGGTCGTATAGGTCCTCAAGGATCCCAAGGTGCTCCTGGTGTTAATGCTACAGGATTCCAAGGTTCTCAAGGTGTTCAAGGTGCTCCTGGTGGAGGTCCTCAGGGAGCACAAGGTCCTCAAGGTGTTAGAGGTCCTCAAGGTCCTCAAGGATTCCAAGGTCCTCAAGGAATTGGTCCTCAAGGTCCTCAAGGTCCTCAGGGAGCACAAGGTACTCAAGGTGTTAGAGGTCCTCAAGGTTCTCAAGGATTCCAAGGTTCTCAAGGAATTGGTTCTCAAGGTCCTCAAGGTGAGTCAGGCCCCGTAGCAGGTTCAGCAAATCAGGTCATTTATAAAAATGCTTCTAATGTTGCAACTGGTTCTGGAAACTTAATTTTTGATGGCACCAATTTAACTTGTGGAGGAACAGTTACTGCTAATTCTGATATTAAACTTAAAACTGATATTAATGTTATTGAAAATGCTCTTGAAAAAGTCTTAAGTTTGAGGGGAGTATCATTTACTTACATAGAAAATGGTACACAATCAATTGGATTTATTGCACAAGAAGTTGAAAAAATTCTTCCAGAGTTAGTATTTGGAGATGACCCAAGATCAGTTGCTTATCAAAATTTTGTTGCTTTGATTGTAGAGGCAATTAAAGAACAACAGCAAATTATCGAAGGTCTAAAATCTGAAATAAAATCTCTCAAAAAAGAGTGAATATTAAAAAATAAATAGATAAAAGTGTTAAAATAAATGGCAGTACCTGCAGTCAATTTAACAATAGATAAGGGAACTACATTCTCAACATCAATTAAGTTGAAAAGAGATGGAGCACCTATTAATTTGACTGGATATACCTTGTCTGCTAAGATGAGGAAACACTATAATGCCTCATCATATTATACTTTTACCGCTACATCTCCTTCTCCAACAACAGGAATTGTTTCTGTAGGAATGGCTAGTTCAATAACATCAACCATTCCTTCTGGTAGATATGTTTATGATTTACTAATTACATACTCAGGAAACACATTTAAAGCTGTTGAAGGAACTATTATTGTAAAAGGAACTGCATCCTAATGGATATAGAAGTAGAATTAGTCTCTTCATCTCCAATAGTAGAATTAGATTCACAATCTTCAATAGAGGTAATAACAAACGTGCCTGCAACAAGATTTCAAGACTTAATAGATTTTGATGCATCAAATCAAAATGATAAGTATGTGATGGTTTATGATGCAGCAATACAAAAATATAAACTAGTCAATCCAGATGAAGTTCTTAATTATGCTGCAGGAACAGAAACCATACAACCTGGATTAGTTGGATATGCTAATACATTCTTAGATAGGATGGATATAGACTTAGATGATAGAATTGATCTTGATGCTGGTAGTTTTTAGTATTACTAAATAGTAAAAAATAGAAAAAAAGAAGATGACTGCACCAATTCTTCAGTTTAAAAGAGGTGCTTTATCAAATCTGCCAGGTTTAAAAGCAGGTGAACCAGCCTTTACTACAGACACATTTGATTTTTTTGTAGGCGTTGATTCAACCACTAATAATAATAAGTTCTTTGGTTCTCATAGATATTGGACTAAAGAAACTTCATCAGTTGGTAGTTCCGTTAGGTTAGTTGAAGGAACCACTAATGGTTCAAATTATGTTGCATTAAAAGCACCAGACAATATTGCTTCTAATGTAACTTATACACTTCCAGGAACTCAAGGTGCTGTATTATCAGTTTTAACTAATGATGGTAGTGGTGGTCTTACTTGGGGAAGTGGTTCAAGTAATGCTACATTCACTGGAATTACCACATTTTCTGATACCACTGATTCAACCACCAAAGATAATGGGGCAATCATTGTAGAAGGTGGTGTTGGTATTGAAAAGAGCGTTAATATTGGTGGAAATATTAGTGTTACTGGTATTGCTACTGTAGGGACATTTAAATTAAATGGAACTTCTGGTATTGGTATTACTGGAATTTCTTCAAGTACAACACTTGCAGAAAACAGCAATGATTACCTCCCAACTCAAGCAGCAGTTAAAGCATATGTAGATGCTGTTGATGTAACTCTTGGTTTAAATGCTGATACTGGTGGTCCAAGTACAGTTTCTACAGCACAAACATTAACTATTAGTGGAACTGCTAATGAAGTTGAAACATCTGTTTCTGGTCAGACAGTAACAGTAGGACTTCCTAATACGGTTGTTGTAGGAACTGCTTTAAGTGCTCCTACAGTTCAAACAACTAATGTTAAGGCAACTGATGGTACAACTTCTATTACCATCACAAATGGAACAGGTGCAGTAGGATTTGCTAATAGTGTAACAGTTAATGGTGATTTATATGTAATTGGAACAACCACTCAAGTTGAAACATCTGAATTAAAAGTTCAAGATAGCCTGATTGACTTAGGATTAATTCAAAGTGGTGGTGCTCTTGTTCCACCTACTTCAGATTTAAACATTGATGTTGGTATGTTGATGAACTGGTATGATGGTTCTGCTAAAAAAGCAGCAGTATACTGGGATGATAGTGCTGGAAGAATTGGTATTTCATCTGATGTTTCTGAATCTACTGGTGTATTGACTGCAAATGCTTATGCTGCAGTTCAAATTGGAGCACTGTGGTTAACTGATTGTTCTGGAACTTCACAAGTTATTTCTTGTGCTGGTGGAGAAAGATTCCTAAATAACATCACTGTAGATGCTGGAACTTTCTGATGAGTGAAATTGATTACCAATCTTTATTATCTTCATATCAAAAAAAAGTTTCTGAACTTTCAAATCAAGTTGTGGTTTATGAAGCTAAAATTAATTCTTTATCATCAACCATTAGTGAATTGACTTCTAAATTAGAAAATCAAAAACCTACAAAGAAAAAAGTAGAAATCACCCCAGAAGATTTTTGATAAATATATAAAACTCTAGTATATACTGGAGATAAGGTAAATACCGTATTATAATGAATACTAACCCTACCATAAGAGTTAAAAGATCTTTAGTTTCAGGAAAGGTCCCATCAGTAGAACAACTGGGGCTAGGAGAATTAGCGATAAACCATTATGATGGAAAGTTATTTGTAAGAAAAGATACTCTTGGTGTAGGGATAGGAACAACAGTAGTACAAATAGGTTCTGTTGAGGGGCCTCAAGGATTTCAAGGACCTCAAGGAAATCAAGGTGCTCAGGGGTCAGCAGGACCTCAAGGTGCTCAAGGTCCTCAGGGAACAGGCCCTCAAGGTTCTCAAGGTTCTCAAGGTGATCAGGGAGTTCAGGGTTTTCAAGGTCCTCAGGGAACAGGTCCTCAAGGTGCTCAAGGTTTTCAAGGTGCTCAAGGATTTCAAGGTGCTCAAGGTCCTCAAGGTCCTCAAGGTGTTCAAGGTCCTCAAGGTGTTCAAGGTCCTCAAGGTGTTCAAGGTCCTCAAGGTACTCAAGGTACACAAGGGGTTCAGGGAGCACAAGGAAGTTCTGGTAGTAGAACCTATTCAGTAACAAATAGTGGAGCAAGTTCATATACAATAGACGGTGCATCTAATCCAACTTTAAATCTACTGCGTGGATTTACTTACACTTTTAGTGTTAATGCTTCTGGTCATCCATTCTGGATTAAAACATCTCAAGTTACTGGAACAGGAAGTGCTTATAGTAGCGGCGTAACAAACAATGGAACTGATAGCGGGACTATTACATTTGCAGTTCCTTATGATGCTCCTAGTACTTTATATTATATCTGCCAGCATCATAGTGGAATGTCTGGAACAATATCAATTACTGATGTTGGACCTCAAGGTGCTCAAGGTGCTCAAGGTCCTCAAGGTGTTCAAGGTTCTCAAGGACCTCAAGGTGCTCAAGGATTTCAAGGTGTAATTGGTCCTCAAGGAGTTCAAGGACCTCAAGGTGCTCAAGGATTTCAAGGTGCTGGTCCTCAAGGATTTCAAGGACCTCAAGGTGCTCAAGGATTTCAAGGTGCTGGTCCTCAAGGATCTGCAGGACCTCAAGGTCCTCAAGGTGCTCAAGGATTTCAAGGTGCTTCTGGAGGAGGACCTCAAGGATCTCCTGGATCTGCAGGTCCTCAAGGTCCTCAAGGTGCTCAAGGATTTCAAGGTGCTTCTGGAGGAGGACCTCAAGGATCTCCTGGATCTGCAGGTCCTCAAGGTCCTCAAGGTGCTCAAGGATTTCAAGGTGCTTCTGGAGGAGGACCTCAAGGTGCTCAAGGATCTCCTGGGTCAACTTTTACAAAATCAACTACTACATATACTGCCACTGCAAGTCAAACAACATTTAATGCTACTTATACAGTAGGATTTGTAGACGTATATTTAAATGGAATTAGACTATCTACAACTGAATTTACAGCATCTAATGGAACATCCATAGTTCTTTCTTTGGGAGCTAGTGAAAATGACATTGTTGACATAGTAGCATACAGTGATGTTGGTGTTGGTGCAATAGGTCCTCAAGGTGCTCAAGGTGCTGCAGGTATAAATTACGACAAATCTGTTAGCACTTTTACAGTTGGAAGTGGTCAAACTTCATTTAATGTTGCAGGGGGATATACTGTAGGTTTTGTAGATGTATATTTGAATGGAATTAGATTGTCTAGTTCAGAATATTCTGCCACTGATGGAACTTCTGTAATTTTAACTTCTGGGGGATCTTTAGGTGATTTAATTGATATTGTTTCATCCAATGGTGGTGTTTTAGGTGCTCAGGGATTTCAAGGTATCCAAGGCGCTAATGGTACTCTTGCTGGAAGTTTGATTACTATCAACTCTTTAGCAGAAACAACCAAAGTTGGAACTGGAGTGTCTGTAACTATCGATTATGATGCTGGAGATGGAAATATAGGAATCGTAACAAATCCAACAGGGCCAATATCACTTTATGTAAATGATATTCCTACTTCAGCATTTAACGGTAAAGCAATCGCATTAACAGTCGTAGCAATACAAACATCTGTTGGATATGCATGTAGTTCTATATTTTTTAATGGAACTTCAAGAACCATAAGATGGCCTGGTGGAACTGTAGCAACTGGAAGTACTAACTGTGTTGATTACTTTAATTTTGTGGGAATAGATACTATTGGTAATGGTGCAATTGCAAGTTACATAGTGACTGGAAACAAAAGTGGAGGATATAAATGAGTTTATTATCAAGAGTAACTGATAGATTTGGATTTGGTTTTGAATATGATAATTTTGAGGTTAATGTTAGTGGTGATGTAACAACACTTAATGAAAGTGGATATAGAATTCATATTTTTACTGGACCAGGAACATTTGAAGTTCTTTTTGGAGAAACAAATGTAGAGTATGTTGTAGTTGCTGGCGGGGGTGGTGGTGGAAGAACTGCTGGAGATAGTTTTGGAGGTGCAGGTGGCGGCGGGGCTGGTGGTTTGAGAACATCTACTAATTTTTCAGTCGCCATCGGAACTTATCCAATTACTGTTGGCGGTGGCGGAGGATCTCACGCAAATGGAAACCCTTCAATTTTTTCTACTATAACCTCAACCGCAGGTGGTAGAGGTGGAGGAACGGGTGCTGGTCCAGGACCTTCACCAACAGATGCTACAGCGCAACCAGGAGGTTCTGGTGGTGGTGCTATTGCTTTTCATGGAGTATTTCCAGGAACTGGAAATACTCCTCAAACATCACCACCACAAGGAAATAATGGCGGAACCGCATTTGGACCATATGGATCGGGCACTTCTGGGGGTGGAGGTGGTGGAGGTAGTGGAGGTGAGGGATTTCCTGGACCATCTGGAAGTGCTGGAACTGCTCCATTTATAACAGGAGGTAACGGTGGTATAGGATCTCGAATCACTTGGGTTCCAGCATCTTATGGAACTCCTGGTCCTGCTCCTGGTCGTTACTTTGCTGGAGGTGGTGGAGGAGGGGGAGGTGCTTCGACCACACGTGCTTCAGGCGGAGCAGGTGGTGGCGGCGACGGTGGTGCTCCAACGAGGCAACCAGGACTTCCAGGAACCACAAACACTGGAGGTGGCGGGGGTGGTGCGGCATACAACAATCCTGATACTGAGGATCCAACTGGGGGTAATGGTGGTTCAGGAATAGTCATCATCAGATACCTAGTCTGATAAATACTCTTAGTAAAAGTATCCAGTTAAATAATGGGTAAGTCCAGAGATTCTGCAAATCTGGTTTCTGATAGTAATATTTTTGTAGATATTGCTACTGATAGAGTTGGTATAGGAACCACAAATCCTCAATACAAACTTGATGTTTCTGGTGATATTAACTTTACAGGAACATTTTATCAAAACAGCAGTCCATTTGTAGCATCAAGATGGACTGCAGGGGTGGGAGATGATATTTATAGATTAACTGGAGATGTTGGCATTGGTACAACCAATCCACAATATACTTTAGATGTTCTTGGTGATATTAACTTTACAGGAACATTCAGACAGAATGGAAGTCCATTTGTAGCATCAAGATGGACTGCTGGAGATGGAAATGATATCTATAAGTTGACTGGTGATGTTGGTATAGGAACCACAAATCCATCAGAAAAACTAGAAGTTTCTGATGGTAATATTCTTATTTCTGGGGGTGCTCTTTTAATAGATCAAAATATAGATCAAAATATTACTGTTCCTTCTGGGAAAAACGGTCTACTAATTGGACCAGTTACAGTGGGAGTTGGAGTAACAGTTGATGTTACTTCAGGTTCTACTCTTGTTGTGGTCTAAATAATAAAAAATGATATAAAAGAATGAGTACTCTCAGAGTTAGTAATATTGAAGCTAAGGCAGATGTTTCTAGCCCTACAGTTGATGAGAAGGTAAAAATTACCAACTCTCAAGGAAGAGTATTATTGCAAGTTGATGGTAAATCTTCAGGTATAACAACTGTTGGAATTAATACAACTGGTAATACACTTACTGTTACTGATAGTCAAGTTACTTTCTCTGGAATAGTTTCTGCAACATCATATAGAGGAGATGGTTCTTTACTTGTTGGTGTAGGTGGAGAATCAGATATTACTTCATCATTATTTTCCTAATACTTAAAGAATAAGATGGCACTCAGAAGAACTAAACTATTAAATGTCCAGTCAATCACAGGTATTGCAACTGTTGGAATTTATACTGTTGGAGTAACAA
>Ga0194129_10004814_pt1 | contig 17671 bp, 16 predicted proteins | sample TA2KigCa35mmetaG_FD_150862 | JGI IMG/M metagenome (GOLD analysis project Ga0194129, IMG submission 150862) | Freshwater microbial communities from Lake Tanganyika, Tanzania - TA2015038 Kigoma Deep Cast 35m | ecosystem: Environmental > Aquatic > Freshwater > Lake | place: Tanzania: Lake...
CACCAGCCCGGGGCGGTGGCCAGCCTGACCCAGGCTTTTACCACGGCGCTGGAGAGGCTTGTGCGTCGTTATCCGGAGCAATACTTCTGGCTGCACCGCCGCTGGAAGCATGAACCGCCCAAGCGGTCCAAAACCAAGGCCTTGGCCCCGGACACCGGCATGGCAAGCGCCGGGACGGTGTAAAATGGGCATGAATCGCAACCGACGGAGGATCCCATGACCGCTGTCGCCACCAGGCACAGGTTCACCACGGCCGATTTCCAGCGCATGGGAGCGGCGGGCATTTTTCCCCCTGATGCCAGGATCGAACTGGTCAACGGCGAGATTGTCGACATGAGCCCGGTAGGACCCCGGCATTCTGGAATCGTCAATCTGCTCAACATTTCACTTGGAGGCAGCTTGTCCAAGGGCTGGATCGTTTGCGTGCAAAATCCAGTGGATCTGGGCTCCTTTGACATGCCGCATCCCGATATCTGTTTGGCCAGATGGCGCAAGGATCTTTACCGGTTCCGTCACCCTGTCGTGGCGGATATCGGGCTCTTGGTCGAGGTGGCCGAGACTTCGCTCGAGTTCGACACGGGCGAAAAACGCCAGATGTACGCGTCCAAGGGAATTGCCGAATACTGGGTCGTGGACATACCCAATCGCAGGCTCGAGGTTTCGACGGGGCCGGGCCCGCGGGGCTTCGAGTCGACGGTCGTCCTGTCACCGGGCGACACCGCTTCATCGACGCTCGTGGACGGGGCCCGAATCGCCGTTTCCGACCTGTTTCCCGCCGAATAGCTGGCGGAGGACTCAGGGGCCGCCCGGGTGTCCGTGCTTCTTGCCGCCCCGGGTAGCCAGGTTCAGGATTTCCACGACCACGGCGAAGCCCATCGCGAAATAGATGTATCCCTTGTCGATGTGGCGGCCTGTTCCCTCCATCACCAGCATCGCCCCGATGAGAATGACGAAGCTCAGGGCCAGCATCTGCAGCGTCGGATGCCGTTCAACGACCCTTGAGACGGGACCGCTGGCCAGGAGCAGCACAAGCACCGTGACGATCATCGCGGCGATGATGATCGGCACGCTTTGCACCATGCCGACGGCCGTGATGACGGAATCGATGGAAAACAGGATGTCGATCACGGCGATCCAGACGATCACGGCCGCGAATGAGGCGGGGGGCTGCGCGGGTTTTCCCCCCTCGGAATTGTGGTCGCCTTCCAGCTTGTGGTGGATCTCCCGAACACCCTTGGCCACAAGGAACAAGCCGCCGAGGAACAAGATGCACATTTTTCCAGTCACGGGGTGTGGTTCACCCGAAAGCCCGGGAACGGCAGGCACCTCGAACCATGGTGTCTCGAGGGCCATGATCAGTCCGATCAGGCCCAGCAAGGCGAGTCTTGTCACCAGCGCGGCGATCAAACCGATGCGGCGGGCCAAGGGGCGCTGGTCGGCCGGCAGGTTGGCTGTCAGGAGCGTCAGGATCACCAGGTTGTCGATGCCGAGCACCACTTCAATGGCCGTCAGCGACACCATGCCAGCGATGGCTTCAACCCATGACATTTCCATTCCAGCCCTCCGGCGGAACACCGCGGACACTTGACTTCTTACCGGGTCCCGGATGAAATATGGCTAAGGAACGGCGCATGGGTCTATAGGGCCCGTCAATTCCAACAACCCGGTCTGGCCGGCGACGGTCTTCCGAGGTGGGTTAGCAGCCCGCCTTTTTTCTTTTTACGGGACGGTTGTTCCGCGGACGGTATCCATGAACAGCGACGAACTGATCAAGGCGGTCAACTTCCTTGAGAGCGACAAGGGCCTCGAGCGCGACTTGATCTTTGCTTCCATTGAAAAGGGCATCCGCCTGGCCATCCTCAAAAAGTACAAGATCGAGGAGGAGGCCGAGGAAGCCAATCATGTGAAGGTGACCATCGAGCGTGGCAAGGGCACCGTGAAGGCCCAAATGCAGGTGCTCGACGCCGCCGGGCATCCCACCATCCGCGAACTGGAACCCGAGGAACTCGGACGAATCGCGGCCCAATCGGCCAAGCAGCAAATGATCCAAAGCTTCCGCGAGGCTGAATCTGAGGATGTGTTCGAGCGTTACAAGCCGCGCGTGGGCGACCTCGTCACCGGCCAGATCAAGCGGCTGGACCGCCATGTGGCCACGGTGACCCTCGACAACGACCGGAATGTCGAGGCGATCATGCCCCTGACGGAGCAGATCCGCGGTGAAACCCACCACGAAAACGAGCGGATCAAGGCGGTGCTGCTTGAGGTGAAAAAAGTCGGCAACCGCGTGAAGATCGTCCTCTCGCGCACCCACCCCGACTTCGTCCGGCGGCTTTTCGAGGAGGAGATTCCCGAGGTCGCCGACCACACGATCGAGATCAGGGCGGTGGCCCGCGAAGCCGGCAATCGCGCCAAGGTCGCCGTCAGCAGCATCGACATGAAGGTTGACCCCGTCGGTGCCTGCGTCGGCATGAAGGGCAGCCGCATCAAGAACATCGTCGAGGAACTCAACGGCGAGCGGATCGACATCGTCCGCTGGAACGACTCGCTGCAGGTGCTCATCCCCAACGCGCTTCAGCCGGCCGCGATTTCCGAGGTGCAGCTGTATCCCCGCCTCGGCCGGGCCATCGTTCTTGTCCAGGAAGACCAGCTTTCACTGGCCATCGGCAAAAGGGGGCAGAATGTCCGGCTTGCCAGCAAGCTGGTCGGCTGGGATGTGGAAATCATGACATACGACGAGCTCAACAGGAGCCTCGACAAGTCGCAGCTACTCTTCCAGCAAATTCCAACCCTGCCCGACTCGCTGATCGAGTCGATCATCACCGAGGGCTGCTTCGACTACGACGACCTCGGTTACTCGATGGATCCTGCCGAAATCGTTGAACTCGCGGGCGACTCGATCACCCTGGACGAGGCCGACACCATCATCGCCTACGCCAAGGAACGCGCCGACGACATCGAGTTCATCATCGAAACGCTCGAAGGGCTTTCGGTCAGCGAAAGCGATGTCTACCTGTTCCCCAAGATCCAGCGCGCCGTCGTGCAGGTTCGTGAAAGCCAGCTTGCCGATGCGCTGGCCCTCAATGAAAGGATTTCCCGCATCACGGGCAGGCTTTCGGGGTGGGACGCCTTCATCACCACTCGGGACGGTTACGACCTCGCCCTCCAGAAGGCGCGGCACTGGTTTGCCCAGATACCCGGCATCGGCGAAACCGTTCCCATCATGCTGTTGGCCGACGGCTTCCTGACCTACCGGGACATCCGGTCGCTAGATGCCGAGTACCTGGTCACCATCTCGGGCGGCACGATTTCCCAAGACGATGCCGAGCAGGCGCTCCGTTATGTCGCCCAGTGGGCCGTGGAGATGGACAACAGCGTTTGGGAACCCGCGCCCGCCGAAGCAGCCCCCGAGGCCGCCGAGGAAGTTGAATCCGCCGGTTCGGCCGAGTCGTTCGACAGCCTGTTCGGTGGAGACCAAACTGCCGAACCGGAACCCGGAACCGGTGCCGATGGCGGCGCGGAACCGGCGCCCGGGCAACCTGAAGCCTGACGACACGGAATCGAAAGCCCGGCTTTTCCGGGCTTCTCAAACCGATGGGGTCGATTAGAATCTAGTTTGGAAAATTCCGCCGGGACATGCCAAAACAGTTTCTGAGGGGTGGCGCTTGCAGAAGGAAAAGGTCCGTCTATACCTGCTCGCCAAAGAGCTGGAGATCGATTGCAAGGAACTCATCGATCTTTGCAAGGGCCAAGGCTGGGATGTGAAAAACCAGCTCAGTTCCATCGAGCCTGAGCAGCGCGACCAATTGGTGCAAATCATCAAGCGCGGAGGCTCCAAGCCCGCCGCGGCGCCCGCTCCGGCCCCGGAGCCGCCCCGCCCCAATCCCGTGGGATCGGTTCCGCCACTTCGCCCCCCGGTTTTGGGAAGGCCGCCCAAGTCGGTGGCGCCACCGCCCCGTCCGGCCTCGCCCGCCAAGCCCGCCGCCGAAGCGGCGGCCGTCGAAACCCCTGTGGTTCCGGCCAAGGTGGAGGCTCACGCCGAACAGCCTGCTTCCGCCAAACCAGCTCAGGAAACGGAAAAGGCCCCGGCTCCCGTCGAACAGGATGCCCACGCCAAACCAGCTCAGGAAACGGAAACAGCCCCGGCTCCCTTCGAGCGACCCGCTCCGAAATCCGCGGAACCCCAAGCCCCGGTGAATGTTGAACCTCCGGCCGCGGCCAAACCCCCGGCTCCGATTCCAGGAGTGGCGCGGCCCATTCCCGGTAACCTTCCCAACATCCGACGTTCCGGCCCGGTGCGCCCTTTGGCCCCCGGTGGACGCATGCCTGAATTGGGTTCTGGTCCCCGGCCGCCGATGGGACCTGGGGGCCAGCGCGGTCCCGTGGGCCCGGCGCCGGCGGGTGGATCCCGCATACGCATGGATGGTGGTGGCCGACCGGTTCCCGGTGGTGCCAGGCCTGTTCCCGGCGGAGCCCCACAAGGTTCAGGCCCCTCACCCGTGTCCCCGCGCGTTCCTGTGCCCTTGAGGCCCGTGCCCCCCCGACAACCGCTCGGGCCTGGCGGCCCCTCGGGAGGAATGCTGAGGCCCCGCCCCCCTGAATCCAACCTCAAGCCCGGTGGCCCCTCCGCCGCCGGCATTCGCAAGCTCGCGGACATTCCCGCCGACCTCCAAAAAACGGGCGGCCCCATCGGCATTGAGGATGTCACCCGCGCGGTGCAGGCCAAGTCGCTGCGCAATGAGGCCGGCGCCGTGGTCGAGGAGGATGAGGAAGGCGCCAAGAAGCCCGGCGCGCCCGGCCCCCGCCGGGGTCCCGGAGGAGTCGCCGGCCGAGCCGATCGTCATCGCGAACGCGCTGAAAAGCAGGTCGCCCGCCGGTCCGATGGCACTCCCGACCTGCGGGTCAACCGCATCGCCGACTTTGACGAGGACAACCCTCGCCACCGTCGTCTCGGCCGCAAGCCCAAGCACGCCTCCAAGGTGGCCACGGCCCGCAAGGGCAAGGTTCCCATCGCGATGCCCATCACCGTGCGGTCTCTCTCCGAGGCGATCGGGATGAAGACGGGTGAGCTTCTCATGAAGCTCATGTCCCAAGGCGTCGCGGGCGTGAACATCAACAGCACCCTCGAGAACGAGATGGCGCAGTTGATCGCCCTGGACGCCGGAATTGAGCTTGATGTGAAGGCCGACTCGTCCAGCGAGGAGGAACTCCTCAAGGGACTGATCGAGGAAGCCCGCGAGGAGGACCTTGTTCCCCGCGCGCCGATCGTCACGATCATGGGCCATGTCGACCACGGCAAGACCTCGCTGCTGGACCGCATCCGCAAGAGCAATGTGGTGTCCACCGAGGCGGGTGGCATCACCCAGGTCCTCAGGGCCTGGAGGGTCGAGCACAACGGCAAGCCCGCGACCTTCCTGGATACGCCCGGCCACGAGGCCTTCACCAAGATGCGGGCCCGCGGCGCCAATGTCACCGACATCGCCGTCATCGTGGTAGCGGCCGACGACGGCGTGATGCCCCAGACCGAGGAGGCCATCAGCCACGCCAAGGCCGCGGGCGTCAAGATCATCGTCGCCATCAACAAGGTCGACCTTCCCAACGCCAACATCCGCAAGACCGAACAAATGCTCTACGGCATGGGTCTCATTCCCGATTCGATGGGCGGTGATGTGCCGTTCGTCCAGACATCCGCCGCGACGGGCAAGGGGATCGACGAACTTCTCGACACGATCGCACTGGTGGCCGAGCTCGAGGAACTCAAGGCCGCGCCTGACAAGCGTGCCACGGGACTGTGCCTCGAGGCGCACATCAGCGAGGGGCAGGGCGTGACGGCCACCTTCCTTGTTCAGGACGGCACGCTTCGCAAGGGCGACATCCTGCTGTGCGGCGCCACCTTTGGGCGGGCCCGCATGTTGTATGACGACCTCGGCAGGCCCATTGACGAAGCCGGTCCGTCGATGCCCGTGCAGCTCATGGGCCTCGAGGAAGTGCCCAACGCCGACGACACCTTCCTCGTGGTTCCGGAACTGCAGGTGGCGCGGGAAATCGCGGAACAGCGGCGGGTGGCCCAGGCCGACGCGCTTCAGGTGCGCCGGGTTCCCGTGGCGTTCGGGGCCCCCGGATCCACCGAAATCGTGGAACTCAAGGTGATCCTCAAGGCCGACTTCCGCGGTTCGGTCGAGGCCATCCGCAAGGAAATCGAGAAACTCCAGCACGACGAGGTGAAGGTCAGGCTTTTGCATGCCGCCGTGGGCGGAATCACCGAATCGGATGTGCAGTTGGCGCTCACCTCTCCTGACGACACCATCATCGTCGGGTTCAACGCCGTGCCTGACGACAACGCGCTCAGGCTGGCCGACGAGCGCGGCGTCTCGATCCGCGAGTACGACATCATTTACAAGCTCGCCGAGGACCTCAAGTCGGCCCTGGAGGGCAAGCTCAAGCCCCGCGAGGAAATCGTTCACCTGGGGCGCACGGTCGTTCGCGAGGTGTTTAAGATCAGCCGCGTGGGAACCATCGCCGGTTGCTTCGTCACCCAGGGCACCATCGAGCGCTCGGCGCGGGTGCGCCTGATCCGCGGCGGCGTGGTTGTCTACCCCCCCGCCGACCGTTCCGCCTCGCTCGAATCGCTCAAGCGTTTCAAGGACGATGTCCGGGAGGTTCGAGAGGGCCTCGAATGCGGCCTCAAGATCGCCGGTTACGACGACATCAAGGTCGACGATGTCATCGAGGCCTTCCGCGTCGAGCAGATCCAGAGAACCCTGTCGTGACGCCGGGTCTGGAGCCTGTCGATGGTCGTCGGGACGCTTCGGGTGCGCCTGCTGCTTCGGGAGTCCCGCAGCCTCAAGGACAAGCGCCAGGTCGTGCGCGGCATCAAGGACCGCATGCGCGACACCTTCGGTGTTTCAGCCGCCGAGGTCGACAGCCTCGAGGACCACAAGGTGGCGGTTCTCGGGTTCGCGGTGGTGAGCAACGAGCATGCCCATGCCCGGTCGGTCCTCGAGCAGGTTGGTTCGGCCCTGAAGTCACATCCGGTCGCCGAGTTCCTGGGAATGGAACTCGACTCGCTGACCGTGGATTAGGTTTCCTGCTTCGCGCGCGGGAGGTTTCGTGAAACATCACCGAGTCGCCCGGGTCGCCGAGGTCATCCGCGAGGTGGCCAGCGAAACCATCCTGTTCAAGATCAGCGACCCACGGGTGCGGAATGTCACGGTCACCCGCGTGGAGGTGTCCGCCGATCTCCAGCATGCCAAGGTTCATGTTTCGATCATGGGTACGCCGGCCCGACAGAAAAAAGCCCTCGCGGGCCTGCAAAGCGCCGCTGGATTCGTCCAGGCCCAGCTTGGCGACCGGATGCGGACCCGCTACACCCCCACCCTGCGTTTCATGCTCGACAATGGAATCAAGCAAAGCGTGGAAATCAGCCGCCTCATCAATGAGGCCCTCGGCAAGCCATCCGATGCCGCGGACGCGGACCTGTCGGACCAGGACGAGGACGATGACGATCTCGAGGAAGGGGAAGACGGCGACGCCGGTGGTGGGGATCCCGGGGCCCCCGATGGGGACTCCAGGTCCGCCGGTCATTAGACTTATAGCATCGGGGCCGTGGCTGCCCCGCGACCACGGAGGGTGAACACCATGGCGACCGCGGCCTTCAGGCATAAAATTGTCGGCGCGATACTGGGCCGCAAAAGCGCCCTACCGGTTTCCGAGAATCCCCTCGAACTGACGGTGCTGGAGCAGGTGATCTTCGCCATCTGCCGGGAGGATTCGTTGCAGGAGAAGGCAGAGGCCGCCTTCCGCAACCTCCAAACCCGTTTCTTCGACTGGAACGAGGTGCGTGTATCCTCCCCGTCGGAAATCATGGAGGCCATCAGCGGACTCACCGGGACGCGCGCCCGCGCCGAGAGAATCATCGCCTTCCTGCAGGAGCACTTCGAGGCGACTTACGCGTTCGACCTGGAAGGACTCCTCAAGAAGGGAATCAAGGGCACCGCCAAGCAGCTCGAGAAGGCCGGCGGAGTCACCGACCACACCGTGGCATGGGTGAACCAGCGCGCCCTCAAGGCCCAGTCGATCCCTGTTGATTCATCGATGCTCCGTTGCGCCAAGCGACTTGAGCTGGTTGATTCCGAGGTCGGCAAGATACCCGAGGCGCGTCAGGCGCTCGAGGGTATCGTCGCCAAGACCAAGGTGACGGATTTCACCGATGGCCTTTCGCGCATTGCCGTGGAGTTCTGCCACGAGCGCAATCCGGCATGCCAGTCTTGCCCTTTGTCGGGCGAATGTCCCTCGGCCAAGGCGCCCAAGGGAGCGGCGGCGCCCTCCGGCCGCGGTCGCAAGCCGAAGTGATTCAAAAGGCGGGGCGGTCGATCCAGCCGCCTCCCAGCACCCTGTCGCCTTCGTAAAGCACCACCGCCTGTCCGGGCGCCACCCCGGGCTGGGGATTGTCGAACCGGACTTCCACTCCACCGGGAGTCTTGCGGGCCGTCGCCGGCACGGGCGTGTGGCGGTAGCGGATCTGCGCGGCGCAGGCGAGTTCCCCCGACGGTTCATCCATGAGCCAGTTGAAGCCGGACGCGAACAGGCCCCTTGCCCCCAACTCATCCTTGTCTCCGACCACCACCTCTCCCGTTTCCGGGACCATTTCCAGCACGAAGCGAGGCTTGCCGCCCCCCAAGCCGAGCCCCTTGCGCTGACCGATGGTGAATCGCTCTAGGCCGTCATGTCGGCCCACGACCTCGCCTTCGGTCGTGACGATGTTTCCCGCGACCGACTGGCCCGGCCTCAGTTTCCTCACGAGCCCCACATGGTCCTGGTCGGGCACGAAACAGATTTCGACACTGTCGGGCTTGTCGAAGACCGGCAGGCCGATTTTCCTGGCGGTTTCGCGTACCTCGTCCTTGGGCATGCCACCCAGGGGAAACAGCACCCGTTCCAGCGCCTCCCGGCCAAGGCCGTGCAGCACATACGACTGGTCCTTGCCGGCATCGAGCCCGCGCCTGAGCCAGGGGCGGCCGTCGGGGCCCGGTTCGACCCGGGCGTAATGGCCTGTCACGACATGCCGGGCACCGATCCCGTCAGCGTAGGTGAGCAACTCGCCAAACTTGAGCTTGTTGTTGCAGACAACGCACGGATTGGGAGTCCTGCCCCGGAGATATTCGTCGGCGAAGTAGTCGATGATTCCGCGGAAGTCGGCCTCGAAGTCGATGGCGTAAAAAGGGATGTCCAGCATGTCCGCGACGCGACGGGCGTCGGCGGCGTCCTCGGCTGAGCAGCATCCTTTCTTCCGGTCGGCGCCTCCCTGGGGCTTGGAAACCCCGGTGCGCATGAACAGGCCCACCGGCTCGAGGCCCTTTTCGCGGGCCATCCATGCCGCGACCGAACTATCCACCCCGCCGCTCATGGCGACGAGCACGCGCTGGCCCATGAAATGAATATCCCCCGGTTGTCCAGGGGCATCTTATCAGGAATCAGCCGTCATCCGGCCGGTCAATTGCCGCCGGGCGGAGGTAAGGTACCGGGAGCGGCGCCCCCGGGTGGAACCGCGCCGCCGGGAGCGGCGCCCCCTGGTGGAACCACGCCACCGGGTGGCGCAGCGCCACCATCGCCGGGTCCAGCGGGCATACCCACGCCGCCGGGAGCGGGGGCGGCCACCGGACTCCATGTGAACTTCTCAAGCTTGGGCAGCGGGGAGGCCTTCATGGCTTGATAGTCAAGAACCAGGAAAACAATGCCAACAATTTGGGCCAGCAGGGAAATCGCCAGCAGCCCCACATAGACATCCGAAACAGGCTGGTTGTCACCGGATCGCTTCTTGGCCATGATTCGAACTCCGCTGTTTGGCCGGGAAATCCCGGCCGCCGGTTCACTTGATCTGGCTGGCGACCGAATCCCCGGCCATCGGGCGGTCGTTGAGGGTGCCGACAGGTTGGGCCACCGCGTCCTTGGCGTTGACCTCGATGATCTTGACGATGCCGATGTACTTGGCTGGGTTCAAGCGGAACAATTCAAGGGTATGGCCCCGTTCCAGGCCGAAGTCGCTGCCGATGGAAACCTGCACCAGGCCGCTCGCGTCGGCGCGCAGCACCTTGCCTTCAAGGGGGGCCGTCGGCGGATTGCGCTTGCCCGCGATACCCGTCGGGGCCTTCTCGATCGTGCCGGTTTCCTTGAGCTTCTTGTTTTCCAGGGTGAGGCGCTTGAGTTCCCGTTCCATGTCGCCTGTCCGGTTCTTGAGGGCCGTCAACTGGATCACGGCTTGGGTCTTCTCCTCGAACATCTTGGTTCGCTCGTTGAACATCTCCTGCCTCGACTTGATCGCGTCCTCGAGGTCGGCGCGCACCTTCTCAAGCTCGCTGGAGCGGGTCGCCGAGTCCTTCTCGGCGATCGTCTTGGAATTGGTCTCCGAGTTTTTCTCCATCAAGGTGGCGTCCTTGGTTTTCTTGAGGTCGCCATTGTCCTTCGACAGCCTCATGTTCTTCGCCGTGAGGGTCTGGACCTTGTCGGATGTGAGGCGTAGCAGCGACTGCAGCTTGGTCACTTCATCGGTGGCATTGCGCTGGATGAAGTCCATCTTTTCCATCTTGGTCTTGAGGTCGGTGCGGTCGCGTTCGAGCGTGCTCCTCTCCTGGGAGAAGGCTTCCTTTTCCTTGAGATAGGCGACCACATTCGCCTGGTTGGCCTCGAATGTCTTGCGGGCCACGCGCAACTCCTCGTTGCGCTGGGTGGACAGGGCGTGGAGCGAAAGGGCCATGAATCCCAGGGCGCCGCTCATGAGGAGCGTGAGAAACGCCAGAATCTTGCCGAAGGTCGTCATGATCGAATCCCCGGGCCGGCCCGCACCCGCTTTCCCCTTCCACGGGGGCACGGGGGCGCACGCGGAGCGCGCACCCAATAGCTAGGCTATGCCCGCAATCGCGTGCGCCTGTCAAGTGTATCTTATGGCCACGGGAGCCGATGCGGTTAATTCGTGAGGGAGGGGACCTGGAGATACTTCTCCAGGTTTTGCAAGTATGCCAAAACCCTGGCCAGGCGGGCCTTCATGCGGTCGATGTCCTGCGTGGTGATGGCGACATCGGCCTCGTAGACATTCCGTTCAACCTTCATTTGTTCGATTTTCTCATCCTCGATGATGATATCGCTGGTCACCCCGCCTTTTCCGTCGGTGCCCGAGGCTTTTTCCGTCATGGCAATGGCTTCCTTTTTCCGTTCCTGAAATTCCTTCTGGGCGTTCTCCACGGCCAAGCCGGCATCAGGAATCATTTTTTCCTTATATGTCTTTTGCCCCAGCAGGTTGATTTTCTTGAACATGGGAACAAAACGCTGGGTCGGATCCGGCAAAGGGAGACTTGTGTTGGGGTCGCGATCCACTTCGCCGATCGTGTTGGGTAGCGTGGCCTCCACCACTTCCTTTTCGCGCTCGGCGTACACCTTTTCAGCGAGGATCCAGTCGTTTTCAAGCGAGGCCATCGCGACCCGAACCCGGATGAGCCTGCTGAAGGAATCGTCAAGCCGCAACGACTTCCGCATGAATGCCACTTCATCGGCCTTCTGCTTGGCCTGGTCGGCATAAGGGGGCCTGGTGCTATTGAGCACCACGCCAGCGGTGGCGAACATGAGGCAGAGCAGGGTATGGCAGACGACGATCATCTTGCCGAGCCAGGTCATGGATTGTCTCCCGTGGGCCACTCAGCGAAGTTCGAGTTGTCGGGCGCGTTTTTCAAGTTGGCCGACCTGATCGACCAGGCCTTGGAGTTCCCGCCTCTTCTGGTAGAGGGAACGTGCCCCGGTTTGGAGTGATTGGAACAGGCTGTCGGAGTCGCCGCGCTTTTTCTTGAGGTCGGCCTCGAGCCGTTCGAGGTTCTTCTTGCGTTCCTCAAGGAGCATGGGTTGCATGTCCAGGAGTTTCTTGATCTCGTCCAATTCCGACATGAGCCGCCTGTGCTCGATGTCCAGGGACTTGATGGTGTCGATGGCCTGCCCGTAACGGGCAACGAACCGTTCCATCGACTGCTTCAGCCGGAACTCGATTTCCGTGTTGAGGGCCCGAAGGTCACCCGCCTCATTCTCCATCGCGTTGAGGAAGGCCCTGGGCCCCACGACGGTGACGAGTTTCGCCACCTGGTCGGTCGCCTGGTTACCCGCAAGTCCCAGGGTTGTGAGAAGCCGGGCCGTGGCCAGCTTGCGGGTCCGCGGATCCAGGGGAACGGCGGTGCCATCGGCGCCCGGCATTTGCGCCTGCTTGTCCTCGGCGCCAACCAGGCTGACACCGGCGCTGTCAAACATCAGGTCGAGCTTGGCCAGCATGGCCCAGGTCGCGATTTCCGCGGGACTTCCCTTCTTGGACAGCTTCTCGAAAACCGCGTTGTCCGCCAGCAGCATGTCGCCGGGTATGTAGTCTCCCGGGGCCTTTGACGAAGACGACTCGTCGGAGCCCATCAGGTCAATCACACGATCCTTCTTGATGAAGGCCGTGGGGAGTGAATGTTCAGAGAAGACGGGCGTGCAGACATATCCAAGGGCCAACAGGGCGGCAGACCTGGTGTCGGAGGCGTTCATCATCGCGATGAAGTCCTCCCATTCGCCCGGTTCGTTCACAAGGGGCTGGGCATATACCCTGACGAGGGCCATCTGCTTGACGGGGTCGGCCTCGTCCTTGATCCGCTTGATCAGGTCGCTAGCCATCGCCTTGACGAACCCTTCCTGGGTGGAGGGGGTGTCGGCGGTGCCGAACATCGCCATCAGGGTGGCAGGTCCCATGCGGGAAGCGATGGGAGATCCCGACCTGTCGGTCTCGTTGGCATCCACCGGCAACCCTTCAAGGTAAAGGTTGGCCAGGAATATCGTGTGGGTCCAGTTTTGGCGCTGGGCGTAAACCATCGCCCCCAAGACTCCCGCGGCCAGGAGCGTCAGGAGGTTGAGAATCGCCAGGACCTTGCCAAGCAAGCTCATGGATGCAACATCCCCTTCCGCGAAAGAATGACGACCGGCAATGTCTGCAAGCTAATGTGACACAAGGATCGGCACGGGGCCGGAAATTCCATCAGGTCCTCGTATCGCCGACTGTATCATATGCGCATTTTACCAACGGAGATAAGGATTTTGACGCCTTGGGCGGCTTCACCGACTGTTCCGACCCCAAGGCGCAACCCGGTTGTGCCGGTCGCGCCGCCGGTGATGTTAGGATTGGATCATGGCGAATCCCACTTCCCTTGAGGACGAACTGCCCCGTCGCTTGGGCGCTTATGAGCTTCTGGCAAAGGTCGCCGAGGGCGGCATGGGCATCGTTTACCGGGCCCGATCCCCGGGTTCGCAACAGGATGTTGCCATCAAGGTCCTTCGTGAAAAGAGCCGGATGAATCCCGTCCTCCTTAAGCGTTTCGAGCAGGAGTTCCGAACGGCGAGCATGGTGGACCATCCGAACCTCGTCAGGGCCCTGGACTTCGGAGCCATTGACGGCATTCCCTACCTCGTCATGGAATTCGTGGAGGGAATGACGCTGAGCCGACTTGTGGACACGCGGGGTCCGTTCCCCGAATCCGAGGCCGTCCGAATCGTCTCGCAGGTCGCCCAGGGGCTTCACAGGGCCCACAAGAATGGAATCGTTCACCGGGATGTGAAACCCGACAACATCATCGTGACGCCTGACGGAACAGCCAAGCTTACCGACATGGGCCTGGTGAAGGATCTGGCGACCGACCTCAACCTGACGCGCACCGGGCGAGGCCTTGGCACGATGCAGTACATGGCGCCTGAGCAGTTTCGAAACGCCCGCTTCGTGGACACCCGCACCGACATCTACGGCCTTGCCGCGACGCTTTACGCCATCCTGCTTGGGGAAGCCCCTTTCCACGGCCTATGCCCGTTGGACGCATGGATGAAGAAAGTACACGATGATTTTCCCTCTCCGCGTGAATGCGACCCCGGAATCGGCGAGCGCGTCGACTGGGCCGTGCGAAGGGCCATGCGGGGCGACCCCGCCCTGAGGCCGTCCACCTGCCGGGAGTTCGTCGAGGATCTTCTCGGAAGAAGCACCCGGTCGTCCGAGCGGCCGGTGGTGGCATCGGGAGAACCGGAGATCTGGTACCTGCGTTACACCGACGACGCCGGAAAGGAGAGGTTGGTGAAGGGAACCCGCCGCGGGGTGCGCCGATCGCTCAAGGAGGGATTGCTTGGTGACGCCGCGAATGTGGCTGGATCAAGGCTCAAGAGCGGGCCTTTCAAGGCGCTGTCCCATGTTCCGGAGTTCCGCGACTTGTGCCTTGATGGTTCGAGACCTCAGCCAAGGTCGGAGCCGGAGGATGCCGATGACAAACCGCCGGTGGAAACGCCCGGTCGGCCCCCGGTTCCAGTGGCGACCTTGGCCGCGGGAGCGGCGCTGGTTATTGCCGTGTTGCTGGCCGCCGCGGCCATCCTGCTGATCCGATGATGGAATCCCCGGGTCAGATCAACGGTTCGATCGCGGCCCGAACCTGGATCAGCAGCACGATGTACCAGATGAACAAGGCGAGGGATCCGGCTCCCGCCATCATCATGACGCCGACGAGGAGAAAACCCGCGACCACGGTGAGGCCGAGCGTGCCGAGAATGACTCCGGTGAGGAACCCGAGGAACATCCCGCAGACCAATATGACATGGGCCCACATGAAATTGGACACATTCCGCGCCATGGAGGGCTTTTTGAGGGCATGGCAGACGCTCCACAGATAAAAATAGTGGAGGATCGTGCCCACCCAAGATCCGGTGACACTGGCGAATGTGCAGAATGCCGCCACGGACAGGCCGCGCGCGAAGCCCCCGTTTCCCTTGGCCGCCGGCACGAGCATGCAGAACGCGTGTCCGACAAGAAAGGTCGCCAGCACCGAAACGCCCACTCCGACAGCCAAAAGGGGAACCAGCATCGTGGCTCCGGCCAGCGCCGCCATGCCTTCGCGGTTCATAGGGCCCATGCCTATCGGGTTGGCGCCACCCCGGTTGAAACCGGCATTCGCCTGCGCCGCCGCGAGGCCGGTCATGGCCAGGAGCAATGAGACGCCGATGAGGGCCAGGGCGGCGCCAATCGCCAGGACGATCGAAAGGAGGATGAGCCCGAGGCCGGAATGAACCTTGCGCCATCCGGCCCGGTTCCCTCCCGGAACCACCGATGGCTCCTCATCCGCCGTAAGTCCGTCGAAGCTTTCCGCGGGGGAAGCCTCGGGGGGCCTGGGAGGAGGCACCGACGGCCGGGTCGGCGTGGCGATCGTGGCCGAAGGGCGGGGCACCGGTGGCGGAGCGGGTTTGGCGGGAGCGGGTTCCACCAGTTCCAGCACCTCGATCTCCTCCACTGGCTTGGCGACGAAGGTTGTCTGGCACATGGGGCAGCGCACCTTGCGCCCCGTGGCGTTGTCGGGCAATTTCAATTGCTTCAGGCAACCCGCGCAGGAAACATGAATCGACATGGAACCACCAGAAAACAGGATTTGTGACAAGACAAGGAATGGTCCAATTATGTTATCAAGGATTTCTGATGCGTGACAGGCGGAGGCATGGCGCGGGGCCGGGAAGGCGGGTCCAGCTTCACCGGGCCATGAGCAAGCTCGGATGGGGGTCGCGGGGCGAGGGGCGACTCTGGATCAGCGAGGGTCGCGTTCGGGTCAATGGGCGGGTTTGCACCGACCCGTTTATCTGGATCGACCTCGCGGTTGATGATGTCACCCTCGATGGCCGGGCGCCGGCGGCGGCGTCGCACAGGCTCATCTCCATCCACAAGCCTGTCGGCATTGTCGTGACGCATCGGGACGAGCGCGGCCGGCCCGATGTTTTCAGCCTGCTGCCGCAAGGCCTTCCCCGACTGGTCGCCATAGGCAGGCTCGACGCCGATTCCGAGGGCCTCCTTCTCCTCACCACATCGGGCGCCCTGGCCGACGCCCTCACCGACCCGGCCCGTCATGTGCCGAAGCGCTACAGGCTTACCGTGAAGGGGAGGGTCGGCCCCGGGGTGATCGAGGCGCTGGGCTCGGGACTGGTCCTGGATGATGGGCCCACGCGACCCGCGGTAGCCCGGCTTCTGGAAGCCGGGGACCGGTTCAGCCTGTTGGAACTGGTGCTCACGGAGGGGCGCAACAGGCAGGCGAGGCGCATGCTTGAGTCCGTCGGCCATACGGTGGAGCGGTTGGTGCGGACGGCCGTCGGTGACTTGGAGTTGGGGGACTTGGCAGCGGGACAATGGCGCGAGGAAAGTTTCGGCCGCTTTGGCGTCGCCGATCAGGGCTGACCGACCAGGAGCCAAAGCCTGGCGTGGGCCTTGTGCCTGGCCAGCCGGGCCTTCAGCTCCTCGGTTCTGGCCAACTCGAGGGCTCCCTCGGTCTCGAACAGTTCCTTGGCTCCGAATCCCGGCGCGTTCATCTCCACCCGGTCGTCGATCATCTTCGTGGCGGCCTGCGCCAGCGTGAGCAGCTTGGCGGCGGCCGCCGCCTGCCGGGTGCTGGCGGTGACGGATTCCGCGGCTTCCACGGCTCCCAGCCGCAGCTTGGCATCCAGTTCCCGGCGGCCCGCGATCGCCTGTTTCAGCGCCCCTTGGAAGTCGACCTTCTTCTCGGATTGGGCCTTGGAGCCCACGAGGGCCTTGCCCTCCAGCAATCCGACGCAGTCGCAAAGCGTCGCGACAAGGGAGTCGGAAGCGGCGACACCCGGCCCAATCGATGAGGCCTGCTCCGCGCATGAAGCCGGGAAAATGTCGCCATTGATCCACTTGGATTGGTCCAGCGCGGGAAGGTCGAGCTGGAGGTCGCCTGCCGGATCGATGCCGGCAAGGTACTTGATCCGGGCGAGCGCCGAGGCTTCCTGTGCCGCGAGCTTGGCGCGCGCGGTTTCCCGGCCGGCGAGGTCGGCCTTGATCGCCTCCACAAGCGGCGCCGCGGCCTCGCTTGCCTTGCGGGCGTTCTCGGCGCGCAGGAGAACCCTTTTCAGCCGGGCCTCCGATTCATCGATATGCTTCATCGCCTCACGCGAGGCGCGCAGGTCGACCAGCAGTTCGCTCGCCTCGGCCTGGGCCTTGTAGATGGCATCAGCCGCCTTCACGGCCGCCTGGGCATCCTGCGCCATCGCGCCGGCCAGCCAGAGTCGTTCCTCGCTGGAAAGATGCTTGAACCATCCGGTCCCGGACACGGAAGCCTTGTGCCGCCTGAGCGCCGCCTCCCCTTCCAGGGCGCGGACGCTCTCAAGGGCGGGAGTCTGGCTTGAGATCAGGTTCAGCAGCGAGCGCGCATCAAGGCCGGGTGATTCCTTTTCGTCCGGATAAGAGCAGCGCACGAAAACGGGTGGGTCATTCGAGGCGAACCCCGCCGGCATGGAGGGTTGTGGCGACGCGACCTGACAACCACAAGCGGCAACGACGACGAGGGATATCGCTCCCCAAAGGCGGGCGAAGCTCGTCATCGTTCCATTCCCTCCATGAGGAGAAGTTCCCCATGAAGGAATCATCGGAACAACCGGCCCGGCGGCTTGTGCCGAAAATGCCGAAGTTGCCATTCAATGTTGTAAAAATGGGGTATTTGTGGCGATGCAGTGAGGGTTGGGGAGGGCTAATCGCCTTTCTGATGTTCCGTGACGGGCATGTCGCTTCGGTATTGGATCAACTTGCCCTCCCAAGGCGATTCCTTGGGAATCCGCTCGACTTCCACGCCAACGCCTTCAA
>Ga0194129_10004820_pt1 | contig 17659 bp, 13 predicted proteins | sample TA2KigCa35mmetaG_FD_150862 | JGI IMG/M metagenome (GOLD analysis project Ga0194129, IMG submission 150862) | Freshwater microbial communities from Lake Tanganyika, Tanzania - TA2015038 Kigoma Deep Cast 35m | ecosystem: Environmental > Aquatic > Freshwater > Lake | place: Tanzania: Lake...
TCGTCGATCTTAAACTCGGCGTCGACTTCGACCGCGAGCTCGTCGTCCATGCGCAGGTCTTCGTCGAGATCGAGCTCGTCCGCTGCCGAAGGGCGCGCCGGCGCCTTCACTGGCGGTGCGGCGAGCGCGGGCTTGGCCGATGGCGGCTTGCCTACCGCCGGCGGAGCCGTGGCCTTGATGCCGGCGCCGGGCAGGGGGGCGGGCGCCGCCGTCGGCCGGGCCGCCGCGCTCTTCGGCCTCGCGGGCGCGGGCGCCTCGAAGACGGCGGTGTAGCGGCCCAACTCGATGCGGTCGCCTGGGTGCAGCTCGACCTCCGCGGCGATGCGCTCACCGTTGAGGTGCACGCCGTTTTGCGCGCCGAGGTCCACGACCATCCACCGCGCCGAGTCGCCGAGCCCCTGCCGCACGATCTTCGCGTGGAAGCGCGAGAGCGTGCGGTCATCGAGCACGATATCATTCTCAGGGTGGCGGCCCAGACCGAGCACGCCTCGCGCCAGGTCGTGTTCGGCGAGTCGCTCGCTGTCCCGGTAGATCACCAGACGTCCCACGCACTTGAGGCTACGCGATCTGTCCTCAGGCCGTCGCGTTTCCCGCCGGCGGCGTCGGCCCCGACCCTCGTCGGCGCGTCTGTCAGCCGCGCCGACGCCGTGCAGCGGCGGTGATGGGGCAGCGACCCTGCGACCCCGCGACCCTGCGACCCGACGCCTGTGTGGCCTTACGAGCGACGACGGCGGCGCGCGCCCGGGACGCCCGCCAGTCCGATGAGTACGACTGCCAGCGGAGCAGCGTGGGCTCCACAGGGCCCCTGCTCGAACCGCGCCGTCGATGTCGGTCGGCCGACCCCGTAGCACTCGCCGGGCACCGGGCTGCCGGCCGGGTACAGCGTGCACAGGCCATCCTCGTCGTCGGCGGCCAGCGTGCGCTTGGCGGTGTCGCCACGGGGCGCCGAGGCGAACATCGTGGCTTCCGTCGCGCCGGCGGAGTCTGGCGGTGGATGGTCGAGTCCGATGACGTGTCCGACCTCGTGGGTCAGCGTGTTGGCGAGGTCGAACGACACGAAACACGTGGGGTCTTCGGGGTCGCAGGCCGTGAATTCGAACGCCGTGTCGTTCATCTCGATGTCGGCGTCGACGAGCTTGCCAGTCGTCGTGTCGAAGGTGACGGTGGTGATGGCGATTGCGCCGAGCGTGTGCATCCAGGCGTCGAGGGGATCGCCGCTGCGGTCGTTGCGGAAGACGACGATGTTCTCGTTCTCGGGACTGCCGCTGCCGGCGTGCCAGTCGAAACCGACCAGCTGCTCCGTCGTCGGTGTGCCGATGCCCACGACGAGGTCCGCGCAGGGGACTCCCGTCCAGGCTCCCACGGCCTGACCGAGGGCGGCGTCGATGCCGACTTCGTCGACCTCGGCTCCGCGCCCCGAGCGGTGCAGCTGCACGTCGCGCTGGAACCAGGCCACGCTGGGGCCGAGACCGGGCGTGCGGGTGCAGACGTACGCCATCGCCGGCGCCGCCCAGGCGCAGACGGCGGCGGTCAGCGCGACGCCGCCGCGCCGGGTCATGGACGGGGCTCCTGCGCGTGGCCGTCGTCATAGAAGGGGATGCTCACCCGTACGCCGTCGTGATCGGCGAGCAGCGCGACGCCGCGGAAGAAGCCGATGATCCCCCGGGATGGCGGACCACCGTCGACGTCGGCCGGTCCGTCGGCCGGACCGAGGTGCAGGCGGTAGCGCTGGCCGGCGTGCAGCACCGGCGCGCCGGGCACGCGCTGGCCAAGCGCACCAACCACGCCGCCGGGGACGGCGACGACGATGGACGGCGCGCCGACGCCGTCGGGTGTGACGATGTAGAAGGTGAGGATGCGCCGCCCGACCCAGCGGGCCCGGGCGCTGGTGACGACTCCCTCGACGACGACGTCGGCGCGCGCCGCCAGCGCAGTGGGGGACAGCGGCGGCACAGTCATTGCGCCAGCGTCGATGCCGGCGAGCAGGGGCACCAGCACGATGAACAGGGCGTCGCGCACACGCATGGCGGGTTTGTAACCGTTTCGTGTCGCGTCGTCCTGTCGGCGGATCAGCCGAGGAGGCCGCCCAGGCGGTAGCGAGTGAAGCGCTCGAAGCGCAGCGCGGCGTCGTCCTTTCCAGCCATCGCGACGTCGGCGAGCAGCAGCGCCTCGGCGCAATAGCCGCACGTCAGGGCGAGCCGGCGCGCGTTTTCTTCGAGGGCCGTGGGCTCGGCGGCGACGGCCAGGGCGCGCGCGGCGAGTTGGGTGACCGCGTCGCGCACCAGGGTGACGCCGCGGCTGGGTAGCGACGAGGACAAGGTGGCGGCGCGGGCGACAAGATCGGTGAGCACCGCCGAGAACGCGCCGTCCTTCTGCTCGGCGCGCAGGACGTCGAGAGACAGCACGTTGGTCGTGCCCTCCCAGATGGGCAGCACCTGCGCGTCCCGCAGCATTCGCGGCAGCCCGGTGTCCTCGACGTAGCCCGCGCCGCCGAAGGCCTCGAGGCACTCAGAGACGCACGACACCGCCTGACGCCCGGTCGTGAGCTTCGCGAGCGGAATGAGCGCGCGAAGGCGTCGACGCTCGTCGTCGCTGGCGACGCCCGCCTCGCTCCGGCCGAGCAGGTGCGCGACCTCCATCACGAGGGCCAGCGCGCCGGCGGCGTCGGCCTCGAGATCGTCAAGGGTGGCGGCGTGCAACGCGCTCGCCGCCAGCGGGTGTCCGAGGGCGTGGCGCTTCCAGGCGTAGGCGCGGGCGCGGGCCACGGCCTGCGCCATCGCCGACGACGCCGCCGCCGAGTTGTAGTAGCGCGTGATGTTGAGCATGCCGGCGATGTTCTTGACGCCGTGACCGGCCTCGCCGAGCCGGCGCGCCGGCACCCCGTGCAGGGTCAGCTCGGCCGTCGGCAGCGCCTTGGTGCCGAGCTTGTCCTTCAGGCGGTTGACGACGATGCCGCGGTAGCCTGCCCCCGGCTCGCGCACGACGTCGACGCAGAAGAGCGACAGGCCCCGGCTGCCCTCGACGACGCGGCCCTCGTCCTCGATGCGCCCCAGCGCGAGCGCGAGCTCGGACGTCGTCGCCGACGTAAACCACTTGACCCCGGTGAGCGCGTAGACGTCGCCCTCGGCGGTGCCGCGCTCGAGCAGGTGCGCCACCGTCGACGTGTCCGAGACGTCGGAGCCGCCGGTGCGCTCGGTCATCCACTGGCCCGAGGTGATGAATGTCGCTGGGTCCGTCGATGTCAGCCGCGGGACGAGGCGGCGCTGCAGGGCGTCGGGGGCGACGTCGAGCAGCACCCGCGCGGCGGCGTCGGTCATCGCCAGCGGGCACATCGCGGTCGCCGACGACGCGCTGAACAGGTGCAGCAGCGCCGCCTGGGCGACGCGACGCGACGAACCGAGGCTCGCGTCGTAGCCGGTGGCGACCAGTGCATGCCGCGCCGAGAAATCCTTCAAGGCGCGCCACGCGGGCGACACGCGGATCTCGTCGGTGCGTTTGCCCCACGGGGCGTAGGGCACATGGCGCGGCGGATCACGCTCGGCTTCGTCGCCGAGCGCGAGCAGCTCGTCGGTGGTGGCGCAGCCGAGCGCCTCCAGGCGGGGCGCCAGCACGGTGGCCACGTCGGCGGGCAGGCGGCGGCGCAACTCGGCGTGCAGCGCGCGGTCGACGGCGTACAGGTCGGGGGGCGGCGGCAGGTCCTGAAAGAACGACGGGTTCATGGACGGCTCGCGGGTGGGGGACAAGGGGCAGGGTCGTCCGGCGGAGCGGCCCGTGGCGGGGGGCCACGTGGCACCCCGCTCACCTGTCAGCGGGCGGAGCGCGTCGCGGACCGGGGCTGGGCCTCGGCGGCTGCGAGCGGAGCTCTTCGATCGTGCGGGCGAGCGCCGCGCGCTCGAGCGCGGCGCCGGCCTGCTGCAGGAAGATCTCGACGAGCGCGAGTTTGGGGAAAGGACGGTTCAGGCCGGCGTTGTCAGCGACGAGCACGGTCACCGCTCCCCGGGGCGAAAACAACGGCGCGACGAACAGGTCGTCGCCAGAACGCGCGCCCAACTGCTCGCTGAGGAACTCGTCGGCGGCGCGCGTCGACCAGCGCGACCGGGCGCCCGCCCGCGCCACGAGGGCGTCGGCGAGCACGCAGGGCGCGTTGAGGGGGATGCGGATGCTCTTGACCAGACGCCCTGGACCCTCGCCGCCGATGCCGAAGCCGCCGAGGCCGACGAACTCCTCGTGGGCCTCGTCGATGCGGAACAGCGCGCCGCGGGCAAAGAAGGCCGCGGCGAAGCGCAGCACGAGCAGCGGGATCTCTTCGTCGAAGGTCGGCGTGTTCAGCTCACCAAGCAGCGCCTTCAGCGTCCCGAGCTGGTCGCCGTCGTCGACCACGGCCGAGTCGGGCTGCGCGGGAACCCGCCAGTCGAGATCGGCCAGCTCGTCCTTCAGGGCGCCGACGAGATCGAACGCGGCGCCGCCGTCGTCGAAATTGACGGCGACGCGGGCGAGCACCGGCCGCAGAAACGCCGACAGCGCCACCGGGTCGTCGGCTTGCGGCCGGCGGAGCACGCCCCCGCCTCCGAGCCGCGCGACCTCGCGCTCGGCGTCGAGGTGGGGAGCGTCGAAGCAGACGAACACGCGGTCGGCCAGGCCGGCCTGCGCCGCCGCCCGCAGGATCTCGAGGCCGCCAAGGAAGCCGCGGCCGCTCGCGCGCGGCATGCAGAGGTCGACGAGCAGGACGTCCTCGGGGCCGAGCGACGGCAGCTTTGCCAGCACCTGCGCCGCCGAGGATAGGATGGTCGACGTGACGTGCGCCCGCCCGAACGCCGCGGCCAGCGTCCCGAGGAACGCGGGATCGTCGTCGACGGCGATCACCGCCGGAGCCCGCGCCTGGAGAGCATCGAAGCCGCCTTCCAGCGGAAAGCGGATCGCGCGGGCGCGCGCCGCCATCAGCACCTCGTCGAGGTCGATGCCCGACGGCAAAGTCAGGACGTCGTCATCGACCTTGCCGCGCGGGGGGATCCTCTCGGCGTCGGCGCGGAAGCTGACGACCCCACGGCCGCGCGCGAGCATAGCGAGCGCGCCCTCGTGAATCTCGTCGGCGATGGCGTCGTCGGCGCGCACGAGGAGGTGCAGCACGCCGCGACGCTGTCCCACGCGTCCGACCAGCTGTTCGAGGGTCTCGCCGATGGGGCCATGCAGGTCGGCGGTCTGCAGCACGCCCGCGCGCACCAGGAGCGCGCCGAGGGTGTCGGTGGCGGGAAAACGCCGGAGCCGCACGAGGCGCCCGGCCGAGAACCACAGGGTGGCCACGGGGACACCATCGCGGATCGACAAGACGCCCGAGCGGCGCTCGCGACCGATCTCCTCGAGCACGTCGAGCAGGTCCCGCGAGGCCGTCATGCGGCTCCCCGCTCGGCGCGGCGTCGGCGCGCGTGTGCGACGGCGGCGGCCACGTCGGCGTCGGTGGCGAAGAGGCCGTGGGCGCGCGCTCCTTTCTCGAGCGCGTCGGCGAACGCGGCGCACGACGGGTAGCGCCAGAAGCGCCACGCACGCAGCATTTTGTCGACCGGCTTCGTCACCGCGCGCGGCAGCTGCGGCTCAAGGCTGGTGAGTGCTTTGATGCGACCCTCGCGGACGCGCATCAGGTGGTCGACCTCGCTCTCGTGAGAGCGCTGCCCGAAGGGTCGGCTCGAGCTCAGCATCTCGTACAGGATGAGGGCCAGCGCGTAGCCGTCGGCGCGCCCGTCGAGCGCGAGCGACTGCAGCTGTTCTGGCGCCATGTACGTGATCTTGCCCTTGATGAGCCCGGTCTGCGTGAGCCCCTCGATGGACGCGAGCTTGGCGATGCCGAAGTCGGCGACCTTCGTGCGGCCCGACGACGTCACGAACAGGTTGTCGGGGCTGACGTCGCGGTGCACGAGCCCGAAGTGCGTCCCCTGCGGCGACCGCAGCGTGTGCGCGTAGTGCAGGCCCCGCAGCGCGTCGACGCAGATGCGCATTGCCACGCCCGTGGCCAGCGGCCGCTGCTCGTACCAGCACTCGGTGAGGATGTGGTCAGCGTCGAGCCCGTCGACGAACTCCATCGCGAGGAAGTAGTGGCCGTCGACCTCGCCAGCGTCGAGCACCTGCACGATGTGGTCGTGACGAAGCTGCCGGCCGATGTCCGCCTCGGTCAGGAACAGGTCGACGACGTCGTTGCGGACCTCCATCTCGGGCAGCAGGCGCTTGAGCACGACCTCGGAGCCGTCGCTGCGCCGCGCTCGGAACAGCTCGGCCATGCCACCCCGGGCCAGCGGTCGCTCCAAGACATAATCGCCGAACTGCTCCATCGCGGCTGACCCTACACCGCCGGCGCCGCGTGCCGGAAACGCCCGGCGCGGTTTTGACGCGGCCGTCGTTCTGCTACGACCTGCCTCCATGACCACGAGAGACGGCCATGGCGCCGTCATCGCCATCGGAAACTTCGACGGACTGCATCGTGGCCACCGGGCACTTATCGCCCGGGCGCGCGCCCTGGCCGCGCCGCGCGGCGCCACCGTCGGGGTGGTCACCTTCGACCCCCACCCGGCCAAGGTCCTGGCCTCGCACATGGCGCCGCCGCAGATCCTTCGCCGCGACGAGAAGGAGACCGGCCTGCGCGCCCTCGGCGTCGACGAGATCCACGTCGTGCCCTTCGACCTGCAGCTGGCGGTCATGGCCCCCGAGCGCTTCGTGCGCGAGCTGCTGGTGCAAAGGTTCGACGCCTGCAGCGTCGTTGTCGGCGAGGGCTTCCGCTTCGGCCACAAGGCGTCGGGCACCCTCAGCGACCTGCGGGCGGTCTTCGGCGACGATGCCGTCGCCGTGCCGGTGGTGAAGGAGGGCGGCCTTGTCTGCAGTTCGACGAAGATTCGCGAGCTGGTCCTTGGTGGCAACGTCGAGGCCGCCGGCGTGCTGCTCGGCGCGCCCTACTTCCTCGAGGGCGTCGTCGTGCGTGGCGACGGCCGCGGCCGGACCATCGGCATTCCTACCGCCAACCTGGAGACCGGGCGTGAGCTGCTGCCGAAGGTCGGCGTCTACGCGACGCGGGCCATCCTCGACGACGGCCGCGTGACCGGCTCGGTGACGAACGTCGGTCTGCGACCGACCTTCGCGGGCGAAGGCGTGCGCATCGAGGCCCACCTCTTCGACGTCGACGAGGACCTGTACGGTCGGCGTCTGCGACTTGAGCTCGTGGCGCGCCTGCGTGACGAGCAGCGCTTCGCCGGCGTCGACGCCCTGATCGCGCAGATCCGCGCCGACGCTGACGCCGCCCGGCGCGCGCTGGCGCGCACGCCGACCAAGCCGGGGATGCTCTCGACGTGAGCCGCCGCGCGCTCTGGCTGCTCGGTGACGCGCGCATCGCGGCGAGCCCCTCGCCGCTGCTGCACGACGCCGTCTTCGGCGCCGGCACCTACGCACTGCACCCCGCTGAAGACGCGGCGCGGGCCTTCGCCGCCGCCGAGGCCACATGTCGAGGCGTGAACGTCACGGCGCCGTTCAAGATCGCCGCCGCCGAGCGCTACGCTGCCGTCCTCGACGACGCGGCGCGGAGCTGCGGCGCCGTGAACACCGTGGTCTACGACGACGACGGCCGCGCCACGGTGGCGGCGAACACCGACGTCGAGGGGCTCCTGGTTGCGTGGCGGCGCGCCGCCTTCACGGTGCGCGGGCAGAGCGTCGCTGTCGTGGGCGCCGGCGGCGCGGCGCGGGCCGTGGTCGTCGCCGCGGGTCTCGCCGGCGCCGCCGGTGTCGTCGTCCACGCCCGGCGCAGCGAGGCGGCCGTCGCGCTGGCGACGTACGCGCGCGGGCTCGGCGTGGCGGCGCGGCCCGTCGAGCCGCGCGGCGACGCAGACCGCGCACCGCTCGTCATCGTGGCCGCCAGCGATCTGGTCGACGTCGATGGCTGGCTCGCCCGCGCCCTCGCTCCCGGCGGGGCTGTTCATGACCTGCGCTACGGCCCGCGGGCCCGGCCGATGCGCGACGCCGCGCTTCGGCGCGGCGCCCGGTTCACCGACGGCGCCACGATGCTTCTGGGACAGGCCATGGTTACAGCAGCGTTGTTCCTCGGCCGGCCGCTCGTGGCGGCGCAACAGCAAGAGATGACCCGCGCAATGGCCGACTGGCTGCGCCAGCAAGCCGACGCGCGGTGACGCGGCTGCGTGACGCTGGCCTCGTCGGTTGTTTCATCCGGCGCCACACCCTCGCCTTTGGGCGAGTGTCGCGGCTAGTGTGTCGGCGGTCACTATTGCCCGGAGGCGTCGATGCCCGCTCGTCTTGGTGAACTCCTCGTACGCGAAAACCTGATCTCGCTCCAGCAGCTGCAGAAGGCGCAGGAGGCGCAGAAGGTCGAGGGCGGCAAGCTCGGCTTCCAACTGACGAAGCTCGGCTACCTCGAAGAGACGCAGCTGACCGAGTTTCTCTCGCGGCAGTACGGTGTCCCGGCGATCAATCTCGCGGAGTTCGAGATCGACGCCGACGTCATCAAGTTGATCCCCAAGGACGTCGCCGAGAAGCATCAGGTGGTCCCGGTGAACCGGGCCGGCGGATCGCTGATCGTCGCGATGAGCGATCCCTCGAACATCTTCGCCATCGACGACCTCAAGTTTCTCACTGGCTACAACATTGAGGTCGTCGTCTCCGCCGAGGCCTCGATTCAGGCTGCGATTCAGAAATACTACAATAATACCGGTCCCGCCGCCGATCCGTTCGCCAAGATTGGCTCGATGGATGACATTATCAATGAGTTCGAGGAAGACGTTGACGTCGCCGAGAGGGAAGAGGTAGTCAATGCATTCGACCTCGAGAAAGCCGCCGAGGATGCGCCGGTCGTCAAGCTGGTAAACTTGATCCTCGTCGACGCGATCAAGAAGGGCGCATCCGATATCCACATCGAGCCCTATGAGAAAGAGATGCGCGTTCGCTACCGCATCGACGGCATGCTTCACGAGGTGATGCGTCCGCCGCTCAAGTTGAAGAACGCCATCAGCTCGCGCATCAAAATCATGAGCGACCTCGACATCGCCGAGCGGCGCCTGCCGCAAGACGGCCGCATCAAGCTTCGCATCGGTGGCGGCAAGGAGATGGACTACCGTGTGTCGGTCTGCCCGATGTTGTTCGGTGAAAAGATCGTCATGCGGCTGCTCGACAAGTCGAACCTCCAGCTCGACATGACGAAGCTCGGTCTGGCCGACGACCAGATCGCTGTCTGGAAGGAAGGCATCGAGAAGCCGTTCGGCATGTGCATCGTCACGGGCCCGACGGGCTCGGGAAAGACGACGACGCTTTATTCGGCGCTCTCGTCCCTCAATACGCCCGACGTCAACATCTCCACCGCCGAAGACCCCGTCGAGTTCAACTTCGCGGGCATCAACCAGGTGCAGATGCACGAAGATATCGGCCTCAACTTCGCAGCCGCGCTGCGGTCGTTCCTGCGTCAGGATCCAGACACGATCATGGTCGGCGAGGTGCGCGACTTCGAGACCGCCGAGATCGCCGTGAAGGCCGCGCTCACGGGTCACATGGTGCTCACCACGCTGCACACCAATGACGCCGCGGCGACGATCACGCGCCTGCTGAACATGGGCATCGAGCCCTTTCTCGTCACCGCCGCCGTCAATGTGATTGTCGCGCAACGCCTCGGGCGCCGCATCTGCAAGAACTGCAAGGTGGCTGCCGACATCCCGCGCGACGCACTGCTGAACGCGCAGGTGCCGAAGGACATGATCGGCAAGTTCCAACCGATGAAGGGCGCCGGCTGCGAGGTCTGCAATGGCACTGGCTGCAAGGGGCGCGTTGCCTTCTACGAGGTCCTGAAGATGACCGACCCGCTGCGCGAGCTCATCTTGAACGGCGCCTCGACAGGCGAGCTCAAGGCCGAGGCGATCAAGCTCGGCTTCAAGACGCTGCGCATGAGCGCCGTTGGTCACTTCATGAACGGCGTCTGCCCGCTCGACGAGGTGACCGGCGGAACCGCGAGCGACGAGTACTGAGGTGGACGGCGACAGCGGACGCCGCCGTTCGCACGACGCCCGCGACCGGGCAGGAGACACGTCCGATGAGCCAGCAGCCGCAGATCCAGGGACCGCCTGTCAACCTTCATCAGCTGTTGAAGGCGATGATCGAAAAGGGGGCCTCGGACCTCCACATCACGACGGGGACACCACCGCAGCTACGCATTGATGGTGCGCTGGTTCCGTTGCGGACGCCGCCCCTCAGCCCAGTCGACACGAAACAGCTTTGCTACTCAGTGCTGACCGACGCTCAGAAGCACAAGTTCGAGGAAGAAAATGAGCTCGACCTGTCCTTCGGCGTAAAGAACCTCGCGCGCTTTCGCGCGAACCTTTTCATGCAGCGTGGTGCCGTGGCGGCGGCCCTTCGGACGATCCCGTTCAGGATCCTGACGTTCCAGGAACTCGGGTTGCCTCCCATCGTCGCCGAGCTTGTGAATCGCCCCCGCGGGCTCGTGCTGGTGACCGGACCCACCGGTTCGGGGAAGTCGACGACCCTCGCGAGCATCATCGACCGCATCAATACCGAGGGCCATCACCATATCCTCACAATTGAGGACCCGATCGAGTATCTCCATGCCCACAAGTCGTCGCTCGTGAACCAGCGCGAGGTCGGCGCCGACACCGACAACTTCAAGAAGGCGCTCAAGTACGTGCTGCGTCAGGACCCCGACGTCGTCCTGATCGGTGAGATGCGCTGCCTGGAGACCATCGAGGCCGCGCTCGTGATCGCCGAGACCGGACACTTGGCGTTTGCGACGCTGCACACCAACGGCGCGGTGCAGACCGTGAACCGGATCATCGACGTGTTCCCGCCGTACCAGCAGCCGCAGATCCGAGCGAACCTTTCGTTCGTCCTCGAGGGGGTGTTGAGCCAGCAGCTGATTCCCCGCGTCGCCGCCAACGGACGCATCCTCGCGCTCGAGGTGATGGTGCCCAACGCCGCCATCCGCAACCTCATCCGCGAGGACAAGGTCCACCAGATTTACTCGCAGATGCAGGTGGGTCAGGCGAAGTTCGGCATGCTCACGCTGAACCAGAGCCTGCTGAGTCTCGTGCAGAAACGCCTGATCTCGGTCGACGAGGCGCTCGGCCGCAGCGCCGAGACGGACGAGCTACGGACCATGTTGATGAACGCGGGCATCTCGCTGAACGGCGCACCGCCGGGACCGCCGGTAGCGGCGCCAAAGAAGCCCTCGGCATGAAGCGGCTCCCCCGAGGCGCATTGTTCGCGCCCGGCAGAGACTGCTAGGGTGGAGCTCGTCAGGACGGAGGTCGAAGATGCCGGTGTTTCATTGGACAGCGAAGACGAAGGCTGGCGAGGTCAAGAACGGCGAGATGGACGCCGCGACCGCCGACATCGTCGACCAACGTCTGCGCGCGCAGCAGCTGACGCCGACGAAGGTCAAGAAGAAGCCGGCCGAGCTGCACCTCAAGCTGCCCGGCAGCTCCGGTGTCACGCCGCGCGACCTGATGATCTTCACCCGGCAGTTCTCGACGATGATCGACGCCGGCCTGCCGCTCGTGCAGTGCCTCGACATCCTGCACAGCCAGCAGGAGAATATCTGGTTCAAGAAGGTGCTGGGCGCCGTCAAGGTCGACGTTGAGAGCGGCAAGACCTTCGCTGACGCCCTGTCGAAGCACCCGAAGGTCTTCGACCCGCTCGTGGTGAACCTCGTCGCCGCCGGTGAGACCGGCGGTATCCTTGACACGATCATGACCCGTATCGCGCTGCAGACCGAGAAGTCGGTGAAGCTCGCGAAGCAGATCAAGGGCGCGTTGTTCTACCCGACGGCGGTCATGGCCGTGGCGGTGGGTGCGGTCGCCGTGCTGCTGCTCTTCGTGATTCCCGTCTTCGAGAAGATGTTCGCCGACTTCGGCAGCGCCCTGCCGGTGCCCACGCAGATCGTCATCGACATCTCGAACTGGTCTGTGTCGAACTGGTACATGTTCATCGTCGTCCCGGTGGCGCTGGCCTTCGCGGCGCGGGCCATCCGACAGAACCCTCAGACACGGCGTATGACCGACAAGTTGGCGCTCGGCCTGCCGGTGTTCGGGCCGCTGCTGCGCAAGACCGCAACCGCGCGCTTCACCCGCACGATGGGCACGATGTTGTCGTCGGGCGTCCCCATCCTCGACGCGCTGGACATCGTCGCGCGCGCCGCGGGCAACATCATCATCATGGAAGGTATCCAGTACGCCCGCCGCAAGGTCTCGGAGGGCAAGACGCTCGCCGATCCCTTGGCCGAGACGAAGCTGTTCCCGTCGATGGTGTGCCAGATGGTGTCCATCGGCGAGAGCGCTGGCGCGCTCGACACCATGCTCAACAAAATCGCCGACTTCTATGAAGACGAGGTCGACGCCGCCGTGGCGGGTCTGACCTCGCTGCTCGAGCCGATCATCATGGTGTTCCTCGCCGTCGTGCTCGGCGGGTTCTTGATCGCGATGTATCTGCCGATCTTCACGATCGCCGGCAGCATCCAGTAACGCCCCGGCCGTGACGAGTTGATGTCGCGCGTCGACGGCCCGCCTCGGCGGGTCGTCGTCGTCTCGGGGGCGTCGTGGACCTCGCGGAGGAGAGCGCGTGAACAATGCCCGCCCTGGCACAGCCTACGACGTTGAGGGGGCGCCGAGCGGTGGGCGCGTCGAGACGATGCGTCTGCGCCTCGCCTGGCTGCTCGTGTTCCGCGGCGTCGTCGTCACCGTGCTCGTCGCGACCGTCGTGGTGTTGAAGGCGACCTCGGACGAGGACATCTTCGCGCGGGCGTCGCTCGCGCTCTACGGGATCGCCGGGGCGGCCTACCTGACCATCCTTGGCGGCGCCGGCTGGATGCGCGTCTTCGGCACGCGGGGCCTCGCCGTCGTCGGCTACGTGCAGCTAGTCTCTGACGCGGCCATCGCGTCGGCGCTCGTGCTGATGACCGGCGGGGTCGAGAGCATCTTCGTCTTTCTCTATTCGCTGTCGGTGCTGAACGCCGCCATCGTGCTTGAACGGCGTGGGGCCATCGTGATCGCGTCGTCGGCGACGCTGATGTACGCGGCGGTCTGGGTCGTCGAGGCGCTGGCCGGCCAGGGGCTGGTCGCGTTGCTGCCGCAGTTCGCCACCAACGCCGGCTCGTTCTTCCTGGTCGCCGTCCTCGGCGGTTACCTGACCGGCCAGCTCACGCGGACCTCGGAGCGATTGAAGGACACCGAGGCGTCGCTCGCCCAACTCGAGCGGTTGAACGCCGCCGTGCTCGGCTCCCTGCCGTCGGGAGTTTTGAGCATCGACGACCGCGGCCGCGTCGTGTTCATCAATCTCGCCGGCAACGACATCCTCGGCGGCGGCACCGTCGGCGCCGAGGTGGGGACCTGGCGACCCGAGCTCGTCGGCGTCGGCGCCGATGGCGTGACCGACCGGTTCGAGATCACGCTGGTCGATGGCGAGCGGCGCCGGGTGATCGGCGGCAACGTCGCGCCGCTCATCGGTGCGGCCGGCGCTGGGCGCGTGATCGTGTTTCAGGACCTCACCGAGCTACGGCGACTGCAGCAGGAGGTCACGCGCGCCGAGCAGCTGGCAGCTCTCGGTCGCGTTTCGGCAGGGCTTGCCCACGAGGTACGCAACCCGCTCGCCGCGATGATCGGCTCGCTGCACCTGCTGCGGTCGGACGACTCGCGCATCGACAGCGACAACCGTCGGATGCTCGATATCGTTTGGCGCGAGGCAGAGCGCCTGTCACGGCTCGTGCAGGACTTTCTTCGCTACGCCCGCCCCGCGCCGCCGCACCCGACGGCGGTCAAGCTGTCGGCTCTCGTCGATGAGACCGCGGCCGCAGTGCGACTTGGCCTGAAGGCCGCGAAGGTTCGCACCGACGCGGCCATTGACGTCGTCGCGCGTTGCGATCCGGATCAGCTGCGCCAGGTCCTGTGGAACCTGGTCGCCAACGCCGACGCCGTGCTTGCCGCAGCCGGCCGCAGCGACGGCGTGATCACCATTGGCGCTCGGGCCGAAGGCGGCGTCGCGCGCATCGACATCGACGACAATGGTCCCGGCGTCGCTGAAGAGATCCGCGGCCGGCTCTTCGAGCCGTTCTTCACGACCCGTCATGACGGCAGCGGGCTCGGGCTCGCGACGTCGCGGCAGCTGCTGCTGCAAAACGGCGGCTCCATCGCCCTCGACGTCGCCCCCACCGGCGGTGCGCGGTTCACCGTGCGCGTCCCCCTCGAACGCTCGTCGGCGCCGCCGCCGGTGCTTGACCCGTGACCGTCGACAACGGGAAGGTGGAGCATGGCCCAGATCCTCGTGGTCGACGACGAGCTCTCGATCCGTGAGTTCCTCGAGATCCTGCTGAAGCGCGAGAAGCACGACGTCCGCCTCGCCCGCGACGCCGTCGAAGCGGTCGCGCGGCTGAAGGACGAGCCCGTCGATCTCGTGCTCACCGACCTGCGCTTGCCCCGCGGCAGCGGCATGGACGTGCTCACGTGGGTGGTGAAGAACGCGCCGTCAACGCAGGTGGTGATGATGACCGCGTTCGCCACCACCGAGACCGCCGTCGGCGCGATGAAGGCCGGCGCGTACGACTACCTGATCAAGCCGTTCAAGCCCGACGAGCTGACGGTGCTCATCGACCGCGCGCTCGAGCGACGGCGCCTGCAGGCCGAGAACCGCGCGCTGCGCGCCTCGCTCGACGCGCGCACCGGTCAGGCGCGCTTGATCGGGTGCTCGGAGCGGATGCAGGAGGTTTTCGAGCTCATCCAGAAGGTCGCGCCGACGCGCACGACGATTCTCGTCACTGGCGAGAGCGGCACCGGCAAGGAACTCGTCGCGCGCGCCATCCACTCGCGTGGTCCACGCGCGCCAGAGGCCTTCGTCGCCATCAACTGCGGCGCGATCCCCGAGACGCTCATCGAGAGCGAGCTCTTCGGGCACACCAAGGGCAGCTTCACCAACGCCCTCGCCGATCGCCCGGGGCTCTTCGAGCGCGCCGACAAGGGCACCGTGTTCCTCGACGAGATCGGCGAGCTGCCGCTGGCGATGCAGGTCAAGTTGCTGCGCGTGCTGCAGGAGCGCAAGGTGCGCCGCGTCGGCGGCAGCATCGACATCGACGTCGACGTCCGCGTCGTCGCCGCGACCAACCGCCAGCTCGAGGAGGAGGTCTCGACGGGCCGCTTTCGCGAGGACCTCTTCTTCCGCTTGAACGTCATCCAGATTCGCTTGCCGGCGCTGCGCGAGCGTCGCGCTGACATCCCGCTGCTCGCCGAGAACTTCGTCGCCAAGTTCGCCGACCAGCAAGGGTCGCCGGTGCGTCGACTCAGCGACACGGCGCTCGCGGCGCTGTACGCGCACCAGTGGCCCGGCAACGTGCGCGAGCTCGAGAATGTCATCGAGCGCGGCGTGACCCTGGCGAGCGGCGACGTTCTCGACCTCGCCGCGCTTCCATCGGGGCTGCGCGGATCGCCGTCGCAGGCGCCGGCGTCGGTGCCGGTGTACGAGGACCTGCCTGCCGAGGGCCTTGATCTGGAGGCCGCGCTCGAGGCCTACGAGCGGCAAATGCTCGAGAAGGCCTTGCAGCGGACGAAGGGCAAGAAGAAGAAGGCGGCCGAGGTGCTGCGGTTGTCGTTCCGGTCGTTTCGCTATCGGCTCGCCAAGCTGGGACTCAGCGCTGCCGGCGACGACGACGACGAAGCCGGTTGAGTTCGGCCTCTTCGATGATCGGCCCGCACAGGCGATCGTAGAGCGCGCGCAGGTCGTCGAGCATCCCCTCGAGGGTGAAGGCCCGTGGCAGTCGGCGCGGCGTGGCGCGGTGACTGCCCGCGAGGGCACGGGCGAACTCGGCGGGCGACGACGTCGGGGGCAGGGCGGTCACCGACCGCGCGAAGGCGACGTCGCTGGCCCATCCGGTGTCGCGCACCACGCAGGGCAGTCCGGTCGCCGTCGCCTCGAGCACGCTGCGCGGCAGTCCCTCCCACGCCGACGCCAGCAAGAACACGTCGGTGGCGCCAAGCAGCGGGCGAACGTCGTCGACGAAGCCGACCAGATGCAGCGCGTCGGCGACGCCCGCGGCGCGGGCGCGGGCAACTACCTCGTCGCGCAGGGGGCCGTCGCCGGCGAAGACCAGCTGCGCCCGCGGGTCGAGCGCGCGCCACGCCGCGAGGACGTCGACGTGGAAGAGCGGGTCTTTTTGGGGCTTGAGGTTGCCGATGGTGACCGCGACGGGAGCGTCGTCGTCGATGCCCAGACGCGCGCGCAGCGCCGCACGGTAGGGGACGCGGGCCTCAACCGTGCGCAGGGCGCTGAAGGCGTCCGCGTGAACGCCGGAGCGGATCACGCGACGCTCGGCGCGGGTAAACAGGCCATGGGCGTCGGCGAAGGCGACGTCGGCCTCGCTGACGAAGACGGCGACGTCGGTGAGGGGATCGACGATGCGCTCGGCGGCGAGCAGCACCGGCCGGAGCCGCGGACCCAGCGCGTCGACGCCGAAGCCGTGGATCGTGTGGACCGTGGGCAGGCCGACGGCGCTCGCGGCGAGCCGACCGAGGATGCCGGCCTTCGACGAGTGGGTGTGGACGACGACGGGGTGCCGCAGGCGCTCGGCCTCGCGCGCGAACAGCCGGCGCAGGTCGCCCAGCGCGCGGGCGTCGTCGACGGGCGACACCGGGTTTCGCAAAGACGGCAGCGACACGAAGCGCGTCCCCAGGCGAGCGCGCGCTTCGTCGCCAAGGGCGCCGCCGACGCCGGCGACGAGCAGCTGCGGACGCCGCGGGTGGTGAAGGCGCGCGCAGGTCTCGAGGGTGTTGCGCTGGGCGCCACCCCGCTCGAGCGCCGTGATCACGTGGATCACGGCGCTCATGGCGGCAGCGACGCCGGCTCGGGCAACGTCGCTGCCGGCGCCGTCGCTGCGGCGGTCACGGGGCGCGGTGGCAACCGCCAGAGCACGAAGGAGAGCAACGACAGGAGCGCGACCACCGTGGCCGAAAACACAAGCGTCGCGCCCGCGTCGTCGAGGCGTGTGGACCAGACCCCAACGCCGACGACGAGCACGCCGATCGCGCCCGCGACGTTCGCCGTGAAGCGCGCGCCGCGGCCGTGGTGACGAAGGCGCACGGCGAAGTGGTCGGGGGAGCCGTGGTAGACGCGCCTCCTGGCGCGCAGGCGCGCCACGATCACGAGGACGAGGTCGAACAGCGGGATCGCGCACAGGCAGAGCGGCACGAACCACGCGCTGACGACGTTCGTACGGCTGTACTCGCCGACCATCGCCAGCGCGCCGAGCATCGCGCCGAGCAGCATCGAGCCGGTGTCGCCGAGGTACATGCGGGCGGGCTGGCGGTTGACGCGCAGGAACCCGAGGCAGGCGCCGAACAGCGCCGCCGACATCGACGCGACCAGGGGCTCGTCGTTGACGACGGCGACGACGCCGGCGCCGAGGCTGCCCACGAGCCCCGCGGTGGTGGCGAGCCCGTCGCTGACGTCGACGATGTTGAACGCGTTCATGCACGTCGTCATCCACAGGACGCTGGCGAGCTCGTCGACAGGCGAGGGCAGGGCCGCGATGTCGATCTTCACGCCCGCCTTCACGAGGACAAAGGCGGCGATCAGCTGGCCGATGAACTTGTCGCGCGGGATCAATGTCCCGAGGTCGTCGACCAGACCGACGGCGACG
>Ga0194129_10004821_pt1 | contig 17658 bp, 16 predicted proteins | sample TA2KigCa35mmetaG_FD_150862 | JGI IMG/M metagenome (GOLD analysis project Ga0194129, IMG submission 150862) | Freshwater microbial communities from Lake Tanganyika, Tanzania - TA2015038 Kigoma Deep Cast 35m | ecosystem: Environmental > Aquatic > Freshwater > Lake | place: Tanzania: Lake...
CGTCGCCCCCGGCAATTTTGCCCTGTGCCCACCCAATATACCCGCCCTCCTTCGTCGGGCTCCCCCGTGCTATTATTGAACCGAAAACCTGTTCTATATCGGTGACTGGAAATGACTAGGAAAACGAGGGTTCGGTTACAAAACGAGACCATATATGGTGTGATGTAAAGTTATTTGATGATATGCTGGTTTTACGTGAGATTTCGATAAAATTGAAATACTTTTTATTGATATGATTGAATACAGTTAAGCACAAGAACAACGAACGAACGATGAACGGACAACAGAACAAAGGACAACAACAGAACGTCGAGAACCAATACAAGTGGATTGAATTCAGAGCCCGCCGCCGGCTTGACGACGACGGTGAAAGGACACAGGAGAGATACGATCGCTTCGACGATGTGGAAGTTTCGACTCCAAGAAAGCGCGGTGCGACTACGACTCGCGAATTTGAGAGAAGACAACGAGCCCAGATCTTTGCGGCGGCGACATTTCAGCATTCTGCCGCTGCCGCCGAGCCGCCTACGACGCCTCCTGTTGCTCCCGCCACGCATGAAGAGGTTGAAAGACCCCGAACGCGATCTGCGCGCCGAGCTGCTGATGCAGCGGCGGAGAGTGAGGCGAATGCTCCGGCTCCAGCGCCGCCGATGCCTAAACCGACGAAGAAGAGGGAGCAACGCAGCGACTACTGGGTCAATCGAGACGATCAGCGCCGAAACGCTGCCAGGACCTTCAAGACGATTGTCAACTGGACTGCCTACTGGAACGATGACGAACCTGATGGAGAAGAAGACTCCGACTCAAACTGGGGGATGTAGAAGACCGCATAAGGGTTGGTGAGTGGACCAGCACCTACCCTTTTTTTTCGATAAAATTGATGATCCTCATGATTTTATCAAACATGCGATAAAATTGATGATCCTCATGATTTTATCAAACATGCGATAAAATTGAAATACTTTTTATTGTTATGATTGAATACAGTTACCCGAAAGAAGAACGAACGAACAAACTTGACGAAATGGAGACTACTACTGTTGCTGTTGCTAACAAGAAGGATATGAGTGCTGCCCGTCGTGGGGCTGCCTTGAAGCGTGAGAAGAAAATTGCTGCTGGACTTGCTCGTGCTGCTGGCCAAGCTGCTGCTGCTCGTCGGCGTGCTGAAGAAGAAGAAGACCAGACTGTGCGAAAGCGTGCTATTGCCGAAGAAACCGCTGCGATTGATCGGCAGATTGAGGCTGCGCGCCGTGCGCTTGGAGTTAGCAAGAATGAGCCTAACCCTACGGCGATTTGCCTCATGATTGAGACGCTTACTGCGCAAATGCGGATTCGGCTTTCGGAAAAAGGATTCTGGTAAAAGGAGAGGAGAGGAGAAGGTGAGTTTATAGCACAGGGGTGTGCTTTTTTTTTGACATGTGACCACACAACCTATCGCTGCCAACCCGACGAACTTTGTTTTGACATGTGACACCAATCATCGACTGTTCCGAACATTTTTTTCATGATCTGGCGTTCTACCCATACATCTGAAAAAAATTGAAATACTTTTTCAACATTTACCCTGATGGTAGTGACCCAGAAACAAGAACAAGCAAAATGACGACGACTACTACTACTACTACTCAGACCATGACCACCAGAAGATGGTTGTGGAGTGGCGAGACCGAAGAACCCAACTACAGCCGCTGGAATGACGACGAGGAACAAACCACCTACGAAGAGCATCAACAGATGCTGAAGGACGCCGCTTGGCATGACTACGCTCACTCATTCGACGACGACGACTACGACAACGACTACGATCAACAACATTTCGACGATGACGAGTGTCCGTCTCTTCTTCCTGCTGCTGTCGCTGCCAAACAACAGCACGTCCAACCCCACGTTCCATTCATGAACCTGACCAAGGAAGAACGTGACAAGAAGAGCGACCAATTCAAGTTCGGCCTGTGCGCACACTGTGACGCCGGTCTTGACGACGAAAGCGACTTCGTGTGTGAGCCCCGCGGCCTCGGCTGCTCTTGGGTGATGGCGTGTAACGCGTGCCACGACTACTACCAGCAACTTGCCTACCTCCGTGTGGTTGACTACAACGGCGGCTGTAACTGAAGACTCTGAAGACCGAAGACTGAAATCGCCTGCCTGATAGATGCGGGTCACCGTCTATCACAACGGCGTGGTAAGTAAAATGATGATGATGATGAAATGACACAAAAAAAAACAAACAAAAAATATGGTAGTGATTGATGGTGTTTTTTTTCTATGAAAAAATTGGTTGCTACATGCTACCGCACGATTTTTCCCTTACGGGAAAAATTGAAATCCTTTTTCCAATTCTTTTTGTATCACATGTTTGATTTACGATTGGAAAAAAATGCTCAGCCACTTTCTTGGACAATATAAACGCGGATTTTATGGTCGTTCGCGTTTCATCTGGACTCCAACTACTCTTGGTATAATTATTCGCGGCTATTTCCAGTTTCACAGGTCAGTTCCTTCTGTTCAGCGGGTTTCGCTGGTTCGTATCGCTCCTCATCTTCAGGCACTTATTCGGGACTACGTTAAGTCTCTCGTCTGTGAGTCTCACTTTGCCGAGGATCATTTCGAGAGAATTCGTGCTCGCTGGGTCCGTCTTCCTTCTCTCAACGCGGTTCTTTCCAAACTTCGCGAGTGTCATCGTATCGTCCATTCCGTGAATGCTCTCTGTCTTGCCACCTATGAGTCTTTACGTGACGACCGTATTATCTCCATGGATTTCTACAACGCGATTACCCATTTCATCTCGCTGCGCTCTGCTGCTTCTCATTCCGGATGTCGTCGCCACGCACTCCCTGCGCTTCCGCGTCCTTCGTCTCTCCCTTCGCATGGCAGTTGTTGGTTTTGTGGCAGCAGTCTTACCGACAAAATCGACTGGAATTTCGTTCCCAAGTGTTCCTGTGACTCTCACGGTGAGGAAGAATATGAGGTGTCTGCTTGTTCTCTGTGCCTTGATAAATTCGCTGATGAATGAATGAATGTTTCATCATCCGCCGTCTATATTTACCTACGGTCGATGAATACGGCGGGGGTTGCCGTCTATTTTTTTTACTTTTAGATTATCATGTTCGAGAGATTCTCTCCGCATTCCTTTTTCCAAACCTTATACTTCCATCCATTTCATCTTTGTTGATATTCATCAATAACCTCTGCTCCGCCATCTTTTATCCTTTTCATTTCGATCGTTCGACAGTGTATTCCTATAGGACCGAACATCCATTACTTGACACTACTTCATTTTATTTTACGACAAACATTCTCCTTACCTTTTATCGTCTCGTATCGGTAGCCGGAAATGAATCATATAACTAGCCTTGGCTCATGATACGCACCGTTCATCTCCATTTTATACTTTCATAACAATTAGTATTTGAATATATCTCTCGAACATCAAACCATAAAGCGCAGCGAGCGAGCGAGCGAGCGATCTACTACATCCGCCGTCTATTTTTACCTACAGTCATCCTACGGAGGTAGGAGCGCACGCGTGTTTCATTCCTACAGCCGCTCTTTATTACGGATTGAATTCTTGATGTTTGAGAGATTTATCACGGTTTAGTATTTTAATTTAATAAATCTCTCGACATGTATGTTCACCATACCATCATCCGCCGTCCATTCTTACTCTATGCTCAGTCGCTTCGCTCCATCGCTTGCTTCGCCGGTCTATTCCTACGGCGTCAGCGCCGACCTTCACTTTATTCGTTTTTTTATAATGATACTATTCACCTTACTGATTATCGTCTCGTGGTTTATCGGCGAGCCGAAATCGGTGACATAACAACCGTTGACTCGTATTATGAGGGGTCGGGGGGAGGCAAGGAGCGAGCGCAGCGAGCGACTCTTATCATCCATCCGCCGTCTATTTTTACCTACGGTCCTCCTACGGAGGGAGGAGCGCTAGCGTGCTTCATCCTACGGACACATTTTTTACCCCTTTGATTCTTCATGTTCGAGAGATTTATTATGGATCGGATTCATTATGTTTGAGATATTTATTACGGATTAATTCTTGATGTTCTGAGAGATTTATCACGGATTGATTTACGATGTTCTGAGAGATTTATCACGGATTGATTTACGATGTTCTGAGAGATTTATTACGGATCGGATTCATTATGTTTGAGAGATTTATTACGGTTTGATTTACGATGTTCTGAGAGATTTATTACGGATTAGTATTTTAATAAATCTCTCGACATGTATGTTCACCATACCATCATCCGCCGTCTATTCTTACTCTATGCTCAGTCGCTTCGCTCCATCGCTTGCTTCGCCGGTCTATTCCTACGGCGTCAGCGCCGACCTTCACTTTACACGTTTTATTATAATGAGCTTATTCACCTTACTGATTATCGTCTCGTGGTTTATCGGCGACGGCAAATCGGTGACATAACAACCGTTGACTCGTATTATGAGGGGTCGGGGAAGGCAAGGAGCGAGCGCAGCGAGCGACTCTTATCATCCATCCGCCGTCTATTTTTACCTACGGTCCTCCTACGGAGGCTCGTTGGAGCGCATTCGTGATTCATTCTTACGGCCACCATTTTTTATGGATTTATTCATTATGTTCGAGAGATTATGGATTCGTATTTTTATTATCTCTCAGCGCACATCTTATTAACCTTCATTCCTTCTTTCGCTTGCTTCGTCACTCCATTCCTTAGGCACTTTTCGCCTTTATTATCCACATTTATACTACTTAAATAATTATTACCTTCTAATATGACTTCATTCTTTTTTATTTTCACACTTTTATCATGATCTCACTTCTTTCACGCTTTTATAATAAAATTGATTCTCTTTTTTTACTTTATCACTTATCTCACCAGTTGGGTCTTTAATGTAATCCAGCTCGGTCCTGACGAGGCTTTAATGTTCTTCGTCTTGTAACACGCCGGGGTGGCGCAGCGGGAGCGCGCAGGGCTCATAACCCTGAGGTCATAGGTTCGAACCCTATCTCCGGTCTTTCACCTTTGCTGGCTTTACAGAAACCAGTCGTCAATTGCTACGCGACGTTAAACTAGCATTTACCCGGTGTGGCGCAGCGGCTAGCGCGCGTGGCTCATAACCACGAGGTCATACGATCGAAACGTATCGCCGGGATTCGGACTTAGGTCTGTTCGCTCTTTCAATAGAGCGCACATGTTTTACCGGGGTGGCGCAGAGGAAGCGCGCGGGGCTCATAACTCCGAGGTCAGGTGTTCGAATCACCTCTCCGGTATTTCACCTTTGCTGGCTTTACAGAAACCAGTCGTCAATTGCTACGCGACGTTAAACTAGCATTAACCGGTGTAGCTCAGTGGCAGAGCGCTGTAAAACACCGTCTCCTAACTTCTCTACTACCGTGGGTGGTACGTTCTGGGGATGGTTATGGCTTATAACCCAGAGGTCACAGGATCGAAACCTGTCGCCGGTAAATTACGTTTTTTTTCTTCATCTCATCAAAAAAAAATACTTACCTTTCTTACCTCTCATTTTCTTTTCACTCCACTTCCAAACTTCTCGTCTCCTCATTCCATCTTCCTATCTCTTCGCTCGTCTCCATGTCATACACCACCCCTTTCTTCGATTTCAAGTATATCACTCCTTCATACTCGAACTCTTCCACTTCCACCTCCTCCTCTTCTTCTTCCTCTACCGCACTCACTTCCTCCTTCATTTTCACTCTTTCTGTTTCCACCACCACCACGCCTTCGACTTTGGCTTGGACCTCCACTTTCTTTTTTGATCCTCCCGCCTTCCCCTTCGCCTTCGGCTTCGGCTTCTCTTCTCCTTCTGTCGTTTCTGTTTCCGCTGTGGTTGTTTTCTTTTTTGATCCTCCTCCCGCCTTCGTCTTCGCCTTCCCCTTCGCCTTCTCTTCTTCTTTGGCGATGATTGTGATAACACCTTCTTCTGTTGGAGGAGCAGGAGTTTCGATTTCCGCTGTGGCTGTTTTCTTTTTTGATCCTCCCGCCTTCGCCTTCGGCTTCTCTTCTTCTTTCACTTCTCCTCCTCCTTCGGTCGTTTCCATCGCCATCGTTGTTGTTGTTTTCTTTTTTGATCCTCCCGCCTTCGGCTTCGCCTTCGGCTTCGCCTTCGGCTTCTCTTCTTCTTTCACTTCTGTCGCCGCCACCACCACAACCTCACCCTTTCCGCACTCATCCACCCCTTCCTTCAACAACTTCTTCAGCGCACTCACCTCCAACTCCAACTCCTCCAGCTCCAACCTCATCTCTACCCTTATCTCCTCTTCACTCTTTCCCGTCCACTTCTTCAATACACTCAATACTCTTTCCATTTCTTACACACCACTTACCTCTTTCTTCTTTTCTCATTTCAATTTTTCTCTTTCCTCTTTTCCTCCTCCTCTTCTCTCTCTTTCTCTCTTTTTATGGTTCGATCTCTATTTTTTTTCCTTTATGTCTTCTAACAAGAATACCACCTTCCATCCGTTCGGTTATTTTATCATTATCATCGGGGTTCTGTATTGTTTTTTTTCGCATATTTGAACGACTAGCTGTAACAGACGACGTTTCACTTTGCATCATTAATCTTCCAAAGAATAGAATAGAATAGATATAATACGTTGGTTGTATATCTATTGTGAGTAAACTGTCATAACTATTCAATTTATTTTACATATTTACGATTTGATTCCCATTATCATCCGTTCGTATAGAGCCAAGAGGAACAGACGAATTACTTCCCGATGGTGAAATAGACGGATTAATATCAACATTATACGAAACGATTACATCATGAATATCCGATTGTTCGTTACTGCGTGGTTGAGACGGAGGCTGAGACGGAGGCTGAGACGGAGGCTGAGACGGAGGTCGCGATGATGATATTACATTCGAAATATTTGTTTGATTTTGACCAAATGCTGGCATCACCATATTGTTTGCGGTTTCTACTATCGGTTGCGGTTGCGGTTGCGGTTGCGGTTGCGGTTGCTGTAATTGCTGTAATTGCTGTAATTGCTGTAATTGTTGAAACATCTGTAATACCTGTAAAGGGTTCGATGATTTGGAAGGAGTGCCTGCAAATACACCTCCGCCACTATCATTTGTCAATTCCGGTTCTTTACGAATAGACGTTGTTTTCATATTCATCGTTCCTGTTTGAATAATTGTCGGCTGTATTGGGTCAACACTAGCATTATCATCATCCAATTGATTTGAAATCACCGCATTATTGTTGTTCTCTCGTTGTGATTTTATCTGTTGGTCATATTCTGGATCATGTGACGGAAGTCTCTGATCATCAATTCTTTGTTGATTCACCGGACTTGCTTCGCGACTTCCATTTCGACTCGAGAATTCATATTCATACTCGTTATTATTCGAATTAACGACAACATCGGTGAGCCCATTTACGAAATTCGGCTTCTTCACCCTCTTATATTTACGATATTTCGCGTTATATATACTAATAATATCGTCATCAATCAACGGCGCAATATCCTGCATATTTTTTATATCTGTTTTAATAATGTTCATCATGCTTTCGGCTGTCATACGTTGGTTTCGATGTAATGTTAGTTCTACCTGCATTTTTTTCGATATTTGAGAGAATTGTAGCGAACAAATACGATGCGATTCGGCGCGTTTCGCCAATTGAAAGTAGGTATCCACCGATTTAATAATACCAACAAACACACTACCTACACCAAGTATAATATTCATTTGATCATATTGTAAATCAATACCAGTAATAAAACCGATCGCACTACTCAAAATAATGACAGGAATGTTAATATAATTTGACCTCGTATTATATTTCTCATACGACATTCGATGTAATATTGATAGAGACTCGCATTCTTCCGAATTTTCTTTAAGTAGTTTTTCTAGATTTGTATTGTATGTCACCGGTTTTGGAGTATATGTCTCTTTTTTCAATAACTCTTTTTGATTTTGATCTCCCATATTTATCAAATATCACCTAAGAAATCTTTATATATCTATTATCGACATTATATTCCTCTAAATAACCGAAGATTGCCCGCGAGGGAGGACAATAACAAATATACCTATCGCTATAAACCATAGTAAATAACTAATATAAAAGACGAATTCAACATCAAAAAAATTCATAATCTGAACAATAATTCCACTCACGAAAAAAAGCATGATGAAATTATAAAACTTATTATCGAATAATCCCATTCTCTTTGTTTATATACGGTCGTTGTGTCGCTATGTTATGCTTTCTTAATTGTATATACTACATCGATGAATATTTTACATAATCCTATAATCTGTGTATTCTGGCTGATACATAGATGGTAAATCACGCATATCTACTTCATAATAAGATAACATTTGAAAATGATTATGGTCGCATACACACCATATCGGACGTAGTATTTTTTTACTAGAGTAATATCCGTTGTATATCGTATCATAATTATCTGTCCAAGAATAATCATAGCTATAGATACTGTCATATGTTCCACGCCGATACTCTTCTTGTGTTTGTCGATATTGATTGATTTTCGTTTCGAATATATTTTTTCGGTCAACATATTTCTTCACCGTATCCTCATCATAATCATCATCTTGAAATACTGTTTTCATATCACCAGTAAAAACCGCGTATCTAGATATACCCCCTTGTGCATTTTTCATTTCTTTCACACCTTTACTTGTATTATGATAGCATGCCCAGTAATACGAATGTTCTAGTGTTGTAAAGTAATAAAATGGCCCAAACCTCGCGATAATCGGTTCGCGTTTCAATCCATATTTTGATGTGTTTTCGGCATAACATAATGTTGAACCGTAGTATAAAATCGACGGCACTTCAATATTTTCATCGTAAAATCTCTCGTTGTGTTTTCGAAGATACGCGTCATCTCTCGCCGATACAGGAACTGATTTTTGTAAAACGCCGATTAAAGGATACGCCATGAATAATAATATCGCGTCTTCATCGATTGAAAGGGTCATATACTTTTGATGGTTCATTATTTCCGTAGAGCATAACCAATACCAATTATGCGATTTTGTAAGAGAAATCTGTGTAATCTTTATTTGTTCTAGTCGAAAATACTTTTCATAAAAAATAACACACTTACCTGTAGATTCATCGTAGATATAGCCTTTGAACCGATATTTACTAATGAATAAACGATTCATTATTTCGTCGCATTCCTTACGTATATTTTTTTTTGAATTATGGTGATAATACGGTAATTTACAACTAGAATTTTCGTAATAAAATAAAAATTCAAGAAACGGTAGAGTTGAACGCGTATTGATTCGATATACTATAATATCGAAATCCTTTATTTCAGGATGTTTTTCTGTGAATTCTTCGATATCATAATCAAGTTCATTCTCAACAAAACTGTAATGATGGTGATGGATTCCTTCTTTCATATTTCGTCCTGATGTCACTACATAATCATGATTACTACTATCACCTGCGTTTGTTGTATTTGAATCTTCGCTAGCGGCATCGTCGTCGTCATCATCAGAGTATAAATTACTTTCGATTTCTGACCGGTTACTCATTCGCGACCGTGACCGCGACCTCGACCGTGACCTATCGCGTTTATCGCGTTTATCGCGTTCATCGCGTTCATCGCGTATTTCCTCTTTATCTTCTATTACTTTAAAAATATCTTGGATCGCCTTCTTTTTACCTGAGGCGCCACCATTCATGTAAAACATGTTATACGTATATAGGAATACTTATAACATATGTATTTATTTGATTTTTGAAATCTTCATTTTTATAGCTTCGCGGGTTTTTTCAACACGAGATGACAGTAAAAATTCTGTAAGACTGTTCGCTTTCTCATCGTCATCTTTATAATAATTTTTAAGAGCGGCCTTTATTTGACCGTTATTCAGCGGTGCTCGCGTCTTTGTTTTCGAATATACAATACGGCCATTCGTCACATCAAAACAGTCAATTTCATTCTTGCGCATCACATCTAAAAGAGATTTTGATAATTGTTGATGAATCAATTTGCGCTTTTTTATTTCCGCCGACAAAGTGCCGATTTCATTTTCAACACGAACCCACTGACGTAAATAATCCTTTAATTGTTCCTTCGTTATGCTAGGCGACGATTCTGATGAATCATTAGAAGGAACCAGTTCTAAAGACGGATTCGCCGTATTCGCCGTATTCGATGTTTGCTTGATCAGCTGTGGTGTTGGTTTTTCTCCGCCGTGTTGCTTTACTTCTTGAACTGGAAGAGGATATTGTTGCGGTTGCGGCTGCGGTTGCGGCTGCGGCTGTGACATCTTCTTGTTGTTGTCGTTGGATTATATGTATAAATTATAAAAAAATGTGTGCTTATTTTCGCGGCTTTTGTGCTAAACGAAACGCTGGTTTTCGATGGTCACATTCTTTATCTAAAATATGAAAGTCGACAAGTGACGCGTTTCCGCCTGTAATAGCACTCGCAAGTCGTGCGTTTCCCCATGACTGGGGTGTTTGGTTCGGACGAGACCCCGATGAGTAATATGCGCCTTCACCCTTCTTCACGATTTGCCTTAATCCTTTGAGCGAGCACCCTGTTTTTCGAGACAATTCACTCGTCGGCCGTATTTTATCGACATGATACATGCTTCTTGCTCGATCAAGATGTTTAGACGGTTTTGATTTGAACGATCGCATCGATTTGCGTGTATAATATTTGCCTTGTTTATATAACCTGCGAGATTTTGTGAGTTCTTTACGCTGTCTACTCTTATCACGGATTGATAGGGTGTCTGGAAGGTAACGCTTTATGAATGTTGGCTTGATACCATCACCACCACCTAACATACTGCATTTTCCTAGTGAATTTGGTTGTTGTATGGGAATATTATTAAGTATTTCTATAATAAATGCTTTAACAGTATTTAATAGTGGATATGTTTCCTCAAGATCTGCTTGAGAAAGTGAAAAACGATTAAGAAAGGTTTCAAAATCAGCAAAACTATCTTCTCCATATACACTTTCCATGGCGAATCTAGATTTACAATATGATGCTGATATCATGTCTGTTTCGTCAACTTTTGACTCGTTTATTATCATAGCGTTTTTCAGAAAGTCAATAAATGCCAACGTGATTAAATTTTTATGAATATCCTGAACCGTAAGGTCGTCTGGTTTTATTAAATCTACAGTTGCTTCAGCTATCGTAATTTTCCTCTTATTTTCGCCGATGAAAAAGTTTATTAATTTGTCTTTTGGAAATTGTATACGATCGGGACTTACTAATTTTACATACTCATGGTAAAGTCTTACAATTTCGGCACTATCTTTTGTATTTCCACTAAAAAAATCAAACGTATTCCCCAAATCAATTAAACGCACATCATCAGATCGATCATCTAGCATAACATTCGTTTCAGAGGCATCATATGGAAATATGTTAAGGCCTGCCACACACGCCAGAATTGCCACCATTCGGTGATATGCTTTCTTCTTGTAATCTGTTCGTGAAATCTGAGAGATACCACGGGGTTGGTACCATTCTGTAATACGTTGTGCTAATGTTTTATATTTTGTATTATCCATATACTCCATAAAAAATATATGAACTCTGCGAGACGGATCTTTTAAGTTATCTTGTATCGCCTGAATAATATGCTTGACATTAACGCGTAGACCTCTAAATCGGTCTTCTGAAAACAACCGGCTGAATTCTTCGGATGACAGTAAACATTCGTGAATCACATACGGAACAATAGGACGTTTGTTTTTCTTTCGGAACTCATTATCTAATACTGTTTGAAGTAACACCTCTTTTCTTATTGCTTCTTCTGTTGAAATAAATTTAGATATAGTTTGTCTCGACGCCGCTGCGAAAGGTAGATATTCATAAACCTGTTTTTGGGCGCCGACTATTGTAATCTTCATACAAAATTGTGTAAACGAAATGCCTTTTACTTCAATACAAGCGTCTCGCGCTCTTTTTCCATATAATACAAATGAATAACTACTATTATCTGATATAAATCCGAGTTCGGTTGTCGTTGTCGGATCAAGTAATGTTTCATGTAGTTTTTTTGGAGGAGGAGGAGGAGGAGGTGAAGATGCTCTCAATTTTGGAGGCATATTTTCGTATTATAATCGTATTATTTTCGTATTATAATACGATTATATTTTATTAGTATGTATATATACTATATTTAAGATGTTAAAACGTGTTCGTTTAACTCTCATGGCTGACGTCCATAATAACAATAAAAACGCGTCTTATACCGCGGGTTCCGGTGTGGGCGCTTCTTCTATCGCGGTTCGTCGCGCTAAATTGAAGAACTCGGCGCCCCCTGTTGCTTCTCTTTGTCGTCTTCAACCTGTCCCCGGCAATTCCCGCGTGAATAATGTTTTTATGAAGATGTAGAAGTATAGACAGAGATTCATTTTTTTATTATATTTTTATTATATTTTTATTATATTTATGGATATAGGATTTATACAATATAATTTTGATATATTTTTATAATGTGTGGTATATACCACGTATCTTGCGGATGAATTTGATATTCAAACTTCCAGTATTTCGCGTCATATGTAGTGGTTGGCCACTCTCCCGGTAGTTTTATTACATTATCTGGATAAGCAAATTCATCATACTTATTATTGTGTCCTAATATTGACAACACTTGATTAGCGATATGAACAAACACACAAGTAGTAGGATGGTTCTGTGTGAAAAAAAGCTTTCTGGAACGAATATGTTTTACAATAAAGTCAATCACCTTCACATCGCATATACTTTCTTTTTCTTTCAAAATTTTAACAGAATTATCAAATCGATTTTCATAATCAAAATCAATTTCGCCTTTCGAATACATCGCGATGACATCATTCAAAGAATATCCCTGTGATTTCAATTTCTCAATCGGTTCTCGATTCACATATTTATCCATATTCGAAAAACCTCCAACATATCCATCAATATTTGCGGGGGGAATTAAACACCACAGCGCAGAATTATAAATATAAGGAAATGAAATAACTTTACAATTCGGGGATAAATACGACATTATATTGTTTTCGACTGAGTTATCTGTTGAATATATTCCATGTATTTTATCGATTGGCTGATAAATAAATAGATCCGCGCGTTTAATCGTATCAACTGGTATCGGTTTTTTTTCTTTTATGAGACTGTAGTTTTCTAAATGAAATGTGTTATATTTATTTGGAATCGCATCTTGTAAGAAATAGTTGATTCCGGCGTATTGACAATTTGAGTAATAAACTATATTCAGCATCGTATATTATAACGACATAGATGAAATGATATAAACATACGCAAATATTATATATCATTTTCGATTCATAAATCATACGTTCAACTGTAATCTCTCATAATGCGCCTTACAATATGCGGTGGTATGTAGTGTATTCGAATCGCCATTTTTCGATGAAACCAACGTTTTCGGAATCCACATCGGTTTTCCGCATGGACAACCTTTACGTGGACCCGACAATAGCATAAATGAACATACACTAGTTGCCGGATTGTTATGCGAAATAATCACATTTTTGTCATCAACATCCGATGTTGTCGTTTTCGCAGCGGTTCGACGTCTAGAAGTTCGAATGTTCGGTATTGTCTCATTTTCAGTTTCATTTTCAGCTTCAGCTTCAACCTTTGTTTCTAACTTATTGAAATGTCTAGCACATAACATCATGTCATATTTTTCTTGATAAACACACCCGGTGCGGCATTTTGACACACCATCCACGTTGCTATTGTATTCGCACGTCAAAGCAGGGAGTCCTAAATCTGCCGGAGAATTCACATACTTGATTCTATTTACATCCGGATATGGATAATACGGAAGTATATTCGGCGTAATCGACCGGCAATATGGGCACTTCATTTCGTTATACGATACCTTTGTCGTCTCAAGATTATATGAACTATTATACATTACTGTTGAAATATTCGACTGTGGTGTATTCTTTATATACATCGTAACAATCTTAGAGGATACATTTTTAGGCAACATCGAGCATTTTTGAAATAGAACTTCTTTGTAAAGAGGGATGTAATTGAATTTATGACCACACTTTAATGTAATATGATCTTTACATAATTTTTCATCGGTGATTAAGCACTTCTCTACCGGTTTATCTTCAATAGTAAGTGATAATGAAGGCAAGTTCGTGTCGTTGTTCTGTTTGGCTGTAATATTTTTCAACTCTTTGAAAAAGTCGATTCCGCCTTCGATTTCATACTTCACATCAGAATCCATTATTAGACACTATATATGAATATAAGAACGGCATTTTTTTATATTCATATAATTCATATATTCCGAACCGAAAAGGAAAAAAAGAAATAGTAATAGTGTAATGGTTTCAAAAAGTGTTTGGGGGCCGTGTGTCTGGTATTTATTTCATACGCTTGCTTACAAAGCAATCCCCGAAACCTTCGCCGAAATAAAGAATGACCTTATCCAGTATATACAGCGTATCTGCGCGAATCTACCATGTCCAGAATGCACGCAACACGCGACCGAGTATATGAAGCAACATGCGCGTGTTCTCTCCGCGATAACGACGAAAGAACAACTCCATTATTTTCTCGTGGATTTTCATAATGCAGTAAATGCGCGTAAGCAAAAGGCGAGAGTCACGTATGAAGAAGCCAATCAGAAATACGCGCTGGCAAAAACGGGGGATATCGTTCAGTATTTTTTCAAGATTTACGGCGAAAGGACAAACGGAGGCAACCTAAAAATGTTCGTGAATGGGTTTCAGAAACAACTACTATTGTCCGACTTTTCGGGGTGGATGGTGCGAAATTACGGGAAATTTTATCCGTGAAACGGATTCATTCGGTAATATGTGTTCGTCGCGTATGCTCTTCTCTCTTCCGCCGGCTTACGGCATATACGTATTCTTTACCTTTGTTGTGAAAAACTTTTTATAATGTTGGATCACATATTCTACCGTCGCGTCCTTGGCTTTCGGGTATAGATGTAATTCATACGCATCTTGCGACCGATATGAGGTCAAAACTGCGACAATATTCGAATCCTTCTCAAATGCCTCATACTGCTTTGTATGTTCCTCGCTCAGGTAGTTGTAGGTCGATTTCGGCATTTCAAACATCTCATAATCACCATTTTTCTTTATCAGCACGACCTTTCGCCCAGATGCCAAATCGTTCCAGAACCGTTCGAGAGGCCTATTCTTTCCCCAAACACTGTCAGGGTCGGCCTCCATCGCCAAAACACGTGCCGATTTACCGCGTCGTTTTATCGTAGTCGGTGGTTTATTCTTCGTGTGTTGCCATCGTTTCACGCCTCGGCTATCAACAACAATGACCCACTTCTTTTTATCATTGCCGGTTTTTATGGTGCCGCGTTTGAATAATGTCGCACTCGCTGTGGGGGCTTTTCGCGTGTTATGTGGCATCCGAGAATATACATTATGAATACATTATAATGTATATTACCGTTTTATCGAATCGCAACGACTGAATTTACGCGAATGCGTAAATGAAGGAGTGGAGATTCGATAAAACGATTATAAGTCCTGTATCACCTGTCCATTCTTATACACAGAACACTTGAATGTCTGGTTTTGCGGACGCTTACAAACCACATTATTGCTTGTCAAGTCGTTGAAGAACAGCAGGCTCGTCATATTATTGAATTTAAAAAGAAAATACCACACCGCACCAAGAGCAATACCGACAATACCGCCGATGGTGATACCGCGTGGAACCGTGCAGAAATACTGGAGTTTCACATAAGCGTCTATTGCGAATATACTCACGATGGTTCCAATCATCCAGAAATTAATTTGGTTATTCGTCAACATCGGTAATAATAAATACATCAGCGTAAATCCAATAAACATGCTATTGTAATTGGGAACGTTGTATCGATTCGGTATAAAAGGCACTTCCATTAAATTACAAATCGGGCCTTCATTTTCAAGCGGTTCGCTTCCAATCATCACACTTATAAGATAATTTATCATCGACGCGATAAGAACCCCACCTAGATATATTATTCCTTTAATGTTCTGGTTAAATATCGAAACGAGAACCAGAAACGTTCCTAAAAAGAATGGGGCAAATATACTGAATACTTGAACAAGATTTGAAAATGTAAGTTGTAGTGTCATTTTATTATCGTTATATAATGGCGGTATTTTATTATCATGATAGTATTTTACTATTATACCGGACCATCGTTGTAAAATTGATATTAAACACAATCACATACATAATATAATCGTATCGCGTGTTATTATTTCATCATCTCGTATAAAAAAATGGGCATTCCAAGTTACTTTTCAAATATCGTAAAACGCCACAAATCCATTATCAAGCGATTGGCCGGATTGCCTCGGGTCAATAATCTATACATGGACACGAATGGTCTTATCTATGATGCGGTTCGTGTCGTGGGGTCGAACCGCGGTATGTCCAACGACGAATATGAAACGCTCATCATCGATACTGTGTGTAGGAAAATCGACGAGTATCTCGCCTTGTTTCGTCCCAGCGATAAACTGATGATCGCATTCGACGGAGTTGCTCCTGTTGCTAAACTGAACCAACAGCGTGAACGAAGATACAAATCATGGTTTACTTCAGTTATTGAAGATACGATCACTCGAAAAAATGCGTTGCTCGACCCTTTCACTCGTGACTCCACCGCTGGACCGGTTATCAGTCATAAATCATGGAATACGTCGTCCATCACGCCAGGAACTGCCTTTATGACAAAACTAAATATTCGCATGCATGATTATTGTAAAGTAAAAGCGCGTGAGATCGGTAATCGCGTCGCATATATCTACTTCGGAAGTGATGTTGCGGGGGAAGGTGAACATAAAATTTTCGAATATATCCGCGAAAATGCTGAATATCATCGAGATACGACGACCTTAATATATGGTTTGGATGCTGATTTGATTATGCTCTGTTTGAACCATCTACACATCTCTCAGAATATCTATTTGTATCGCGATACGCCAGAGTTTATTCAATCGTTGGATAGCACACTTTCAAGTAGCGAACACTATTATATCGATATTCCTGATTTCGCATGTTCATTAGAGGCGGTTATGCGCGAGGAAACGACACATCACGACGGTATTGTGGTGGCGTCAGCGGCGGCGGCTGACATGAAGACCCCGTATATATCCGATACGACTACAAAACCTGCCGCGGCCAACAACAAAACCGACGTGTCTTTATCAAAAATAACACCAGCGGTCATATCAGCGATCGATGATTATATCGTGATGGCGTTTATGCTTGGAAATGATTTTATGCCGCATTTTCCTTCTTTGAATTTGAGAACCAACGGAATGACCGTGCTACTTCAGACTTATGCGAACATGTTAAAAAATAATAAAGATGGACTCTTGGTTTCGAGAGTTTCTGGTCACCCCACAATCATATGGAAGAATATGAGAACATTTATCGGATTACTCGCAGAGACCGAGCATAATCGGTTCATGAACGAACATAAAACGCGTGACCGGCAAAGTAAGGTGAAATACGGCGGCGGCGGTGGCGGCGGTGGTGGCGGTGGTGGCGGTGGTGGCGGTGGCGGTGCTTGGACCAATAATAATAAATCCGGGAAGGATAACAACGAAGTTACTACGAAACAGCCATCTGTTGTTGATGCCGTCGTAGTCGAT
>Ga0194129_10004829_pt1 | contig 17638 bp, 13 predicted proteins | sample TA2KigCa35mmetaG_FD_150862 | JGI IMG/M metagenome (GOLD analysis project Ga0194129, IMG submission 150862) | Freshwater microbial communities from Lake Tanganyika, Tanzania - TA2015038 Kigoma Deep Cast 35m | ecosystem: Environmental > Aquatic > Freshwater > Lake | place: Tanzania: Lake...
TGTCGGAGGGGGGGCAGAGCCCTGACCGGAAACACACCACGCGACGCCGCCGGGACGGCCCGAAGGCCGTATCGTCCAGCCCGGCAACGAACGCCGCCGGGGTCAGCCACTTGAGGCCGCCATGCGGCCGCCCACGATGCGTGCGATCGCTCCCATGCCTCGGGAACGTCTCCACGATCTTCCGTACCACCCCGAGCAACTCGCGGTCGCCGTCTACCTTCCTGGGACGGTACCGCTGCGTGCCCCGATCAGGGCCTGGTCCGCCACCAGCTTCTTGAGCCTGGAGTTCTCCTTGGAGCTCCTGGAGCTGCTTGGCCATCTTCGGATCCAGCCTGCCGAACTTCGTCCGCCAGCGGTAGTACGTCTGCTGGCTGATACCCAGCCGTCGGCAGACGTCCGGCACGGTCGCACCCTTCCCAAGGTCCACGTCAGCTTGCCGAAGCAGGCCCACGATGTTGCCGGGGCCCGTCGGTCGAATCCGGTGCCCAAGGAGGCGATGGCACCAGTGACGGCCGCACGGACGATCCCATCTCCGGGATGGAGCAGACTCATGCGGTAAGTAATGTCGGGGCGACTGGATTCGAACCAGCGACCTCTACGTCCCGAACGTAGCGCTCTAGCCAGGCTGAGCTACGCCCCGAGCGGTGCAACACGTTCCGGCAGTCCGGAGATGACGCTTTTTCCGCGGGAAGTCGTCGGTATCGTACACGCCCATCGTCCCGTGAGCAACGCCGCCGTGCCGCCCTTCGGCACGGCGGGGGTGGGCCCCGGGGCACCGCCGCTCACTCGACCGTCACGCTCTTGGCGAGATTCCGCGGCTGATCGACGTCACAGCCCCGGTTGACCGCGATGTGGTAGGCAAACAGTTGCAGGGGGATGACCGCCAAGAGCGGCGACAGGGCATCGAGCGTCTCGGGAATCTCAATCACGAACTCAGCCAGCCGTTTGACATCCTCCTGGCCCGGCGTCGTGACCGCGATCACACGGCCCTGCCGCGCCCGCACCTCCTCGATGTTGGCGAGCATCTTGTCGCTGGTATGGGCCGTGGCCGCGATCACCACCACCGGCATCAGACGGTCGATTAGGGCGATCGGCCCGTGTTTCATCTCGGCCGCCGGATAGCCCTCGGCGTGGATGTAGGAGATTTCTTTGAGCTTGAGCGCACCCTCCAGGGCCACGGGGAAGTTGAACGATCGACCCAGGTAGAGGATGTTGGGCGCGTAGGTGAACCGCTGGGCGAGGACGGCGATCGCGGCATCCTGGGCCAGAATGGCCGCGATCTTCTCTGGAATCCACGTCAGCTCGTCGGCCAGGGCCGCCGCCCGGCCGGGGTCGATCGTGCCCCGCCGATGGGCCAAGGCCAGGGCGACGAGCACCAGTGCGGTGACCTGTGCCGTGAAGGCCTTGGTGGAGGCGACGCCGATCTCCGGACCGGCGTGGGTGTAGACGCCCGCGTCGGTCTCGCGGGCAAGCGTCGAGCCGACGACGTTGCAGAGGCCCAGGGCCAACGCGCCGCGGGCCTTCGCCTCCCGCAGGGCGGCGATCGTGTCGGCAGTCTCGCCGCTCTGCGAGATCGCGAGCAGGACGTCGTCGGCGGCCAAGAGCGGCTCGCGGTAGCGGAACTCGGAGGCATACTCCACCTCGACCGGCAGCCGGGCCAGGTGCTCGATCAGATATTCCCCGACCAGGCCCGAGTGCCAGCTCGTGCCGCAGGCGACGATCGTGAGCGTGCGGGCCGCGGCCACACGATCCAGCAGACCCGCCAGCCCGCCGAGCTGGACGCCGCCGCCGGGCAGGAGCCGGCCGCGGAGGCAGTCGGCGATCGCCCGCGGCTGCTCGTGGATCTCCTTGAGCATGAAGTGCGGATAGCCGCCCTTCTCGATCGCACCGAGCGAGAGGGCCAGTTCGTGCACCTCCTTCGTGAGCGGCACGTCGTCGATCGTGCGGACGTCACAGGAGCCGGGGCCGATCACGGCCAGTTCACCGTCGTCGAGATAGACGACGCGGTTGGTGTACTCCACGATCGGCGTCGCGTCGGACGCCACGAACGACTCCCCCTCGCCCAGGCCGACGATCAGCGGCGAGCCGCGGCGGGCCACGTAGAGGCGGTCGGGGTCGCCGGCATGCACGATCGCTAGGCCGTAGGTGCCGGCCACCTGCTTGAGGGCCAGGCGGATCGCCGCTTCGAAGGGGATGCCCGGGCTCGCTTCCAAGACCGCCTCGATCAACTGCACCACCACCTCGGAGTCGGTCTGGCTGCGGAACCGGCGGCCTTTGGTGGACAGCGTCTGCTTGAGGGCGGCGTAGTTCTCGATGATCCCGTTGTGCACCAGGGCGATGTCGCCCGTCTGGCTGACGTGCGGGTGGGCGTTGGTGTCGTCGGGAAGCCCATGCGTAGCCCACCTGGTGTGGCCGATGCCGAGGCGGCCCGCCGGCGGGGCCACGGCGATGCGACGCTCCAGGTCGCGGACCTTGCCGGCGCACTTGGCCACGTGCAGGCCGCCGTTGAGGATCGCGATCCCGACCGAGTCGTAACCGCGGTATTCGAGCCGGGCGAGTCCCCTGAGCAGGATGTCGCGGCAATCCCGCGATCCCACGTAGCCCACGATGCCGCACATTCCTTCGCCTCGGCCACGATCGTACGGCGACGATTTCCTGCGCGCCGCACGCTAGGATTCTACTCCGCACCCCGTTTTTCGGCGCGGCGGCTGGCGGCGGGGGTTGTCGAGAGGTCCGGCTGCGATGAAGCATCTGCCCCTGATCCTGTTTGAGGATGCGGCCGCCGCCCATCTCGAGCCGCTCACGCTGACGCGGCCGGTGCACGATCTGAGGGTGGGCCTGCTCACTATCCGGGAACGCTGGACACTGGCGCTCGGTGCCCGGTCGGCGAGCGGTCCGTTGCGGCCGCACCTCCGCGGCCTTTTCGATCCGCCACCCCAGCGACCGCTCGCGGCGATCTGGATCAACGCCCGCTACCTGCCCACACCCACGCTCCTGGCGGCACTCCGCAAGGACAAGTCGGGCCACGCCCGGCACGGCGACGATGTGGTGGCCGCCTATGGCACCGCCGCCGAGTCGGCGGCCTGGATGGAGCGGGGCCAGCCCCTCCCCCGCGGCCGCGGCCGGCGGGTCGGTGGCGAGCCGCCGCGGCTGATGCACCCCTGGGACATCTGCCGCCTGGCGGCGGGCGAGATCACCGCGGAGGCGGCGGTGATCGGGTGGCCGGCGGGCCGCGGGGTGGGCCTGAGCCCGACCGCGATCGTCGACAGGCCGGAGCGGCTGTTCATGCGGGCTGGTGCCGTCGTCGAGCCGGGCGCGGTGCTCGTGACCGAGGATGGTCCGATCCTCCTCGACGAAGGCGCGCGGGTGATGGCGGGCGCGATGATCCGCGGACCGGTGGCCGTGGGCCGCGACGCGACCGTGCGGATGGGGGCGAGACTCTACGGCGGTACCGTGGTCGGACCACGGTCGAAGGTCGGGGGCGAGGTGGCAGCGACCGTGTTTCACTCCTGTTCCAATAAGGCCCACGAGGGATACGTCGGCAACTCGGTGTTCGGGCAGTGGGTGAACCTCGGCGCCGACACGACAGCCTCGAATCTCAAGATGACCTACGGCACGGTCAAGATGCTCGACTGGCCCACGGGCGTGGAGGTCGACACGGGCGAGCAGTTCGTGGGCACGATCATGGCCGACCACTGCAAGACCGGCATCAACACGATGCTGAACACCGGGACCATCTGCGGCGTCAGCTCGATCATCCTGGGGGCGGGGTTTCCGGCCCGGGCGATCGGCTCCTTCAAGTGGGTGCAGCCCTGGGCGGTGACCGACTATCGGCTGGAGAAGGCGCTAGTCGACATGGAGCGGATGATGGCCCGCCGCGGCGTGGCCCTCGCTCCCGCCTACCGGCGCATGATGACGTCGATCTACGAGTCGGGGCGACGATAGCCGTCCGGGGCAGGGGAACCCTTCCGCGGGCACCGGACCGACCGGCCGTTCACTCCGCCGCCGAGACGCAGACCAGCTCACGATCGTTGCGGGCGAACACGCAGCGGTCCGCGAAGGCCGGGTGGCTCCAGACCACCTCCCGGCCGAAACACTCGTTGGTCGGGTCGAGCACGTGCATTCGACCGAGTTCCTCATATCGCTCAGGCGAAAGCCGGGCCACGATCAGGTCGCCGGTCTCGGAGAACAGCCACGTGCGGCCGCCGTCGCCGGGCGGCTCGTGCTGCACGAGGAAGGCGGTGCCGTGCTTGCTGCGGCGTTGGCCGGCGGTGGTCGGGGCGAGCGTCTCCCAGTGTCGCCGGCCCGTGGCCAGGTCGACCGCCGTCAGCATGCCTGTGTCGCAGTCGCAGCCGTAGAGCGTCTCTCCGGCGATGAAGGGCGTGCTGTTAGCGCAGAAGACGGCCGACGTGGGCTCGCCCCGCCAGAGGACGCTCGCCGCGGAGCCGTCGCCGGCAAGGGTGAAGAGCGCCGCCACGCGGCCGATGCCGCTGGCGAAGAGGACGCGGCCGGCGGCGGTGTCGGCCACCCGCGGTGCCATGATGGACATCCCGTACATCGGCTTGAGCGGCTGCGACCAGCACACGCGGCCGGTGCCGGGCTCTAGCGCGTTGAGTTTGTCGGCGTCCCAGATCAGTAGCTGCCGGGAGCCGCCGGCGCCGATGAGCGTCGGCGGGCAGTAGCCGCTCTCGCTGGCCGACAGGGCCCGCCAGCGTTCCCTACCTGTGCGGGCCTCGAAGGCCACCGCCACGCTCCCCTCGCCGCCGACCAGGCAGACGAGCAGGTCGTCGACCACGAGCGGATGGCCACAGAATCCCCAGATCGGCGTCGGCGCCGCGTAGTCGCGCTTGAAGTCCTTCGACCAGACGACGCGGCCCGTGGCGGCATCGAGGCAGACGAGGTTGCCCTCGGCGCCCAGCGCATGGACGAGCCCGCCGGCCGCCGTCGGCGTGCACCGGGGACCGGAGGCGTACGAGATCGCGTAGGGCCGCTCCTCCTCGTGCTTCCAGAGCAGTTTCCCGGAGACCGCGTCGAGGCACAGAATCCGCTCCCGGCCCATGACGACGGTGCGACCGTTGGGGTCGTTCGCCAGCGGACCATGCGGCCGGTCGTAGTCGGCCAGGTAGACGCGTCCGCCGACGACCGCCGGCCCGGCGTAGCCGCCCCGCACCGGCACCCGCCACTTCACTGACAGGCCGGCTGCGGGAATCGTCCGCACGACGCCCGCCTCCCGCCAGACACCGTCGCGGCTCGGGCCCATCCACTGCGGCCAATCATCGGCCCGGGCGACGGCGGTGACCACCGTCAGGCAGGCGGCGATCGTCAGCCAACGGCTCGGCGGCACGGTGGTCATCGGCGGCTCCGGTGCTCAGGACGCGGCGGTCGTGAGGGGCGGCAGCTCGGTGGCCACGTCCACGCCGGCCGGCCGCCAGTCGACGAGTTCCATCTCGGCCGTGCGCCGGCCGCGGAATTCGTTTATCTTCGGCTTGAAGGCGACGTGAAAGGGCTCGCCCGGCACCGGCAGGTGGGGCAGCCACTCGGCGCCACCGAAGGCCACGCCGCGGATGGTCGCGCCGTGCTGCAAGAGCCGCATCGACAGGTGACGGCCACCGCCGCCGATCGCGCGGGGCGGTTCGGCGAGCGTCACGCCCGAGGCGCACAAGACGGGCCGGCGGTTGCCCTGGCCGAAGGGAGCCAGCTGCTCGATCCGCTCGACGGCCTCGAGAGAGAGCCCTGCGAGCGTGGTCTCGCCGTCGAGCGTGAGCTGGGCCCGCCGCAGCGACTCGGGCATCCGCGCGGCCACCTCGGCCACGAACGCCTGCCGAAACGCCTCGATCCGCGGCTCGTCGATCCGCAGCCCCGCCGCCGCGGCATGGCCCCCGCAGGTGACGAGCAGGCTACGGCAGGCCGCGAGGGCCGCGTGCACGTCGAAGCCGGGCACGCTCCGCGCGCTGCCCGATGCGACGAGCCCCTCATACGCGCCCTGTGCGATCACCACCACCGGCCGGTGGAATCGCTCGGCCAGTCGGCCCGCGACGATGCCCACGATACCCGCGTTCCAGCCGCGGTCGGCCAGCACGAGCGCGGCGTCCCGCTCGGGATCGAACCGCTCGACTGCCTGCTTCGTGGCGGCCAGCACGATGCTGCGTTCCTCGGTCTCGCGGCGGGCGTTGAGTTCATGGACGTAGGTGGCCAGCGTCGCCGCCCGCGCGGGGTCGGTGGCGGTCAGCAGCTCGATGCCCTTGGCCGCCTCGCCGAATCGACCCGCGGCATTGAGTCGCGGGGCCAGCCGGAAGGCGACGTCTTCCGCATCGAGGGCCGACTTATCGGCCAGGCCGGCGAGCTTGAGCAGCGTGGTCAGGCCGGGACCACCCCGCTGCCGGAGGCACTCGAGCCCGCGCCGCACGATGATCCGGTTCTCGTCCAGCAGTGGCACGACGTCGGCCACGGTGCCGAGCGTCGCCAGACCCACGCCTCGCAGCAGCATCTCGCGGAGCCGCGGCGACACCTGCTTCGATCCGCTGGCCCGCGTCGCGATCGCCCAGGCGAGCTTGAAGGCCACGCCGGCCCCGCACAGTTCGCCGAACGGATAGGACGTGCCCGGCAGGCGAGGATGGACCAGCACGTCGGCGGCTGGCAGCGACTCTCCGAAGGCGTGGTGGTCGGTGATCACCAGCTCCAAACCGAGCTCGCGGGCGCGGTCGGCCTCGGTCACGCTGGCGATCCCGCAATCGACCGTGACGATCAGCCCGGCTCCCTCGGCGGCCAGCCTGGCAAGCGCCTCGCCATTGAGACCGTAGCCTTCCTCGAAGCGGTTGGGGACGTACCAACGCGGCTGTGCGTCGAGAGCCTCCAGGCAGCCCAGCAGGATGGCCGTCGCCGTCATGCCATCGGCGTCGTAGTCGCCGTAGATCACGATTTGTCGGCCCTCCCTCACGGCCGTCAGGATCCGGTTGGCCGCCTCCGGCACGCCGGGCAGCGTCTCGGGATTACGAAGGTCGGTGAGCGTGCCGGCCAGGAAACGCTTGACGGCGGCCGGATCGGTGACGCCGCGGCCGACGAGGAGAGCGGCCACGACGCCCGGTACACCGGCGGACCGCTCGAGCGCTGCCACGGCGGCCGCGTCGTGGGGACGCACATGCCAACGCTTCGGCATCGACAGCACTCCCTTCCGTGGCGGCCGGGCCATTGCCCGGTGGCCCCTAGGTCGTGCAGTATAAGCCGCCGCCGACGGCCATCGGGCATTCCTTTATATATAGTGGGTCCCGCCTCGCCCGCCCCTCCGCCGGAGTCCGCCATGCTGCTTGCCGACGTTCTGCTGCCGGTCCTGGCCGCCAAGCCCAAGCGTGACGCCGTCGATCCGGATCGCGTGCTGTGCGAGTTCTGCACGGCCAAATGCTGCCGGTACTTTGCGCTGCCGCTCGAGACGCCCACGACCCGGGAGGAGTTCGAGTACATCCGCTGGTTTCTGCTCCACGAGCATGCCACGGTGTTCACCGAGGATGGTTGCTGGTACGTCTGCGTGCACACGGTCTGCAAGCACCTCCAGGACGACCATCGCTGCGGTATCTACAAGACCCGGCCGCAGGTCTGCCGCGAGTACACGACCGACGAGTGCGAATACGAGGACGACTGGGTGTACGAACGCTCCTTCGAGACGCCCGAGCAGGTGGCGGAATACATGGACGCCGTGCTCGGACCGGGTGGCGACATGATTGGCGACGGCCGCCGCAAGAAGAACCGGGGGAAGTCGATCCGCAGTCCGAAGCCGCAACTCCTGCCGATCCTCCGCTGAACCCGCCGCGCACGCCCATGATCCAGCCGCGCACGCTGAAGGGGTTCCGCGACCACCTGCCGGCGCAGGCGCTCGTTCGCGAGCGGGTGCTCGACGTGGCCCGCCGGGTCTACCGCTCCTACGGCTTCGCGCCGATCGACACGCCGGCGCTGGAATATCTTGAAATCCTCACGGGCAAGGGGAGCGAGGAGACCGACAAGCAGCTCTACCGGTTCACCGACCATGGCGGCCGGGAGGTGGGCATGCGGTTCGACCTGACCGTGCCATTCGCCCGCTTCGCCGCCCAGCACGTCAACGAGCTCGGGCTGCCGTTCAAGCGATACCACATGGCAACGGTCTGGCGGGGCGAGAACACCCAGCGGGGTCGGTATCGCGAGTTCATGCAGTGCGACTTCGACGCGATTGGCACCACCAGTCCCGTGGCCGATCTGGAGATGGTCCTCGTCGTCCATGACCTGTTGGTGGCGATCGGCATCGAGCGATTCAAGGTCCGTGTCAACGACCGCCGGGTGCTGGCGGGCGTGTTGGGGCGGCTGGGCCTGGCCGAGCGGGCGACGGGCGTGCTGCGGAGCCTCGACAAGCTTGGCAAGGCGACGGCCGAGGCGGTGGCCGCCGAACTTGAGGGACAGGGGGTCGCCGGCCCGGCCGTGGCGACGCTGCTCGAGATGGTCGCACTCGCCGGCCCGGCCGACGAGGTGCTCGGTCGGCTCCACGATATGGCGGGAGACGGCCCCGGAACGGCGGGCGTCGAGTCGCTCCGCGGCATCGTGGCAGGGGCGGCGGCGGCTGGCGTACCGGTCGGTCGTGTGGTGGTCGATCCCGGCATCGCCCGTGGTCTCGACTATTACACCGGCATCGTGCTGGAGAGTTTTCTCGACGACCTGCCCGGCCTGGGCAGCATCTGCTCGGGCGGTCGCTATGACGACCTGGCCGGCCTGTACACGAAGCAGCCGCTGCCCGGTGTCGGCGCGTCGCTGGGCATCGATCGACTCCTGGCGGGACTTGAGGAACTCGGCCGCGGCGGCGGGCCGGAGACGCCTGCCGACGTGTTTCTCGCCTACTTCGGCCCGGCGCATCTCGCCGACTACCTGAAGATCGCCGCCGCCCTGCGGCGGGCGGGGCTGGCCGTCGAGTTCTTCCCCGAGGCCAGGAAGCTCGGCCAACAGTTGAAACTCGCGAGCAAGCGTGGCTTTCCTGCAGCGCTCGTGATCGGAGGCGACGAGTTCCAGGCCGGCACGGCGCAGCTGAAGAACATGGCCAGCCAGGACTCGACGATCATCGCGTGGCACGGTGACGCCGACGCCCTGGCCGCGGCCGTCCGTGTCGCGCTCGGCCGCCCGGGATCCCCCGCACGAACATCGGGCTGACGCTCGGTGGCGTGTCGGCTAGCGGGTTTGGTCGCGGCCGAACCGCCGCTCAGCCTGCCCAGTTCGACGGCCATGGTGCTGGCGTCAGCGGGGCGATCCTCCTTGCGATGGGCCATCAGCCGCATCACCAGGTCGGCGACCTCCGGCGGCATGTAGGCGGGCGTGCCCACCACGGAGCCCTCGACGGTGAGCGTAGAGTCGTCGTCCTCGGTCGTCCTGGCCAGCCCAAATTCGATGATCCCAACCCGTCGCAGCGGTCCGTCCAGGAAAATGTTTTCAGGTTTCACGTCACGATGGACGAGGCCGCGGGCATGAACGGCCGCCAGGCCGGCCGCGATCTCGCGGCCGGCGGCAGGGGTGAACCCGGGTGGAACACCAGCGTCTCGGTGAGCGGCGATCGGGGCGGCATGGGTCTCGACGTGCGTCGTGCGGATCACGAAGGAGCAGAAGGGGTCAGCCCACAGGAGTCAGCTCGGCTCTTCGATCTCGACCGTCTCGCCCTAATGCCGGGGCAGGCCTCGCAGCAGTCCGGTGGCCAGCCCGCCAAGCCATCGGCGGGAAGTGAAGATCAGGTGCAGCTCCTGCAGCGCGATCCGCGCGGCCTCCAACACTGGCGGTTCGGTGCCAGGCTGCGTGGTGCGGACCGTGGCGTGGATCAGCTTCTGCGAACGCTCGACGAGGTCGAGCGTTCGCCAGGCTGGGTCGACGAGCGTGCTGGCCACTTTGATGAGATGGGGGGGCCACGACCTCGCCGCGGGCGCTCAGCGTGTTGCCGAGCGGCTCGGACCGGGCGGCAGCGATCGTCCCGAGCAGGGCCACGGCGTCGGCGTCGGGGTAGACGCCCGACGGCAAGGTGCGATCACGGATGGCTGCCGATCCGGTCGGTGAGCCGCCCAACGCCGCGGTAGAGGAGAGCCGCACCGCCAGCGAATCGATGAACTTCTGGACAAACAAAGATCAGTCCATGCACGGCGGAGTATTCTCCGGGACGGAGACCAACGCCGCCCAACACGCTCTGTCCGAGGTCGTATTAGCGGTCACCTGATGGCGAAAGCGCGGCGGCAGGGGGACGGGTGATCGCCGCCGGCGGGCAGAGGCGGAGCCGGTAGATTGCCAGCCCGTGGGCGGCGTGGTAGAGCGCGCCGCATTCGACGTCGACGTCGGCCGTGCGATCGAGCAGCGTCACGAGGCGGTCGGCGGCCCGCGTGACCCACGGCTCGGCCAGGCTCTCGTCATCGAGCGCGACCGCCAACACCTCGAGGACGTGTCCCGTAGCGCCCAGCGTAGCGAACACGTCGGGCGAGGTGGCGGGCCGCTCGAAGGAGTGGACGGAGAAACTGCCATCCGCTTGCTGGAAGCGACGGGCGCGGTCGATGCAGTCGGTGAGCACGGCCTCCGCGGCCGCCCAGCCGCTGTCCGGCGGCGGTCCGTCGGGATAGACGCGGCGGTAGGCGGCGACGGCGGCGGCCAGGCCATAGAGACGGTGGGCTCCGCCGCAGGCGGCGTCGAAGATATCGGCCTCGGCCTCCATGCGGACGACGTCCTCCGTCGTCCAGCGGCGGCCGTCGCCCGCTCGCCAGGAGGCGTCGGGCGGTAGGTAGGCGGCCAGGGCCATCAGTGTCCAGGAACTCTCCTGCCCGGGACGCACGTCGTGGCGAGCCTGGGCCAGCAGGTCGGCGAGCGTGAACTCGCGGCCGGCCACTACGAGCTTCGTCTCCAGGGGCAGTCCGCCCACGAGCGCGGTGCCGTCGGTCGCCACGCCGCATTGCGAGAGATAGCCGAGCCACTGGTCGGGGTGCCCCTGGGCCAGGGTGCTGCCCTCCTCGACGACCGCCACCACGCCTGCCGCGCCCGGCCGCAGCACCCAGCCGGAGATCAGGCCGCCAGCCAGCAGGTAGTCGACGGCCGGAGACACCCCGCCGTGATGGGCGATCGGAAAGTCGTGGCCGAAGGCAAGGATGCCGTGGACGGCCTGCCAGGCACCATGGACCGACGCGTCGAGTCGGCGAGCGTCCCGCGCCTGTGCCAGCGTTGCGTCGATGCGACGGCAGAGGTCGGCCTGATCAGCCGGTCTCGCGGCCGTCCACGGTTCGACGGGCCGGTCGCAGCCGGCGGCCGCCAGCAGCAGGGCGGCCACGATCCAGACCCTGCGGAGGTGGCCGGGAACCGGACGGAGTCGGGACGCGTAGAACATGGTCGTGGCGGGGCTCGCGGACCGGTCGGACCGGAAGGCCTAGAATACCCAGGACATGGGCCTGTCGCCCCGCCCCAGGAGGTTTTGAAGCACCATGTTTTTCGACCCGATGTATCTCGTCTGGATCGCTCCCGCCATGCTGTTGGCGATGTGGGCCCAGTGGCGGGTTCACACCTCGTTCGCCGCCGCTTCGCGGCAGCCCGCGCCGCTCTCCGGGGCGGCCGCGGCCCGCTTGATCCTCGATGCGGCCGGCGTTAGCGACGTGCTGGTCGAGCCCGTGGCGGGCCGCCTCACCGACCACTACGACCCACGGACGAAGGTGCTGCGGCTGTCGCAGGACGTCTACGACTCCCACTCGCTGGCGGCCGTCGGCATCGCCGCCCACGAGGCGGGCCACGCCCTGCAGGATGCCAAGAACGATTCGTTGATGGCAATCCGCAACGCGGCGGTCGGCACGGCCAACCTGGGCAGCAGCCTGGGTCTGTTGGTGTTCATGATCGGGCTCGCGGTGGCCCTCAAGCCGCTGGCCTGGTTGGGGATCGTCATGTTCGCGGGCACGGTCTTTTTTCAACTGGTGAACCTGCCGGTGGAGATCGACGCCAGCAATCGTGCCAAGGCCCAACTCGTGGGCCTGGGAATCGTGCCGGCCGTCGAGATGCCGGCGGTCAACTCGGTGCTCAACGCGGCGGCCTGGACCTACGTCGCGGGCACGCTGCAGAGCGTGCTGACGCTGCTGTATTACGCGAGCTTCCTGACCGGCCCAAGCGACGATCGCTGACGCGGCGGCCGCTCACTGATTGAGCGTGTAGAGCAGCACGTTCAGGGCGATCCGCTCGGCGTCCTCCCGGTCGTAGCCGGTGCACTCCATCGAGTTCTGCTTCTCGAGGGCGCAGGAGAGATCGAAAGGCGAGAAGATCACGGCCCACCTGTCCTTGATGCGAATGCCCTCCAACTGCGGCGGACCCTGCCGCTTGCGTACGCCCAGCGGACCGTCGTCGCCGGCGGCCTCGCGGAACGTGACCCTGCGCACGTCGTAGCCGCCGTATTCTTCGGCCTTGAACAGCGGGTCGTCGGTGGGGATCTTCTCCAGCGGCCTGCCCGGCAAGACCTCGGCGATCTCCCGCCGGAAGGCGTCGGCGAACGGCGCCGACGCACAGACCGCGTCCACCAGTAGCGTGCCGCCGCGGTCGAGGAAGGCCGCCAGCCGCTCGCGGCGCGGGGCGTCGAACGTGAAGCCTCGTCGGCCATGCATAAAGACGAGGTGGTAGTCAAAGAGCGACTCGTCGCCCGGATCGATAAGGCTCGGTGTGTCGTCGACGAGGATGCCCGTCTCGCGGGCCGCGGCCCGCAGGATGTTCGCCAGCGCCGCCGGGGCGGCATCGCACAGCCCGGCGTGTCGCAGCTTGCCGATCGCCAGCTGCCCGCGCCCCAGCCGTTGCGGTGTGGAGGCCGGCAGGTCGACGACGTCGAAGAGCTCGTCCTTCCGCTTCACCTCCCGATTGGTGGCGTAGGCAAGCACGTTGGTGCCGATCGCCAGGGCGGCCTCCACCTCGCGGCGGATCGGCGGCGGCAGCTTCTGGCGGGCAGGCCCCCCCAGCTCCCAGAGGCAGGAGAGGCTCGGCATCGGCTGGATGGTGGGATCGAGGTCGGTGGGTGGGGCGTAGATCAGGCAGGTGCGGCAGCCGTAGTCGATGCCCTGCAGCGGCCGGTGGAGTTCCGGTGGCACGACCTGCTCCGCATGCCACGCGGGGTGCTCCAGCGGCAGCAAGGCGAGGCGATATTCCGGCTCGGGGAAGATCTCGCCCACCAGCTGCCGGAAACGCCGGTCGAACTCGCCGCTTCCCGGGCAGCAGGCCTCCGCGAAGACGAAGCCTCCCTCGTCGATGTAGTCCCGCAGGCGGCGGCCGGCGTCGGGACCGAGGTTGAAGAGCAACTTGCCCGACAGCCACAGCACCGGTGCCTGCATCAGGTCGGTGTGATCGGCCGCCGGCGTGTCGACTACGTGCCACGAAAGGCCTGCCGGGTAGTCCTTGTGCCAGCGGCTCTCGACGTACTCCACGAGGTGCGCGATGTCGTGACCGTGACGGTTCCAGTCGTCCTCGGGGCCGTGCCGGCTCTTGGAGATGATCACCGGCCGGCGGCCCTTGGCGAGGAACATGAGCGCGAAACTCGTCGCGATCGTCTCGTCCTCGATGCGGCGGGCAAGGAACTGGCCGGACAGGCGATCCTGGGAATCGAGGAACATACGGGCGCCCTCGCGGTACCAGTCGTGGGTGCCGATGAATCGGCGGGCCGTGAAGCGGCCGACTCGTTCCATGCCGTAGAGGTAGTAGTAGAGCCAGGTGTCGCCGCCGGCTCCCGGGTTCTGGGTGACGCTGAATCGCCTGCCTAGCCAGTCGAGGCCCCGTTCCAGCACCTGCGGGGAGAGGCCGCCGCCGCAGCAGGAGACGCTCCCGCGGCCGGCTTGGGCGTCCGGGGTGCCGATATGCTCGGAGGTGATCCAGACGCTGGCGATGCCGGCACACGTCATGCTGCCGGTGCCGGCCGAGCGGCCCGAGTAGCCCCAGGATCCGTCGGCGTTGGCACACGCCACCCAGTACTGCTGCGACCGCACCCAGGTCTCGTCCTTGACCGGAATGCCGGCCCGGGAGGCTTCATGGAGGGCGAGCAGGGCGAACTGGGTGTTGGAGTTGTCACCCGTGCCGACGGCGCTGCCGCGATAGCTCCATGATCCGGCCCCGGGGCCAACGGGCACCTGCGCAGCCTCGAGCCAGGCGACGTTGCGTTCGAGCATCGCGGCATCGGCCGCGGGGGAGAGCATCGCCAACGCGAGCGTCTGCAGCGCCACGTGGTAGGTTTGGTCGCCCTGTTGGGTCCGCAACCAGGCGAGGCCCTTCTGCATCGCGGGGTGCTCGGCCGGCAGCCCGGCGTTGGCCAGTGCCAAGAGCACCAGTCCGGTGGCCCCGACCCGCTTGTCTGGCGAGTGCATCGCCTCCCACCAGCCCTCCGGCTTCTGCTGGCGGACGAGGAACTCGCGGGCCCTCTCAATCGCCCGCTGGATTTCGCCAGGGCCGATGGGATGGTCCTCGGCGACCGCCGGCCGCGGGCAGGCGGCGATGCCCGCGAGCCATGCCGTGAGGCAGACCACAACCGGCCACCGCGGCTGGCGGCGGACGTGCCGGCACGTCCGTGGGATCACCGCCATGGGCAGACCGTTCCTCCACCGTGATCGTAGCAGGTCGGGTCTGGAGCGGCGCGTACCGACCGGGAAAACCCGCGGCCGGGCCGAGGGTGGTTTGCCGCCGCCGCGGCGAAGGCGGATACTGAGTTTCTCATCCCCGGCGGTCGGCCCTCAGGCTCGAAGGAACGCAGGCGTGTCCACCGCATCCCGTCCCAAGACGCTTGACGACATCCTGCAGGAGTTCGCCCAGCATCGCCGACTGATGCAGGAGGAACTCCAGAAGGTGATCGTCGGCCAGGCCGAGGTGATCGAGCAGCTCTTCGCTGCCATCTTCACCCGCGGTCACTGCCTACTCGAGGGCGTGCCCGGGCTCGCCAAGACGTTGATGGTGTCGACGCTGGCGCGGATCCTCGATGTCAACTTCAAGCGGGTGCAATTCACGCCCGACCTGATGCCCTCCGACATCACCGGCACCAACGTGCTCGACGACGAGGCCGGACGGCGGGTGTTTCGGTTCGTCGAAGGACCGATCTTCACCAACATCCTGCTGGCCGACGAGATCAACCGCACCCCTCCGAAGACGCAGGCGGCGTTGCTTCAGGCAATGCAGGAGCGGGAGGTCTCTGTGGGGCAGGAGACCCACAAGCTTCCCGATCCCTTCTTCACGATCGCGACGCAGAACCCGATCGAGCAGGAGGGCACCTACCCGCTCCCCGAGGCGCAGCTCGACCGGTTCATGTTCAACATCAAGGTCCACTATCCGACGGCCGCCGAGGAGGAACAGATCCTGCTGGCCACCACGCGGCCGGAGCGGCCCGAGGTTCGCAAGGTGCTCTCCGGGCGGGCGATCGTCAACATCCAGAAAGTCGTGGCCAGCGTGGCCGTCAGCGAATACATCGTGAAGTACGTTGCCCGGCTGGTGCGGGCGACGCGGCCCAAGGATCCGCAGGCCCCGCCCTACGTGGCCCAGCTCGTCGACTGGGGTGCCGGCCCGCGGGCGGGACAGTTCCTGATCCAGGGTGGCAAGGCGATGGCGGCGATGGACGGCCGCTTCAGCGTCTCGCTCGACGATGTCCGCCGCGTCGCCGTGCCCGTGCTGCGGCATCGGATCGCGACCAACTTCCAGGCCCAGGCCGAAGGTCTCAGCAGTGAGTCGATCATCGAGCGGCTCGTCAAGGAGACGCCCGAGCCCGAGATTCCCAAGTTTGTGAAATGACGGGGCAGCGTCCCCGATCACGCTTCCGGCCGGCGAACGCGATCTCCGGAAGCGGGGTCCCCTTGTTCTCGGATGAGCCGGCGATGCCACGCGCGGTCGAGGAATATCTGAAGCCCGAAGTGGTCCGGCAGATCGCCCGGCTCGACCTCCGCGCGCAGTTCATCGTCAAGGGCTTCCTGCAGGGGCTTCATGCCAGCCCCTACCAGGGGTTTTCGGTTGAATTCAGCGAGCACCGCCGCTACGCCCCCGGTGACGATCCCAAGGACATCGACTGGCTTGTCTACGCCAAGACCGACAAGCACTACGTCAAGAAGTTCGAGGCCGAGACCAACATCACGGGCTACCTGGTGATCGATGCCAGCGGCTCCATGGCCTACACCTACCGGCAGCCGATCACCAAGCTGGACTACGCGATCTCGCTGGCGGCGGCCCTCTGCTGGCTGATGGTGCACCAGCGGGATCCCTGCGGGCTGATGGTCTTCGACGCGAGGGTGACCAGCTCGCTGCCGGCCCGCTCCCGCCGTTCGCAGATTGCACAGGTGCTGTCGCTGCTCTCCAAGGTCTCGCCGTCGGGCAAGACCGACATCGCCCACAGCCTCGTGCAGGTGGCTGCGATGCTCCGGCACCGCTCCCTGGTGATGCTGTTCAGCGACCTCTTGGCCGACCCCGAGCCGATCCGCGAGGCCCTGCTCCGCCTGCGGCACGGCGGACACGACGTGATCCTGTTCCACGTCCTCGACGAGGCGGAGGTGAGGTTTCCGTTCGGGGGGATGGTGGAGTTCGATGACCCGGAGACCCGCGACCGGCTGGTGATCGACGCTGACGCCGCCCGGGCCGGCTACGTGGCCGCCGTCGACGCCTTCCGTGCGGACTACCTCGGCTGGTGCTTCCGGGCGGGCGTGGACTACGTGCCGCTCGACACGAGCATGCAGTTCGATGCAGCGCTCGTCGAATACCTCCGCAGCCGTCAAGGGCGATTTTGAGCGATGGGTCTGTCCTTCCTCTCGCCGCTGCTCCTCGGTGGCCTGGCCTTGGTGGCCGCCCCGATCATCCTCCACCTGGTGATGCGGCGGACGCCGGTGCCCCACACGTTCCCGGCGCTGCGGTTCCTCACGCAGCGGGCCAGCGCCAACCGACGGCGGCTGCAGGTGAGCCACCTGCTGCTGCTGCTGCTCCGGATCGCCGCCCTCCTGCTGCTGGCGGTCTCGCTGGCGCGTCCGGTGCTCCGCGGGGCGGGCTGGCTGCCCGATGCCGAGGGACCGGTGGCCGCGGCCCTAGTGTTCGACACCGCGCCGCGGATGCTGCTCCGCGAGGGCAACCGCACGCGGCTCGAGCAGGCCGTAACGTTGGCCCGCGTGCTGCTCGACAAGCTGCCGGCGGGGAGCCGGATCGCCGTGCTCGACACCACGGGCAGCGCCGCCGCGTTCGATCCCACGCGGGCCGCCACCGACGTGCGGCTCGACCGGCTCGAGACGGCGACACCGACGGTCTCGTTGCCGGCCGCCATCGCCGAGGCGAGAAGGCTCCTGGAGGCCGCCGATCTGCAGCGGCGGGAACTCTACGTCTTCACCGACTGCTCGCATGGGGCCTGGGACAACGCGCCGATCCCGGAGACGGAGGCGACCGGTGACGAGACGGCTCCTCCGGTGCTGTACGTCGACGTCGCCGCCGAGGCGCCGCGAAACGTCGCGATCGAGTCACTCGAGTTGTCGGGTGACCGCATGGCCGCGGGCACGCCCCTGGTCGTGTCGGCTACGATCGGGCGGATGGGCACCGATGCCGTGCGGACGGTGGCGGTGGAGGTGCTCGACGAGCATGGCCGGCCGGTGCGGCGGGGCATGAAGCCGGTCGAGGCGGCCCGGGATGTCGGGCCGGTCACGGTGAG
>Ga0194129_10004830_pt1 | contig 17637 bp, 18 predicted proteins | sample TA2KigCa35mmetaG_FD_150862 | JGI IMG/M metagenome (GOLD analysis project Ga0194129, IMG submission 150862) | Freshwater microbial communities from Lake Tanganyika, Tanzania - TA2015038 Kigoma Deep Cast 35m | ecosystem: Environmental > Aquatic > Freshwater > Lake | place: Tanzania: Lake...
AGCTGGCAGCTCTGGCTGATGTGTATGTGAACGACGCCTTCGGCGCCGCCCACCGCGCCCACGCCTCCACCGAGGGCGTGACCCAGTACCTGAGCCCCAGCGTGGCCGGCTACCTGATGGAGAAGGAGCTGCAGTACCTGCAGGGCGCCATCGATGAGCCCAAGCGTCCCCTGGCCGCAATCGTGGGCGGCTCCAAGGTGAGCTCCAAGATCGGCGTGCTCGAGGCCCTGCTCGACAAGTGCGACAAGATCCTTGTCGGCGGCGGGATGGTCTTCACCTTCTACAAGGCCCGCGGCCTGGCCGTTGGCAAGAGCCTGGTGGAAGAGGACAAGCTGGAGCTTGCCAAGGAGCTCGAAGCCAAGGCTGCTGCCAAGGGCGTTCAGTTCCTGCTGCCCACCGATGTGGTGCTGGCCGATAACTTCGCCCCTGACGCCAACACCCAGATCGCCAATGTGAACGCGATCCCCGACGGCTGGATGGGCCTCGACATCGGACCCGATTCCGTGAAGGTGTTCCAGGACGCCCTGGCCGACTGCAAGACCGTGATCTGGAACGGCCCCATGGGCGTGTTCGAGTTCGACGCCTTCGCCGCCGGCACCAACGCCATCGCCACCACCCTGGCTGACCTGAGCGGCAAGGGCTGCTGCACGATCATCGGCGGCGGCGACTCCGTGGCTGCCGTTGAGAAGGCCGGCCTAGCCGACAAGATGTCGCACATCTCCACCGGTGGCGGCGCCAGCCTCGAGCTGCTGGAAGGCAAGGTGCTGCCCGGCGTGGCCGCCCTCGACGAAGCCTGATTCACGCGCTTCACCTACAAAACGAGGCCCCCGATAGGGGGCCTTTCTCATGGCTTCAACGCCAGGACATGGATTCAGACGACGACAGTTGCTGACTCCGGTCGCCTTGCATTGGCCGGCCACTTGATGAAGACAAGCCGTAACGCTTTTGCAGCGCTGCCAATTCCCGCATCATCTGCTGACGGCCACGATCCATTTGCTGCCGGGTCCTCTCCAAGCAGCTGTTGCTCGTAGAACCTTGCCGCACTCGTTCCAAGCAAGCCTCGAGCGATTTCAATTGAGCCAGGCGCTGGTCTGCACTTTGCCTCTCGATCTGCCTACGGGATTCAAAATACTCTCGAAAATCAGAATCACTGAGTCGAATCAGACCATTGTCCTGCCGAGGAGAGCCAGAAGAACTCCACTCAGCTGCATATGCAGTTGCAACTGAACCAGTGAGAACACACAAGGCTGCAATAGCCAGGGGATAACAACGCATCTTCAATCGATGGCTGAGGACTCCTCAAGACTCAGCCAGGCAGCCCATCGAAGTGCAACGAAACCGCTGAACAATTGTGACCAGAAGCGACTGAGAACGCCTGCAGAACCACAGCAAAAGCTCCGTCACGACGTTGGCTGTAGAGCCACCCCCCGTGACTGGCAGCAACCCTGGCTGCAATCGCGAGGCCCAGGCCGCAGTGGCCGGTGCCACCACGGGCGCGGTCAAGCCGCTGAAAAGGCTGGAGCGCCTGTGGCCACGCCTCGGCACTGATCCCGGGGCCCTGATCCCACACCTCAATACGAAAACCATCCGGACCTTCGCGCCGCAACACCAGCCTTAGGGGCGGCTGGCCGTGACTGAAAGCGTTATCGATCAAGTTGCTCACCGCCCGGCCCATCGCTGTGGGTTGCACGCACGCCTCGAGCGGTTCGAGATCGAGCTGCAGCTGATCAGGCTCAATCGCCGCACTCAGCTCCGCCAACCACTGATCCAGCGGCAGCGGCACCGCAGCCTCCGCATCGCCGCCGCCGGCGAAGAGCAGAAACTGCCCAGTGATCCGCTCCAAGGCATCGAGATCGGCTTCGGCCCGCTGCTGCTCCCCATGGCCCGCCAGGCGCAGCCGCAATCGCGTGAGTGGGCTTTTCAGATCGTGAGCGATGCCAGCCAGCATGGTGGTGCGATCGCGCTCGTTGGCCGCGAGGCGTTGCACCATCGCCTTGAAGCGGGCGGTGAGCCGGCGCACAGCGCCACTGCCGGATGAAGGCAACGGCGAAGCCCGCGCTGCCGCCCCGACCTGATCGCTGTTGCCCACCTCAGCCAGGCCCTGCTCGAGCTGCTGCAACGGCCTCTGCACCTCCCACCAGAGGTAGAGCAGCGAGCTGGAGATGCTGCCGGCCAACAGCGCCAGGCCCAGCAGCAGCGGATCAGGAGCACGCCTCCGCTGCGGATCGAGCGGGGTGAACAGCCACACCGGCTCCAGGGGGGAGAGCAGCTCCACCCAAGCTCCCGGGCGTTCGCCAGCCGCCGGCAGCACCGGGGGACAGGGGGCGATCTCGCGGCAGAGCTCCTGCTGCAGCTGCCGGGCCTGCCGCTGCAAGCGGCGATCAGCGCTGATCGGGGGATTGGCCCCTACACGCAGCGGCAGGCCGCTCAAACGTGAGAGAGCTGCGGGCGGCAGACGATCCAGGGCCAGCTCACCGAGCCGCAGGTTGAAGGCCACTTCGGGGCCGAGCTGGATGATCTGAGCCCGCTCCAAGCGCTGGGCCAGCAGAGCCTGCAGCAACGCCAGGCTGAGGGCCGACACGCCGGCCCCCACCAGCACATACCTAACGGCTGCGGGGCTGGCCATCGGGAACAAAAACGTAGCCGTAACCCCACACCGTTTGGAGGTAGCGGGGGCGCGTGGGATCAGGCTCCACCAGCTTGCGCACGCGCGACACCTGCACATCCATGCTGCGGCTGTCGGTGTCGGAACCGGGGCCGCGGGCCAGCTCGATCAGCCGTTCGCGTGACAAGGGCCGGTGGGGGTGCTGCACAAAGGCCGAGAGCAGGCTGAACTCACCGCTGGTGATCACCACCGGAACGCCAGCCCGCTCGAGGCTGCGGGCCGCCAGATCAAGGCGGTTGTCGCCGAATTCCACCACCTTCCCTTCCGCCAGCGGCGTTCCAGCCGGCAAGGCCACGCGGCGCCGCAGCACCGCCTCGATGCGGGCGGTGAGTTCGCGCGGCAGGAAAGGTTTGCCGAGGTAGTCGTCGGCGCCCTGCTCCAGGCCGATGATCCGATCCACACCATCTCCGCGGGCGGTGAGCATCACCACGGGCAGATCGTCGCCGCCATCGCGCAACCGGCGCAGCAGGGTGAGGCCGTCGTCCCCCGGGAGCATCACATCGAGCACCACCAGATCGGGGCGCTGCCCTTCCAGACGGGCCATCAGCTGCTCCCCGCTGCTGAGGCAGCGCACGTCGTAGCCCTGATCGGTGAGGTAGGTGCCAAGCAGGCGCCGCTGCTCGGGGTCGTCGTCCACCACCCAGATGCGCGCTGGGGCCGTGCGGGGCGCAACAGCCATCGAGGGTTCCAAGGGCCTGGGCCGACTGTATGGAGAACCCGGCGCCCAGACCGCCTCAGACAGATCTGGTCACAGCTTGGTGGTGGGGCCAGCAGCTGACGCTCGCCATCGCTCCATAGCCTTGAGCCATGCGCGGGTTGCTGCAGCGATGGGGGCACCTGACCCTGGCGATCAGCCTGGGCCTGAGCTCTGCTGCCTGGGCTCAGACGGCGGCGGAACAGCAGAGCTATCAACAGCGCATGCGCCTGCTGTTTGAGCGGCTCGATCGCAACAACGATCAGCGCCTGCAACGGCAAGAGGTGCAGGGCCAGCCCTATCTCGAACGGCATTTCGATCGGCTCGACAGCCGCAAGCGCGGCTATCTCGGCCCAGACGACCTCACCTCAACGCAGGCCTCGCGGGCCAAGCGATTCTTTGAGCAGGCTGATCGCAACGGCGACGGCAGCATCGACCGCCGCGAAGCCGAGGCCTACAGCTGGCTGCAGCGCCATTTCGGCCAAGCTGATCGCAACGGTGATGGCCGCTTGGATCGTCAGGAGCTGCAGGGCCTGGGCGAACAGCGGCGCCGCCAACTCTCTGCTCCAACCCCGCCGTGATCGAGTCCTCGCCCCGCCCACAACTGGCCTGGATCGGCCTGGGAGCCCTGGGCGCGCCGATGGCCCACAACCTGCTGCAGGCAGGCCATGCGCTCACGGTGTTCAACCGCACCGCGAGCAGCTGTGAGCCCCTGCAGGCCGCTGGCGCCCGGGTGGCGGGCAGCCCGGCAGAGGCAGCGCGTGAGGCCGAGGTGCTGCTGCTCTGCGTGAGCGACGACCGGGCCGCGGAAGCCGTGCTGCTGGGCCCAGAGGCCAGCGAGGCGGCGATTCACGGTCTACAGCCCGGCGCGCTGGTGATCGACTGCTCCACCATCAGCCCCGGCACCAGCCGGCGCCTGGGGGCAGCCCTGGCCGAGCGAGACATCCGCTACGTGGATGCACCCGTCACAGGCGGCACCGAAGGCGCCAAAGCAGGCACGCTCTCGGTGTTGGTGGGGGGCGCTACCGAGGATCTGGATCGGGCGAGACCTCTGCTGGAGATCCTCGGCGGCTCGATCACGCACTTCGGCCCGGTGGGATCCGGCCAGGAAGCCAAGGCCGTGAACCAGGTGCTCGTGGCGGGCAGCTACGCCGCTGTCGCCGAAGCCCTGCAGCTAGCGAAACGGCTCGGGTTGGATCGCCAGCAAGTGGTGTCCGCCCTCAAAAGCGGAGCCGCCGGCTCCTGGGCTCTGGAGCACCGCAGCGCCCAAATGATCAACGACCACTACCCGCTGGGGTTCAAGCTGGCGCTGCACCGCAAGGATCTGGCCATCGCCCTGGAGGCGGCAGAGGCGCAGCAGCTTGAGCTACCTGTAAGCCGGCTGGTCGCCGCCATGGAAGACGCCCTCCTGGCCGATGGCCATGGGGATCTAGATGTGTCAGTCCTCGCGCGCTGGTTCAGAAGCTGAGGGCAGATCGATCAGCCACCACACGCACCTGCTTGCTGGCGGCCACGATGCCCTTGGGGTGCACCAGCAGCACGGCCCAGGTCTGGGTGCCGGGCTGATAAGGCGCCTGAGCGCTCTTGAAGATGCCGCCGCCGCCGAGGGCTTCGAGCTGGAGGTCGGGCGTGCGCATCCGCAGCAGCTCTCCAGCCGTTACCGGCTTGAGGGAGCCGGCCACCACAGCACCGTCGAGGGGTTCCTCGAACACCACGTCCACGTCGTAGCGCTGGCCCGTGAGCACCGCATCGGGAATCAGCAGGCTCACCTTGAGGTTGTTCTCAGCGCTACGCAGCAGTGAGGTCTCGCGAATCACCTCCTGGCTGTTGACGCGGTTGCCGTTAGCACCGAGCACGACCTGCTGCTGCGCCTCGAAGCGGAAGCGATAGGGGCCTTCCTCGCGGCTGCCCGTCACATTGATCTTGGTGGTGGCGCGGCCGTCCTTCAGCGGAGCCCCAGGCTGCACGCTCCAGCTGGCATCAGGGAATTGCTCGCGCAACAGCAAGCGGCGGCGAGCCACTTCATCCGGATCGAGGCCTTGGCCAGGCTCAAGCACGGCGGTGAGGGCCTCAGCTGAGCTGCTGTTGAGGGCCTCCTGCAACGCCTGCAGGCTGGGGGCTGCCCGCAGCGGTGTGGCTGCCATCACCAGCCCGGCCAAAGCGAAGGCAGCCGGCAGGAGAGGGCGCAACAGCACTGGAGCTCAACCAACACACGGCCCTTAAGTTAGGCGCGCCTTCCCGCCGCAACCATGTCTCGCCTGTTGATCGCGGCCAGCGGCACCGGCGGACATCTCTTTCCGGCCCTGGCGGTGGCCCAGGCCCTTCCAGCGGACTGGCAGATCCAGTGGCTGGGGGTGCCGGATCGGCTGGAAACGGAGCTCGTGCCCGCCGAGATCCCGCTGCACACGGTGAACGCGGGCGGCTTGCAGGGGCGCGGCCTGCAGAAACTGCTCAACCTGCTGCGGCTGCTCGGCGCCAGCTGGAGCGTGCGCCAGCTGATCCGCCGCGAAGGCATCCGGATGGTGTTCAGCACCGGCGGCTACATCGCCGCGCCGGCGATCCTCGGCGCCCGCTGGTGTGGGGTGCCCGTGGTGCTGCACGAATCCAACGGCGTGCCCGGTCGGGTGACGAGGCTGCTGGGCCGGTTTTGCACCCATGTGGCCGTGGGCCTGCCCCAGGCGGCCGAACGGCTGCAGAGCTGCCAACCGCGGGTCACGGGCACGCCCGTGCGGAAGGAGTTTCTCCAAGCTGCAGCGTTGCCCGATTGGGTGCCTGCCGGCTCCGGCCCATTGCTGGTGGTGATGGGCGGCAGCCAGGGAGCCGTGGGTCTTAACCGCATGGTGCGGCCTGTGTTGCCGCGGCTGCTCGAGGCCGGCTGCCGCGTGGTGCATCTCAGCGGCAGCAACGATCCCGAGAGCGGCCAACTGCAGCACCCCGCTTACGCCGAACGCCCGTTCAGCGATGAGGTGGCAGGGCTGCTGCAACACGCCGATCTAGTGATCAGCCGCGCCGGCGCCGGCAGCCTGAGCGAACTGGCCGTGTGCGGAAGCCCCGCGATCCTGGTGCCCTTCCCCCAGGCCGCCGACAAACATCAAGACGCCAACGCCGGTGCCGCCGCCGCCCTCGGCGCCGCCGCGATCGTGTGGCAACACCCGCCCGAACACCCGGCTCTTGAGCAGGCGATCTGGCGGCTACTGCGGCCCCGCCTTCGGGGCTGCGCTCCGGCAGTGGATCCGCTGCTGCAACTGAGCGCCGGGATGGAGCGGCTGGCGGTGCGGGATGCGGATCAGTTGCTCGCGGGGTTGTTGATGGAGCTGAGCGGGTGACGCTGCTGCCAAAGCACCGGAAGATGGTTCCCATCTGCTGCGCTCCCCCGCCAACGCCGACCGTCTGCTCAGAGCGCTGGACCGCAGTGAAACTTCCCAGGGTCATGACTGGCCATGAATCCTTTCCTCTAGAGCGGCCAACGGCGCCTCCAGCGCATCAAGCAACACGTCCCGCTCAGCCGGCAGCGCAAACGGCCCTTCTTCGTAGCGGGCCTCCATGGCAAACACCTGAAGTTTCTGGAGTGTCTCTGGCAGCTGCTCGTCCAAGAGCAGGGCGAGGTCCAAGAGCTCATGAGTGCGTGGTGCGGGCTGATCCCGCAACACGAGCTGAGACTTCAGCAGCTTTTCCAGCGCCTGCTGAGCCTGAAAGCCCCATTCCTCATCCGGATCCAGCGGATCGAGGTTGAGCCGCATTGCCTGCAGATGGCGGCGCACGATGCGCAGCAGCAAGGCAGCGTCTTCAGCCGGCGACAAAAAGCACCCGCCCTTCACGGGCCACATCACCCATCACGTGCCACCGGGATCCGGCGAAATGTTGCGCGTCTGCAGCTCCCACCACCACCAGATCCACACCGCAACACACAGACCCGAGCAACTGGCGGTAGCCAAAGCTGCGCTCGGTTTTGTCAGCCGGCGTGAGGCTGGGTTCGCGGCAGATCACCGCCAGATCCAGATCGGAATCCAGCCTGGCGTCGCCGTATGCTCTCGAGTCGATGCCACCAAAACCTGCACCTCTGGTTACCTGGCAAGCAGGGACAACCGTTGATGCAACAAGACAGCGTCCAAGCCAGGCCCGAGATTGAACTGCTCCAGCAGAGGCTGCGGCTGCAGCCAGGGAATAGCTGGAGCTATGAAGCGCGTGGCTGAGGCGCTAGGCATGAATCAACGCTACCGACAACGACCAGCAGAATCCGATCAGTGGATCCCCGATCAGCCTGCGCCCAAAACCGCTAACGCCACAACAAAGCACAAACAAAGCACAAATGCGACTCCACAGGCTCGCAGCCGTTGTTGCTGGCGCTGAGTGGCGAGGCTCATCTCGAGCTGCGGGCTGTTCAGAGCAATCAACCGTGCAAGCCGGGCAATCGAGGCGGCTGCATCCACCGAATACAAGGTGGTCAAGTCCAGGCGCCCCTGGACCTGAAGAACGACGCGAGGCGCGCCACTGCGTGCGGAGGCGGGCCAGCGCCACCAAAGCCAGCGCATCACCGGCTTGCCGAGCGCGACGTAAGCAGCAGGATCGTTGCGGCTGAGCTGATTGAGCAGCCGGCCAATCAACACCAGCCAAAGGCACGCCAACAGCCAACCACACGCGAAGACAAGCAGGAGCGGAGCCTGGTCAGTCATGCGGTGACCCGAGAGCGTTGCTCAGATAACTCCTTCCGCATCGCCTGGATGATCCGGCGGTTACCGCGGCGACTCTGAAAGCCGATCCGCAACCAGGAATCATCGAGCCCATCAAACGAGCGGCAGTCGCGCAACAGGATGCGATGGCGAATCTCCAACGCCTCCCGCAGGGGCTGCAGCGACCAAGGTTTGCCTTCGCGCTCACCACGAATCAATAAGTAATTCGCCGCCGATGGCATCGGGACGATGCCAGGCAAAGCAGCCAGCTGCTGCTGTAACCAGGCACCCTCCTGGGCTGTCCAACGCTGCACGCGCTGGATCCAAGCCTGGTGCCGCTCAGGGCGTTGCAATAGAGCCTCCCCTACAGCAGAAGCCACTGCATTCACCGGCCAGGGATCACGCCATTGCGCCCAGCGCTGCAGGCGCTCAGGCTGAGCCACCGCGTAGCCCAGCCGTAAGCCTGCGATGCCATACAGCTTGGTCAGGCTGCGAACCACCAACAGGTTGGGGTGGTGATCCACCAGCGGGATCAGCGACTGTTCCTCGCCGTACGGCACCAGAGGCAGAAAGGCCTCATCACAGATCACGAGCGCAAAACGCCGCAGCAAAGGCTCGAGCGAAGCGCGGCTCCAAAGCTGGCCAGTGGGGTTGTGAGGGTTGGTGATCCACAGAACAGTGGCTCGAGAAACCGGCTCAGGGAAGGGGAAAGGCCCCGGCCTGGGCCACTGCAGCGGCAAAGGCAATCCCTCCACATCGCCTCCCCAGCACACAAGAGCACGGGCGTAGTCGGCAAAACCAGGCTGCGGCAACAAGGACAGACCTTGTGCAGCAGCGTCACGTGCTGCCCAGGTAAACAACTCAGCCGCACCGTTCCCAGGCAGCACAGCGCAAGGAGCAAGCCCATGCAGAGATGCCAGGCAGTCACGCAGAACGGCATGAGCGCGGTCGGGATAAGGGCGAAAGGAGGCCTTCAGTGCCCTTAGCCGAACCTGCCACGGCAAATCAAACGGCACCAAAGAAGCGCTGGCATCAAGGAGACGACTGGGCCTACAACCAAGCCTGCGAGCAGCCGATTCAAGATTGCCACCATGTGCATCAAGCAAGAGGGAGATCCTGATAACCCTTGAAGCCTGAGGCATCAGGCGAACCGTCAGCAGCGATCAACGCAGGGGCGCCTTCAACAAACTGACATCCCACACTGGTGAAAAGGACGTCGTGTGACACCCAACGCACTTCCACCAAGCGAGCCGCGGTCGCGCCGTTACGGAGGGGGAGCTCCAGAAGCCAGCGGTCTCCTGAGTTCCAACTGAGCTCCGGCGGAACGATGAGCCCGGCACCAGTAGTGCTGAGATCAACAACATCGAACCAAACCGGAGAGAACAGACCTCTGGGATCAGTAAGACGGGCTATGGCAGATCCACGGGTGCGACGCCTTGGCTCTGAGCGGTAGTTGTCCATGTGCCAATCAGGCCACCAAACCTTGAGATTCCGACTCTGCCTGGATTTGATGGAGGAGATCTTGACAGACGGCGATAGCGAAGACTTCAGCCATGGCGGCTTGTAGAGCGCGGCCACGGATCGGGACCGTGCGGATACGCGATCGAATGGCCTCGTGGTGCGGGGAGCAGGACACACCAATGGCCCTGAGAACGTCAACCACCGCCACCCACGTCAAAGGAACGGTGGGGTCAAGCCCCTCAGGGATGAATGCAGGAGGCTCATGGCCATGAATGGTGAGGTGCTCAAAATCGGCACGTCGCTCGGGCCGAAAACGAACGAGTCGCGTGGGGCAACGCTCAAACCACTCCCTGTCACTGGCGAAGAGTTGGCGCTGAGAAGAGGACAACTGACGTGAACGGTGCAGGAATCCAGTGGCGGCAATATCGGATGCCAATAGCGCACTTGGAAAGCTTGCGACCTATCCTAAGACCCTGACCATGGTGCAACAACCGACCCAGCGCCCCGAAACTGTTTACGGCGGTGGATCAGAGGCCTATATTTTGGTGGAGACCTCAGCACCACCCAACTCCAAGATGAACCTCGCCGCTGCCTACCTCGCCAAGCCATCCACCCAGCGCATTCTCAGTCGAAAGCCCGGACAAGAGGGCTTCTCTTTGATCGAGCTTGTAGTTGTGATTGCCGTGTTGGCAGTCCTGACAGCAATCGCTCTTCCCAACTTCTTGGGGGTGAGTGATGACGCAGCAGCCAGATCAGCCCAACAAGCAGCTGTCACTGCCTTCAAGGAGTGCCAAGTATTTAAAGCTCGTGGTCAAACACTGAATACATCATCGGTAATGCAGACGCCCTCTATTAATGATTTCGCTGTTGGCGCACCGACAACGCAATCATATACTGGCGCCAACACAATGGCAGGCGGGGGGCAACCTCCAACAGGGAACTCTCAACTAGCATGCTTTACTGCAGCTGGCGTGCTAAAACAAGTCTATTCAGCCCCCACAGAAGCCACAAAATTCCCGATCTTCAGAATAACTACTGACGGAATTCGCGAGTGTCAGTCCGGAGACGGAAATGCATATCCGAAGACATTTAATATCGGATGCAGTGGCGCCTCTGGCGCGGCTGGAAGCTGGAAATAAGGGCTTTGCTGCTGTAGGCCATGAAACCTCTTGCCATAAGAAGGTGTGGTGGAGAGGCCTTCAGCTTACTTGAGCTGATTGTCGTCCTCGCCGGGCTGGGCATCCTCGCCAGCCTGGCGATTCCCAATTTCATCAAATATCTACAGTTTGCTCAGATTGACGAGGCAAAAAGCCTTCTTAATACTGCCGCCTCTGAGTGCCTTCAAGAGCTGCGGCGCTCTAGCGACGACAGCTGGAAGAATTTTCAACCCGAGGCCTTAAAGGCACGAAAATCGGCCACCGAAGGAGGCCTACCCGCGCTTCCAGGAAACTATCAATATCAAGACGGCAAAGACACCTGCGAAGAGGTTCAGATCTACGATCCCGCAGGCGGTGACACCATTTTCCCGATGCTGCGATTTCGCATCGATGCATCAGGACGCGTTTTCAAAGACTCCCAATACTTCAACGACGAATCCAAAACGGCCTGTGAATCCTGGGGAAACTGTGGCGGGAGTGAGTCAGCCGACTACCTTATTCAATGCAAAGCCGATCAAGCTGCCTGCGACGCGAACTACTCGAGCTTCATCGCCAACCAAAAGGATGGAGGTCCTTGGGAGGTCGGCAAATGGCAAGGTACGTGCAAATGGCCTGCCGACAACGCAGCGGGTTGCGTAACGACCAAGATTTGGACATTTGAGGGCGCAGCCGTCTCTAGCCAAGCTGACTACGACAAGAAATATGCCGATAGATTTGGCCAGCAATGCCTCGATTCAAAACAGAGCGCGATTGACAACTTTAACCCGAAAGGATATGGAACTGTCAATCTACCAGAATGCAACTTATACGAGAGTTATTACGACGGCGTACAGCTTGACTGCAACGACGCCTCAGACTGCGCAACCGCCTATGCAGCCGCCCAGGAAAAAGACCTACAGGAACAATGCTTAGCCGCGGAGAATGCCTGGAAGATCAGTGGTGTCAACGGAAAGTTCTCGGAAGTAGGCTGTACTACCAAGTGGCAATGCAGTGGCGTGATTTATTCAACTCAAGCAGACTATGACGCCTCAAGCTGTGGTGCACCTGCCTGTGTCCCAGAGCCTGCGGGATGCATCCCAGGAAGCACAAGCCGCAAGACACGTTGCACCAAAACATGCTGACAATGGCAAAGTAAACGCGAAGTATGAACATCTCACTGGTTAGATCACTCGTTGATGAACATTTCTCCCTGGCCTGGTGCAGGGAAAATGTCGTCATTCCCATTGAGGTGATGGACGGCGCCCCATTTGGGAAGCCCGGCCAGCAGACACTGGTTATTGCAGTTGGAAATATTACATTTCTAGGAACTATTGGTGGCTTTATTAAGCAGCGAGTCGGCAGAACCGGGCTCGAGTGTCAGTTTATTGAAAAGCCGCCTGAAGAAATTCAGGCTTTACTCGACCAAGCGGCGGCTCAGAGCCTGATCTCTGGAGAGAGTCTTGATCCAGCTGAATATGACGAAGAGGCTCTCGCAGAGGCACTTAGAGATGCAGGGGAAGGTCAGGATAGTGGAGGAATCAGCTTCGAGTTTGATGATGATGACGAATTTACGATCGCAGACGAAGAAATTGCCAATATATCAACTGAACTTCTTGGATCACCACTGCAGAGAGCCGCTGCTCAGATTCTTGTAAAAGCAGTCAAAGAAGATGTCTCCGACATTCATATTGAACCGCAAGAACAAGAATATCGCGTACGTCTTCGCCAAGATGGTGTACTGAGGCCGTTCATCAGGATTCCAAACCGATCCGGCATCAAACTGACGGCCGTCCTCAAAACAATGGCTGGTATGAATGTGGCCGAGAGACGAGCGAGCCAGGATGGGCGCATCCTGCGCAAGCTAGAAGGAAACAAGATGGAGTTTCGGGTATCAACACTACCAAGCAAATATGGCGAGAAAACCGTCTTGCGCGTACTTAAGAGTGACCCAGGAATGCTGAACTTAGACACACTGGTTTCGAATAATGATGTACTTAGTAGATTACGGTCACTGATCCATCAAGCCTATGGAATCATCATCGTAGCTGGTCCCACTGGCTCAGGAAAATCGACCACGCTCTATTCAGCCATCAGCGAGCTGAATACCGGCGAGAATAATATCGTCACCGCAGAAGACCCCATTGAATACACCTTACCAGGCATCACCCAAGTTCAGGTGCTGAGAGAAAAGAATCAGACATTCGCCATGATTCTGCGAACATTTCTGAGGCAAGACCCAGATATCATGTTGATCGGTGAAACACGGGACCCCGAGACAGCAAAAGCTTCAATGGAGGCTGCGCAGACGGGACACCTTGTTCTGACAACACTTCATGCCAATAATTCTGCAAGCTCTATTACCAGACTGCTTGACATGGATGTTCCGCACTACCTCATCACCTCATCACTCCTCGGAGTACTCTCACAAAGATTGGTACGGCGTCTTTGCACAGAATGCTCAGTGTCTCGCCCTGTCACAGAGAGTGAGGCATCGTTAACACACTTACCGGTAGGAACGCCAATTCGTGCTCCAAATGCCTTATCTGCAGAGGAAAAAGAAAAGGCTAAGAGAGAACAACGATTATGTGCACGCTGCCAAGGCACTGGATATAGAGGTCGTGTCGGCGTCTATGAATTAATGCAAGTATCTCCAAGCATCAAAGCAGCGATCCGGGATCAACGGAGCAGCCAAGAAATTCAGGAGACCGCATGCCAAGAAGGAATGGTCACCCTTGAAGAATATGCACGTGCCCTTGTAAGAGATGGCATCACGAGCGTATCTGAGCTACAACGACTTAGCAGTTCTGCATTCGACTAACAGAGCCCATGTCGATCGCTAAAGAAATCGTTGGGTTCGCCATCCAACGCGGCTCTTCAGACATCCATCTCGAAGAGGGATCGCCCATTGCGATCCGCGTGAACTCCGATATCACAATCCTTGATCAGGTGCTGCGCCCAAGCGATATGGACCGCTTACTGCAGGAGATTGTTGGTGAGGAAAAGATTGCTGCCTTTAACCAAACGCATGATCTAGACACATCGATTGGATTAGAGGGGCTCTCGCGTATTCGCATCAATGCCTATGTTGCGAATGAAAAGCGATGCCTGACACTACGAATCCTGCCAGATAATTTACCAAAGTGGGAAACACTAGGATTGCCTCAGCCTTTCATTGATTTGACTGCAAAGCACCGTGGGCTAGTGCTTTGCACAGGCCCTACGGGATCAGGCAAGTCAACAACCTTAGCCGCCTTCATTAATTGCATTCTAGAAACACAAAAACGTCATATCCTCACAATTGAGGATCCAATTGAGTTTCGGTTCCAACACTCAGAAACATCGATCATTCACCAGCGCGAGGTGAAACGAGACACCCAAAGCTTTGCCTCTGCACTCAAGGCCGCACTTCGGGAAGACCCAGATGTGATTTACATCGGGGAGATGCGTGATCTCGAGACCATTCAGCTTGCGATAACCGCTGCAGAAACTGGGCACCTCGTGCTGGGTACCTTACACACGTCATCCGCCGCTAAAACTGTAGAGCGGATTGTGGATGTTTTTCCAGCTGAACAGCAGGAGCAAGCCCGATTGCAGGTATCGACCTCACTTTTGGGAATTCTGTCACAAACACTGTGCAAAAACACGGCTGGCAAAAGAAGCCTGGCCTACGAGCTCTTGATCAACACACCAGCGATTGGCAATTTGATCCGAGAACGAAAGATTAGTCAAATCTACTCACAACTCCAAACAGGCAGCAAGGAAGGGATGAACACCTTGGAGCAGTGCCTGATTGACTTGGTGAAAAATGGCAAGATCAGTCAACAAGAGGCGATCTCCAAGGCCAGCAACCCAAAGATGATCCTCAACGCGGAAGGTTAACGCATGGTTCAATACGGCAGCACCTCCATTGCCTCAGGGAATCAACGAACAGCCGCTGGTGATTCCGTACGCCCTATAGCCCCAAGGGGCATGCCTGCACCAGGTCGATTAAAGGTGCCGCAAAAAGATCTCTTGATCTTCTTTCGGCAACTTGCTGTGATTCTTCAGAGTGGTGTGCCACTGGCTCAAGGCCTTGAGCTGCTGTCCAGCAATATGACCAACCCTCAACTTGCAGCCTGCATCACGCAAATTGCCTTGCGGCTGAATGCTGGAGAGGAACTCTCCATTTGTCTGAGGCAGTATCCCAAGGTCTTTCGACCAATCACCGTTGGCCTGATTGAAGCTGGTGAAGCTGGTGGAATTTTGGAAGAAGTGCTGGATCGCATTGCACATCTGATGGAGCAGCAAGCAAAATTACGCGGACAGATGATCGGCGCATTGATCTATCCCGTGATTGTTTTGGTGCTGGCAATCACCGTGAGCCTGGCGTTGCTGATCTTTATCGTGCCACGCTTTGAATCAATGTTTTCAAGCCTGGGGGCCAAGCTGCCAGCCATCACACAGGTGATGCTGAATCTTTCGAGATTTGTGACCAATCCTGCAGGGATGGGGATTGTCGTTGCCGCAATCTTGGGTGGCTTATTCCTTTTCAGGAGCTACTACAGCACAACGACAGGACGGTTGGCAGTGGACAGCCGCCTGTTCAAGCTCCCTCTCTTCGGCGGCCTTCTCTTGCGCTATGAGATGGCGTCTTTAAGTGAAACCTTGGCAACACTAGTCAATTCCGGCATTCCCATCATTGATGGACTGCAACGCTGCATTAGCGCAAGCTCAAATCAGCTCATCAAAAACACTCTAGCCCGATCGATCGTTCTCGCTCAACAGGGTCAACCGTTGAGCATTTCACTGGATAACAGCAAGGCCTTACCAAGGCTCTTCATCTCCATGGTTAAGATCGGCGAGGAAACGGGCGAATTGTCATTCATGCTCGAAAAATTGGCCGTATTCTACAACCGTGAGATTGAATCAGCTGTGTCAGCTCTCACCAAAGCAATGGAGCCAATCACTGTGATGGTTGTTGCTGGCATTGTGGGAACCATCGTTATTGCCCTTTACATGCCAATGTTTGATCTCATAAAAGCCTTCAAGAAATAGATCGATCACTATCATCGGCTTCTTGCGGCTCGGGCTGATCCGAGATTTCTTGCAGCTTTGAGATAGAAGGCCATAAGGAAGGGTCATCAACCAAATGGATCGCCTCGTTTTCCTCAGAGTCTTCGTGAGTGGAGGGCGTTAGCTCGGCGGCTTGCGCCTCATCTTCAACAGCTCCTTTGGTCTCGAATGAACTCATAAGATCCGCCATGGAGAACGGCACTTCATCCTGATCTTCTTCCGAATGAATGGCAGCATTAAGCACCAGAGGCTCTACCACTTCTGGAGACTCAGGACCGAACGAAGTCACTTCTTCGTCTGAACTGAAGGAAAAGATTGCCTGAGCTGGCAGACCTATATCGTCACCTAGCGCAATCTCTGGACTCTCTGATGAGATGTCTTTGAGCTCACTCTGCTGAAAATCATCGAAAATCTTTAGCTGCTGCTGTTCGTCAGTCTCGGCATCTGAATCGAAATCTCTAGTCTCAGGCTTTGAGAGGATCAGCTGTTGCTCCGGCTGTAGTTCTTGTGTTTGCTCAAACGATTTTGACGCCGCGAGTAAGAGCTCTTGAGATGGCTTTGGCAAATACAACTGATCATGATCACGTGAATCCTCAACAAGAGCTTCAGTTTTGGAATCGACATCAGGTTCAGGTTCAGGTTCAGGTTCAGGTTCAGGTTCAGGTTCAGGTTCAGGAATGATCATGAAATCAATCGCTAAGGGCTGTACCTCTAATGTGCGATTCGCTGCAAGAGCAGAAGACGGGAGAAAGCTCAGACCTAAGCCAATCAATCGACCAAGACCTTGTAGCACCAGCGGAGAATCCAGCACGAACTGGCCAACACCCTGTGTGGCTAATGGACGACTGACCTGAACAGGTAGCTGAAGCTGATCACGCAGCAAACTGTCGATAGAACGGTGAGCACTGTTCACACCAGAGACCACCACAGAAGCAACCTCCAGATCTGGATACAGATCTAAGCAGTCGTCCAGAAATTGCTTGATTTCTTGAACCAGACGCTTGAGATCAAGATCAGAGAGAGGTAAATAGCTGTCGCTTCCGATGATCTGTGCCTCTGCATTCAACACAGGACCATCAGCAGGATTGACCTCTGTATCGGGCGGGTCAGGGAAGTCACGAATGGAGGTGAGCCTGGTGAGTTTCACTGGCCCAGAAGCAATCAACAGAGACGCCAGGGTGCAGTCTCGCTGCAAATCAAGGTGCAGCACCGATGAGCACCTCTCTAATTCCTGCAGGTAGGCTGCACAGTGCTGAAGCTGCGACGACAGTCCCACTTGCAATTGCAGCAGATCCATCTGGGCCAGTTGCAGCATCTCCACGACACGGTCAACCAACTTTCGTGGAATTGCAATCAAGAAGTAAGACTGAGTATTGGATAGCTTTCCAGGAATATCCAATGGAATCAGGTCAGCATCCATTTGATCAAGCTGAACAGGAACTTGAGCCGCTGATGCCGGATCAAGTACATAATCAAGTGCAGCCTCGGCAGTCATCGAACTGGGCAAGCTCAAGACTGATGTAAAAACTGCGTCATTCGGGATCACAACCGCAGCTCGGTGAGCAGGAATATCACATTCATCACAAAAACCCTTGATCAAGCCAGCCATTTTTCTGGGTTCAGCTGGAACCCCCCGCTCCAAAGCCTCTTCCGGCAGAGAAAGACGACGCACGTGGGCAAAGCTCACGGCACCCTCCTGAACCTGAGCTTCGGCAAGGGTCACGGAAGTGACGTCAAAATCAATCAACAGGATGCGCTTTGAGACGCTGCGCCTAAAGCCCATGAGACTTTGCTTGAGCTTTTTTAGATCAAGCCCAAAAAAGGTATCTCCGACGACAGAAGAAGTCATGTTACCGGCCTCACACAACGATGATAAGGCCTACAAAATAATCTCTGGATCGGTTTTCTCCAAAATGCAGGGCTCACAGGAGTGGCCTGCAGGAGATACAAGCCGGGCTT
>Ga0194129_10004831_pt1 | contig 17636 bp, 15 predicted proteins | sample TA2KigCa35mmetaG_FD_150862 | JGI IMG/M metagenome (GOLD analysis project Ga0194129, IMG submission 150862) | Freshwater microbial communities from Lake Tanganyika, Tanzania - TA2015038 Kigoma Deep Cast 35m | ecosystem: Environmental > Aquatic > Freshwater > Lake | place: Tanzania: Lake...
GATCGTGTTCGACCGCGTCAAGGGCGCCTACGCGTGGGACGTGGACGGCAACCGCTACATCGATTACATCGGCAGCTGGGGCCCTGCGATCTGCGGCCATGCCCACCCTGAGGTGATCGGCGCCCTGCACGACGCCCTGGAGAAGGGCACCAGCTTCGGTGCCCCCTGCGCCCTGGAAAACAAGCTGGCCGAGATGGTGATCGACGCCGTGCCGTCGGTGGAGATGGTCCGCTTCGTGAACAGCGGCACCGAGGCCTGCATGTCGGTGTTGCGCCTGATGCGCGCCTTCACCGGCCGCGAAAAGATCATCAAGTTCGAGGGCTGCTACCACGGCCACGCGGACATGTTCCTGGTGAAGGCCGGCTCCGGTGTGGCCACCCTCGGCCTGCCCGATTCACCTGGCGTGCCGCGCACCACCGCCGCCAGCACCCTCACCGCTCCGTACAACGATCTGGAAGCGGTGAAGCAGCTCTTCGCCGAGAACCCCGGTGAGATCGCCGGCGTGATCCTCGAGCCCGTGGTGGGCAATGCCGGCTTCATCACCCCGGAACCCGGCTTCCTCGAAGGCATCCGCGAGCTCACGAAGGAGAACGGTGCGCTGCTGGTGTTCGACGAAGTGATGACCGGCTTCCGCATCAGCTATGGCGGTGCCCAGGCCAAATTCGGCATCACCCCCGACCTCACCACCATGGGCAAAGTGATTGGCGGCGGTCTGCCCGTGGGCGCCTACGGCGGCCGCGCCGACATCATGGGCATGGTGGCCCCCGCCGGGCCGATGTATCAGGCTGGCACCCTCAGCGGTAACCCGCTGGCCATGACCGCAGGCATCAAGACTCTGGAGCTGCTCAAGCAGCCCGGCAGCTACGAGCGCCTCGAGGCGATCACCAAGCGCCTGGTCGACGGAATCATGGATGGCGCCCGCAGCGCCGGCCTGCCGATTACCGGCGGCTCGATCAGTGCCATGTTCGGCTTCTTCCTCTGCGAAGGCCCGGTGCGCAACTTTGAAGAGGCCAAGGCAGCCGACACCGTGCGTTTCGGCAAGCTGCACCGCGCCATGCTCGAGCGCGGCATCTACCTGGCCCCCAGCGCCTTCGAGGCTGGCTTCACCTCCCTGGCCCACAGCGACGAGGACATCGACGCCACCATCGCGGCCTTCCGCGAATGCTTCGCAGCGGTGGCCTGAGCCCCACCGATCCGCTTGTTGCCAGACGCCGCGGCAGCGCCCGTCTGGCTGCAGCCGTGGCGGGTGCTCTTGCCCTGTTGGCGTTTTTAGGCCGCAGCAGTGACCCCGCCGCTCAGCGCCTGAACCCTGAGGCTCCGCTCACGCTCGGCGCCGCTCTGGCCCTCACGGGCAACGCGAACCTTTACGGCCAGGACCAGCGCATGGGCATCGGCCTGGCGCAGGGCTGGCTGCAGGGGCAGCCGCACCCCCGCCGGGTAGCGCTGCAACGGGAAGACGGCGCCTCCGATGAGCCCAGCGCCATCGCCGCCTTCAACCTGCTGATCCGCCGAGGGGTGATCGCTCTAATCGGCCCCACCCTCTCGCAGCAGGCCTTTGCGGCCGATCCGATCGCCCAGCGCCAGGGCGTGCCGGTGGTGGCACCCTCCAACACGGCCAAGGGCATTCCCCAGATCGGTTCGTTCATCAGCCGCGTGTCGGCGCAGAGCTCGGTGATCGCGCCGCTCTCCATCGATGAAGCCCTGCGCCGCGAACCCGCCACCCGCCGCGTGGCGGTGTTCTTCGCCCAAGACGACGCCTACAGCACCGCGGAAACCGCGATCTTCCAGAAAGTGCTGGCGGCCCGAGGCCTCAAGCCAGTGAGCATCCAGCGCACCCAGCTCGCCGACAACGACTTCCAGAACCCGATCACCGCCGCTCTCCAGCAACGGCCGCAGCTGGTGGTGATCTCAGCGCAGGCAGTGGATGGCGGCAACTTGATCCGGCAGCTGCGGGAGCTGGGTTACCGGGGCCAGATCGTGGTGGGGAACGGCCTCAACACGCCCAACATCTATCCGATCTGCCAGCGCTGGTGCAACGGCGTGCTGATCGCCCAGGCCTACAGCCCGGAGCTCAACACCCCGGTGAACCTCGCCTTCCGGCGCCTGTTCGCAGAGGCGAATCAGGGCCGCACCCCGGGCCAGATTGCGGCCCAGGCCTGGACCGCGTACCAGGTGGTGTTTGAAGCGATCCAGCGGGTGCAGAAGCGCGGCGGGTTTGAGGGCCTCACCCTGGGCGAAGCGCGGCAGCAACTGATGAAGGAACTCCTCAGCGGCCGCTACGACACCCCCCTGGGACCGATCCGCTTCCGCCCTGACGGTGAAGTGGTGCAGGGGCGGTTTTATGTGGCCGAGGTGCGCATGGATGCCACCGGGCGCAACGGGCGCTTCAACCTGGTGCGCGAGCAGGAGCTGCCGGAGGGCACGCCGTGATCGACACGTTGCTGCAAACCCTTTTGAACGGCGCCGCCAGTGGCGGGGTGTACGCGCTGGTGGCCCTGGGCTACACCTTGATCTTCTCGGTGCTGGGGGTGATCAACTTCGCCCAGGGCGCCCTGTTCAGCCTCGGCGGCTATCTCACCTATCTGCTGCTCGGGGGCAAGATCGGCGTGAACGGCGCCCTGCCGGGCTGGGGGCTACCGATCGGACTGCCGCTCTGGCTGGCCCTGCTGCTGGCGGCGCTGGGTTCGGGAGCTGTGGGGCTGCTGGTGGAGCGCGTCGCCTTTGCGCCCCTGCGCCGCCGCGGCGCCGAACCGCTGCTCTCGCTGATCACCAGCCTGGGGGCCGGCGTGGTGCTGGTGAACCTGCTGCAACTGCTGATGGGCGCCGAGGGCTATGCCTTCCCCCAAGCCGCGGCCGGCCTGGCCAAACTGCCGGAATCCCTGCTGCTCGGCGGCGCCCGCATCCGCACCATCCAGGTGTTGCTGCTGGCGATCTCGGCGCTGGCGGTGGCCAGCCTCAGCCTCTGGCTGGAGCGGAGCCGCAGCGGCAAAGCGATGCGCGCCGTGGCGGAAGATCCCACCACCGCCACCCTTCTGGGCATCAACAGCGTTGCGGTAGTGCGCCTGGCTTTTTTGCTGAGCGGCATGCTCGCGGGACTCGGCGGCGGCCTGATCGGCATGAGCGTGAGCCTGGCGGGCCCCTACTTCGGCATCAGCTACGGCCTCAAGGGTCTGGCGGTGCTGGTGCTCGGGGGCCTCGGCAGCGTGCCGGGCGCGATCGTGGGGGGGCTGGTGATGGGCCTTGCCGAAGCGCTGATTCCCTCGGAGGCCTCCGGTTGGCGCGATGCGCTGGCCTTCGCCATCCTGTTCGCCGTGCTGGTGCTGCGCCCCAGTGGGCTGTTGGGCCGCCGCCAGCTGGAGAAGGTCTGACGCGATGGGAGAGGAGCTGTGATCGATAACGGCCTGCTGGTGCAGATGATCCTCGGGGCCCTACTGGGACTGTCGGTGTATCTGCCGATGGCTGCGGGGCAGCTTTCGCTGGCCACTCCGGCCTTCTATGCCGTGGGCGGCACCCTGGCGGCACTGCTCTCCACCCAGGGCGGCGCGCAGAGCGCGATCAGCCTCTGGAGCGTGCTGGGAGAAATGCTGCTGGCCGCAGGCCTCACGGCAGGCCTGGCACTGCTGGTGGGGCTGCCGGTGCTACGGCTGCGGGGCATTTATCTCGCCATCGCCACCATCGCCCTGGTGGAGATCGTGCGGGTGGCCATCCTCAATCTCCCCTTCACGGGAGGGGCCGCTGGCATCTTCGGCATCCCCCAACCGTTTCAACAGCCCTTTGGCTATGTGCTGTTCAGCGGAGGTGTGCTGGCGGTGTGCGGCTGGCTGTTCCAGCGCCTGGAAGCGAGTCGCCTGGGGCGCTCGATGGCGGCGATCCGCGATGACGAGCTCGCCAGTCGCTGCATGGGCATCCACACCACCCGGGTGAAACTCACTGCCTTTGTTGCCAGCGCCGTGCTGGCGGGCATCACGGGCGTGATCGCCGCCCACTACCTCAACACCTGGAATGCCCGCCAGGGCAGCTTCGATGTGGCGATCACCACGCTCGCCTTCGTGATCTTGGGGGGCTCCCGCAACTGGCTGGGCCCTGTGATCGGCGGACTGCTGCTCACCGCCCTGCCGGAACTGCTGCGGCCGGTGGGCGATCTACGGCTGGTGCTGTTTGGTTTGGTGATCCTGCTGGGCCCGGTGTTCTTCCCTCAGGGGCTGATCACACCGGCCCTGCTGGAGCGGCTGGGGAGGTGGAAGCCATGAGCGGCCCATCCAGCGCAGTGCCGATGCTGGAGCTGCGGCAGATCAGCCGGCAGTTCGGTGGCTTGCAAGCCCTCAGCGAGGTGAGCTTCCAAGTGGAGCAAGGCGAGATCTTCGGCCTGATCGGCCCGAATGGCGCCGGCAAAACCACCCTGTTCAACCTGCTCTCAGGGGTCACCCCAGCCTCCAGCGGCACGATCCACTGGCGCGGCCAAGCGATGCAGGGCCTCAGCCCGGATCGCCACAACCGCCTCGGCATCGCCCGCACCTTTCAGAACCTGCGGCTGTTCACCGAGCTGAGCGTGCTCGAGAACGTGCTGGTGGCCCTGCATCGCCAGCCCCAGGGCAGCAAGCTCGATGCCCTGTTCAACACCCAGCACTTCCGCCGCCGCCAAAGCGAACTACGCGAGCGCGCCCTGCAATTGCTGGAGGAATTGGGCCTGGCCGATCAAGCCCATCGCCAAGCCTCAGGCCTGGCCTACGGCGATCGCCGGCGGCTGGAAATTGCCCGAGCGCTGGCCACCGCACCAGCGCTGCTGCTGCTGGATGAGCCGGCCGCGGGCATGAACCCGCGTGAGAATGAGCAGCTCTGCGAGCTGTTGGCGCAGCTCCGCCAACGCCATCAACTCACGCTGGTGGTAATCGAACACCATGTGCCCCTGCTGATGCAGCTCTGCCAGCGGTTGGCGGTGCTGGATTTCGGGCGGCTGATCGCCCTCGGCACCCCCGAGCAGATCCAACGGGATCCGCGGGTGATTGAGGCCTACCTGGGAGGCAGCCGATGAGCAGCAGCATCCAGCCCCCGCCCTTGTCCCAGCCCTTGCTGCAGATCGAACAGCTGCAGGTGCACTACGGCAGCGTGCAGACCCTGGCGGGGGTGTCGCTGCAGGTGCAGCGCGGTGAACTGGTGACGCTGCTGGGCTCCAATGGTGCCGGCAAGAGCACTACCCTTCGGGCCATTTCACGGCTGGAACCCGCCAGCGGCGGACGGATCCTGTGGCATGGCGCTGATCTTGCGGCCGTGCCGGCCCATCGGACCCTCAAGCTCGGCATCGGCCACTGCCCGGAGGGGCGGCGGCTGCTGAACCGGCAAAGCGTGGCCTTCAACCTCGAACTCGGCGCCTACCTGCGCCGCGATCGCGATGGCATCGCCGCCGATCTGGAGCGGTGTTATGCGCTGTTTCCGCGCCTAGCGGAACGGCGCCAGCAGCAGGCGGGAGCCCTCTCCGGCGGTGAGCAGCAGATGCTGGCAATCGCCCGGGCGCTGATGGGCCGGCCGGAGCTTCTGATGCTCGATGAACCCAGCTTGGGGTTAGCCCCGAAGCTGGTAAGGGAGGTGATGGCTGTGCTGGCGGAGCTGCATGGCAACGGCCAAACGATCCTGCTGGTGGAGCAGAACGCCCAGGCCGCTTTGGAGATCGCCGATCGGGGCTATGTGCTGGAAGCCGGGCGCATCCAACTGCAAGACAACGCCGCGGATCTGCTCAAGAATCCCGAACTGAAGGCGGCGTATCTGGGGAGCTGATCAACGGCCATGGGAAACGCATGGATTGGCCTCGGCCGCGAACTGCTCGCCAGCCGCTGGAGCCTGCTGTTGCTCTTCACCGCTGCGGCCTTGATGGCCCAGCTGGATGCAGCGATGCCGATCAGTCAATTGATCGGCTGGTTTGTGGTGTGCGGGCTGGGTCTGGTGCCCCTGGCCCGGATGATCGCCGAGATGGTGGAAGCCCTGGCCGATCGCCTCGGCGATCGCATCGGCGGACTGGTGAGCGTGGCCCTCGGCAATCTGGTGGAGCTGGTGGTGTCGTTCACCGCCCTAGCCAGCGGCCTCTACGAGCTGGTGGTGATCTCGATTGCCGGCGCTGTGATCACCAATTGCCTGCTGATCCTCGGGATCAGCACCTGCCTGAGCGCCCGCAACACGGCCAGGATTCGAATCCATCCCCAAAGCACCGTCTTGCAGAGCCAGCAACTGCTGGTAAGCACGATTTTTCTGGCGGTGCCCTCGATCTTTTTTGTGCGCCTGCACCAGGCGATGAGCGATGGCAGCGACCGATTTGATGGCTTCGCCACCTACTCCACGGTGGTGGCAGGCCTGGTGCTGGTCTTCTATCTGCTGTCATTTGTCTATCAACTCGGCACCGGTCGCAATCTCTTTGTGCGGCAGCAATCGGAGCAGGTGCTGCCACCCACCGGTGAAGAACGTCCGCTGGCGGTGCTGATCGGCGCGCTGCTGCTGGTGAGCCTGCTGTTGGTGGGTGTATCCGAGCACCTCGTGGAATCTCTGGAACTGCTGGTGGATGGGGCCCACCTCAATCCGCTGTTTGTGGGTCTGTTTCTGCTGCCGCTCTTTGGATCGTTCTCCGAAGGGCTGATCGCGGTGAAAGCCGCCCTGAGCAATCGCATGGACCTGGCGATGACGAGCACGGTGGAGTCGAGTGTTCAGCTGCTGCTGTTTGTGTTGCCCCTTCTGGTTCTCTGTGGCATCCCGATGGGCCGCTACCTGCACATGGCGATCCCCGGAGATGCCCTGTTCTGCTTGGGGGCCACGGTGCTCGCCGTGCACTGGATCACCGAAAACCGCCAGCTGAGTTGGTACGAGGGGTCGTTGTTGCTCACGCTCTACGCCGTGATGGCAAGCGGCAGCTTGTTGCTGGGAGCCTGAGGCGTGCTGAATTGCAGGGCGCCTCAGGGCCGCTCGGCCACAGCCGCAGCATCCAAGCGGCGTGGATCCGCGGTTCCCAGGCTGCCCGCAATCACGCCGGCACGGGGCCCTGCTCCGTAACGCACCTCCACGGAGTTGCCTGATCCCATGGCCGGCACCAGCTTCACCACGTGCCCGCGCTGCTCCAGCAGGGCCAACGTGTCAGGGCTGATGCCCTGCTCGATGCTGATCTGATCGGGCCACAGCTGGCTGTGGACGCGAGGTGCCGCAACGGCCGAAGCCAGGTTGAGGCCATGCACCAAGCGATTGAGCAACACCTGCAACACCGTGGTGATGATGCGGCTGCCGCCGGGGCTGCCGGTGGCCAGCAGGGGTGTGCCATCGGGGCGAAACACCAGGGTGGGGGTCATGGAACTCAGCGGGCGGCGGCCTGGTGCGATGGCGTTCTGGCTTCCCTGCCGCAGGCCGTAGGCATTTGGAGCACCGGGCTTAGCGGTGAAGTCGTCCATCTCGTTATTGAGCAGGAAACCAGCTCCCGGCACCGTGATGCCATTGCCGTAGGCCGTGTTCAGGGTGGTGGTGGTGGCCACCAACCCGCCATCGCGATCCACCACGGAGAGATGGGTGGTGTTGGTGCCGCCGAGCACGGGGCTGGGTTCGGCCTCTAGCTCTGCCGCGGGCCGATGGCGATCGGCGCGGATGCGTTGCCGTTGCTCCGCCGCGTAGCGAGCGCTGAGGAGACGATCCAGCGGCATCGCCACCTGATCGGGGTCACCCAGCAGACGATTACGGTCGCGATAGGCCAGATTCATCGCCTCCACCATCGTGTGGATCGTGGCAGCACTGTTGAGGCCGCTTTGGGCAAGCTGCAGCGGCTCAAGCACGTTGAGCAGCTGCAGCAGCGTGGCGCCACCACCGCTGGGAGGCGGCATGGTGAGCACCCGATGGCCCTGGAATGTGGACTGCAGCGGAGTAGCCCAGGGGGCTTGATAGGCAGCGAGATCAGCCGCGGTGATCAAGCCGCCGCCGGCCTGCATTAGGGCCGTGAGCTGCTGAGCCAATCGCCCGCGGTAGAAGCAGCTGGAGCCTTGCTCAGCAATGCAGCGCAAGCTGGCGGCCAACTCCGGCTGCCGGAGCCGTTCACCGGGCTGATAGGGCTGGCCACCGGCTTTGAAGAACTGCCGGGCGCTGGCGGGATGGGCCTTGAGCAGCAGCGCCGCGGCCTCGAGGGAAGCACTGAGTTCTGCCCCCACCGGGAAGCCGCGCTCCGCCAGCTCGATGGCGGGCTGCATCACCGTCGCCAGGGGCAAGCAGCCATAGCGCGCCTGCACCCGGGTGAGCCCCGCCACCGTGCCGGGCACGCCCGTGCTGAGCAGGCTGCGCAGGGCCCGCTCACGGTTCACGCTGCCGTCGGGGTTGAGGAACAGATCAGGGCCAGCAGCCTGGGGCGCGGTTTCGCGGAAGTTGAGGGCAACCGCCTCACCGCGGCCCACGCTCAGTGCCTGGGGGGGAGACGTGTCGCGGGCCACGGCTCTGCAGGTGCTGATCGGCCCGCTGCGCGGCAGCCACAGCACCAGAAACCCACCGCCGCCCAGGTTGCCGGCCTGCGGCAGCGTGACCGCCAGCGCGAACGACGTGGCCACTGCCGCATCCACCGCGTTACCGCCCTGGCGCAGGATCTGAGCCCCCACCGCCGCGGCCTGCGCCTCCTGCGCCGCCACCATGCCGCCACTGGATTCCACCGGATGGAAGCGCTGGGCCTGCTCTTGCAGCAGGTTGGCGTGGGCGGGAGCGAGGGCCAGGACTGCAGCACTGCCGATGCACAGGCGGTGAAGCAGCACGGCAGGCATAGCGATCGGAACGATCAGAGTCTGGAGCTCGGCTCGGCCGCTCCATACCCCCCACCCCCCGGCGTTTCCACGATCACCCGATCGCCCACCGCCAGCTCCACGGCGGCACTTCCGGGTAAGTGCACCAACTCCCCATCGGCACGCAGCAAGGCATTGTCGCCACAGGCACCGGCCTCGCCACCGGCCAAACCAAAGGGAGCCACCTCTCGGCTGCCGGTGAGCAGCGAGAGGGTGATCGGCTCCAGTGCCCGCAGCTCCCGCACCACCCCATCGCCACCGCGCCAACGGCCTGCTCCGCCACTGCCCTGGCGGATTGTGAACCGCTCCAGCCGAACCGGCAGGCGCTGCTCAAGAATCTCCGGATCGGTGAGGCGGGAGTTGGTCATGTGCGACTGCACCGCTGAGGCTCCCGCATAGCCCTCGCCAGCGCCCGTGCCGCCGCAGATCGTTTCGTAGTACTGGCAGCGCGCGTTGCCGAAGCTGAGGTTGTTCATCGTGCCCTGGGCCGCCGCCTGCACACCCAGCGCCGCAAACAGGGCATTGGCCACCGCCTGGGAGGTTTCCACGTTGCCCGCCACCACCGCCGCCGGGGGCAGCGGGTTGAGCAGCGAGCCCTCCGGCACCACCAGCTCGAGCGGCTCGAAGCAACCGGCATTCAGCGGAATCGGCTCCTGCACCAGACAGCGGAACACGTAGAGCACCACCGCTTTGGTGATCGCCAGGGGAGCGTTGAGGTTGCTGGCCTGTTGAGGCGAGGAGCCGCTGAAATCGATCCGGGCGCGGCGGCTGGAGTGATCCACCTGCACGGCCACCGCGATGTCGGCGCCGCAGTCCATCCGCACCCGTGCGACGCCATCGGTGAGCTGATCAATCACCCGGCGCACGGCTTCGGCGGCATGGCTTTGCACCTGCCCCATGGCGCTGCACACCGGATTAACGCCCTGGACCTCCATCAGCTGCAGCAGCCGCTCCACCCCCAGGTGATTGGCGGCCACCTGAGCCTGCAGATCAGCCATCAGTTGATCGGGGTTGCGCACCGGAAAGGCTCCTGCGCTGAGCCGTTCGCGCCAATCCGCCTCCAACAAGGAGCCATGACGCACCAATGGAACGTTGTCGAGCAGCAGACCTTCCTGCTCGATCGTGGTGCTGTGGGGTGGCATCGAGCCCGGCGTGATGCCGCCCACATCGGCGTGATGCCCTCGGCTGGCCACAAACGCCACCAGTTGCTCGCCAGCAAACACCGGACTGATCACCGTGAGATCCGGCAGGTGGGTACCGCCGTTGAACGGGTTGTTGGAGACGACCGCATCACCCGGTGCCAGAGGCTCCAAGGCACCGCGCTGCACATCCCTCAGCAGCGCCAGCACGCTCTCCCCCATCGAACCGAGGTGCACAGGGATATGGGGGGCGTTGGCCACCAGACGACCTGCCGCATCAAAGAGCGCACAGGAAAAGTCGAGTCGCTCGCGGATGTTCACCGAAGCGCTGGTTTGCTGCAGCCGCGTGCCCATCTGCTCGGCGATGGCCATGAAGCGATGGCTGAACAACTCCAGCTGGATTGGATCCAAGGGGCTCTCGCTGGTGGCCAGCGGCGGCCGCGCCGCCACGGCCTGCTGCTCCAGCAGCAGCTCACCCGCCGGCAGTACGCGAGCACGCCAACCCGGCAACAGCAGGATGGTGCCCGTGGCCTCGGCAATCAACGCCGGACCTGTCACCTGCTGCTCCAAAGCCAGGTGCTCACGTCGCCATAGCGGCGCGTGCTGCCAGGCGCCATCGATGTGCAGCTGCACGAAGCAGTCCGGGGCCTCGTGCACCGATGCCTCAGCCGGAGGCTTGGCCTGCAACGGCGCACCAGGCCAGGTGAGCTCCAGCGAGAACCGCTCCACCTCCGGCCAGCCGGCAGAACCTGACGGCCTTGAGCGGAGATAGCCATATCGTGCGCGGTAAGCCTGCTGAAACGCCTCCGCCAGCGCAGCCGCGTTCGCCTCCTGGGGCCAGGGCACCGGCAACGCCTGATCAGAACCGGGCCAGCGCAGATGCAGATGCCGCTCCAGCCGAACCCCACCATCAATGCCCTGCGGCAACTCGGACTGGAGCATCAGCTGAACCCGCTGCTCGAGCTGCAGCAACAGCGCATCACTGAGGCGCTCGGCCACGCTCTGCTCCAGCACTTGGCCCTGATCCGCCAAGCCGATGCCATAAGCCGACAACACACCCGCCAGTGGATGCAGCAACACCTGGCGCATGCCGAGCAGCTCCGCCAAAGCGCAGGCGTGCTGGCCGCCCGCACCGCCAAAGCTGCACAGCACCGCCTCGCTCAGATCGTGGCCCTGCTGAATCGAAATGCGGCGGATCGCTTCCGCCATTCGCTCCAGGGCCACCGCCAAAGCGCCTTCCGCCGCCTGCTCAGGGCTGCAGCCCATGGCAGCGGCCAAAACCTCGAACTGCCGCTGCACCACCTCGAGATCCAGGGGTTGATCGCCCTGCGGCCCGAACACCGCCGGGAAGTGCTGGGGCTGCAGCCGGCCCAACAGCAAATTGGCATCGGTGATCGTGAGCGGGCCGCCGCGCCGGTAGCCAGCCGGCCCTGGATCTGCGCCAGCTGAATCCGGACCCACCGCCAGCCGCAGACCATCGAAGCTCACACAGGAGCCACCACCGGCCGCCACGGTGTGGATCGCCAGCATCGGCGCCTGGATCGGAACGCCGCCCAACTCCACCTGCTGATGGCGGGGCCAGGCGCCCTCCATGTAGCAAACATCGGTGGACGTGCCGCCCATGTCGAAGCCAACGATCCGCTGGAAACCAGATGCAGCAGCGGTGCGGGCCGCACCCACCAGCCCGCCTGCCGGGCCGGACAGGATCGTGTCCTTGGCATGAAGCGCCTCCGGAGCGGTGAGCAGCCCGCTGGATTGCATCACCTGCAGCGGCACATGAGAGCCGAGATCCGCGCGCAGTTGCTGGAGATAGGCACTGAGCACCGGCGCCACCGCCGCCTCGAGCACAGTGGTGTGCCCTCGGGGCACCAGGCGCGGCAACGGGCTCACCTGATGCGACAAGGCGATCTGGTCGAACCCCAACGACGCCAACCAGGCGCCAATCGCCTGCTCATGGCTCGGGTTGACCACGCTGTGCAGCAGCGCCACCGCAACGCTGCGGATGCCATCGGCCCAGGCCTGCTCCACCAGCCGTTGCAGCTCCTCTGAAAGCTGCAACGGCTCCAGCTCGTCGCCGTTGGCGGCGATGCGGCCCGGAACCTCAAGCACCCGTTGATAGAGCGGAGCGGGGCACTTAATCGCCAACGCAAACAGATCGGGGCGGTGCTGGTCGCCGATGCGCAACAGATCGGTGAAGCCTTGATTCACCAGCAGCAGCACAGGCGCACCGTTCTGCTCCAGGAAGGCGTTGGTGGCCACCGTGGTGCCGAGCCGCACCTCCACAATCCAGCCCTCGGGGAGGCGGGCATCGGCAGCATCGAGCCCTAGCAAACGGCGGATGGCGCGCACCGCCGGATCCCCCGGCTGATCGGGCTGCACCGAAAGGACCTTCTCGACCAGCAGCTCGCCCTGGGGCGAGCGGGCCACCACATCGGTGAAGGTGCCGCCGCGATCAATCCAAAAGCGCCAGCTGCCCTTGGCCATCTGCAGCTGCGAGGCACTGCCTGAACTCTACGAAGGCTGGTGGCTCCTCCCTCTGCTCGATGATGGGTGGTTGCGATCCAGATCCGCCTTGGTCGAGCAAGAAGTGCTGGCCGCACTCGACGGGCTGCTCTGGCTGCGCACGGGAGACGCCGTGGCGGAGCGTCTGGGAATCAGCCAATCGAGCGTGTCGCGGGTGGCGGGCCGTTGCCTGCGCCTATTCGGCATCAAGGGCCACAAGCTGGATGGGGAATGGGATCTGATCGGTGATGAGCCCCTGCTGGCGGCCGAGCGGCGGGTTCATCAGATCGCCCGCTGGATGGGCCACCGCCCGCTGCGGCTGGAGGCCACCTATTGGTCGGGGCCCCTGCTGTGCACGCCCGTGCCGACGGGCTGGATCTTGGGGGAGTGCAACATCGTTGGCGTGCAGCGAAACTGGGAGCTGCTGCGCGAGCGGATCGTGGATGTGTGGCTTTCGGGCCTGCCCGATCTGCCCAAAGCCGACGATCCCGATCTCACCAGCGTCACCCTCTCGCGGATGCCGGTGCACTGCCTGGTGGGGGAGGGCCACCCCCTGCTAGATCGGCCCTCGCTGTGCTTCGCCGATCTCGCCGTTTTTCCAAGCCTGGCGCTGCCGGCCGATGCCTATCCCAAGGTGGAGAGGGCCCTGCGCCAGCTGGGCCTCTGGAGCTCGCCGGTGCGGATGAAGTGCTATCAGCGGCAGTTGTGGGAAGGCAAAACCGAGCAGGAACTGACCATCGGCTACGGCACGGCGCTAAGCCTGCAACTGCCTGGGCCGGCGATGCAACGCCTGCCACTGCAACTACCGATCCAATCGGGCGAGGCGCTGGTGGTGCGGCGGGAGTTCGCCGACACCCCCGCCTTCCAACAGTTGGCCCGCACCCTGCACGCTCGCCTCAGCCAGCTGGCTGCGGGCCTGCCTGAGGTTGAGGTGTTGCCGCTGGACTTCAGCGGTAGTTCTGGAACTGCAGAGGCACCTCCACCTCCTGAGCCTTGAGCAGGTTGATCGCCGCCTGTAGATCGTCTTTGCTCTTGCCGGTCACCCGCAGGGTGTCGCCCTGGATCGCCACGGTGACCTTCTTGAGCTCATCGCGCACGGTTTTGCTCAGCTTTTTGGCCAGCTCCTGGGTGAGCCCCTTGCGCAGCTTCACTTCCTGCTTCACCCGATTCCCGCCCACGGGCTCAGGCGTTTGGAAATCGAAGATCTTGAGCGAGAGATTGCGCTTGGTGGCCTTCTGGCGGAGCACATCTTCCACAGCCTGCAGCGTCATGTCGCTGGCGGTGGTGATCGTGAAGCTGGTCTCCTCGAGGTCGATCTCGGTGTTCGAATCCTTGAGGTCGTAGCGGGTCGACACGTCGCGGCGCACCTGATCGAGGGCGTTCACCAGTTCCTGACGGTCGAAGTCGGAAACCACGTCAAAGGAATAGGTGTCGGCCATGGGCAGGGCGGATGGGTCGGCGGGATCAGGCCCCAGCCTAGAAAAGGAGGCTGAAACCACCCACCACCATGGAATCCGCTTTTGCCTGGTCGCTCTGCCTCGCCGCAGGGGTGGTGGTCTTCAGCCTGGTACCCCTGGGGGCTGCGCGCTCCAAGGCGGATTTCACCGTGGCGGATCTGGCAGCGCCGCGGGCGATGTTCGATCGGCTGCCGGAGTGGGGCAAACGCGCCAACTGGGCTCACCTCAACAGCTTTGAAGCCTTCGTGCTGTTTGCACCGGCAGCCCTGCTCTGCCTGATCGCCGACGTGCACAGCAGCATCGCGATCACGGCCGCCTGGGCCTATCCGGCGCTGCGTTTGGCTTACATCGCGGCCTACGTGGCCAATCTGCCGCCGGTGCGTTCGCTCTGTTGGGCGGGGGCGATGACCTGCGCAGGTTTGCTTTACCTCGAAGGCCTTAAAGCCATCTGAGAAAGAATTTTTTCAGGCTAAGGATTGAGCTGTGCTGATAACTTTTTCTTGGAGTGATCAGTCAAAGAACATCAAGCTCACCACCTTGCCCATGTCTTCGGCCGTGCGGCAGCTGGCCAACAAGGTTTCGCTGTCGTGGAAGGCGAAACAGATCAACTGATCGCAGCGGCGAATGATTTCCTGATTGCAGAGGCTGCTGGCCATCGGCAGGGGCAGCTCATCATTTTCTGGTTTTTCCACCAGGTGCAGCACCTGCTCCAGCTGCTCACGCGATTCACGGGGCTGGCGATCAAGGCTCTGGGGAAGCAGCACCGTGAGACGGGAAGCATCGATCTCCAGCACGCTGCGAATCACAGCAGAGTTCACACCCTGGGCACCGGATGTAATCAGGCTGTGGCCTTCCTGGGCGAGCGAGCGCGACACCAGCTCCACCAGATGCACCGACACCACAGGCACATGGCGGCTGCCAAGAATGGCGATCCGCCGCTTGCTGCGGTCCTGCAGCATGGCCAGCTCCTGGGCCAGGGTGTCGATCCGGTCTAAGGCCGGTATATCAAGAGACCGGGTCAACGCACACCACCTGCTGACGCCTCGAAACTAGCAGTGTTCACGCTGGCACCGGCAGTCGCAAACGCTTCAGCAGCGGCTCAAAATCACAGTGCTCCTCCACCAGGCGGAAGGCGTAGGTGGCTTTCACGGATTCGTGCAGGCGCACATGCCCAAACGCGCTTTCAATCACTTCAACCGTGGTGAGGGTGTCGTGCTCCACCTTGAGCAACGGCACTTCCAGTTCTTCAGCGCGAGAAATCAACTGGGGCAGCGGTTCACCGGCACCGGTGAGGATCAGGCACTGGGTGGAAGCTTCCAGGGCCGCCAATTGAATATCGGTGCGATCGGCGCCTGTCACCACCGCCATGTTGCGGCGGCGGCGGAAAAACTCCATGGCGGAGTTCACATTCATCGCACCGATCGAAAGCGTTTCCACCAGCAGATCCAAACGATCGCGGCAGCACAGCACTTCCGCATCCAGACGCCGGCTGAGCTCCTCCACTGTGACGCTGCGCAGCAGGGGCGATCGGGGCATCACCCCAAGCACTGGAACGCCAAGCCGGTCCAGGGCCGGCGCCACTTCAGAGCGCACGGCATCCACCTGCTCCGGCGGCAGACCATTCAGCACCACACCACAGAGCAGATCGCCCAGCTGCTCGCGGGCCGCTAGCAGGGGTTCAGCGCTGTGGCAGCCGCTCCAGCTGTGCACCAACACCACAGGCGCCTGCAGCCCCCGGGCCACCTGCACCAGATCCAGGCCATAGAGCAGGCCATCGCTGAGGCCGCCGGCACCCTCCAGCAAAGTGATGCCCTCACCACCTGCGCTCAGCTGCTCCTGCAGGGCCGCGAATCCTTCACCCGCCGTGAGCGTGCCGGCCAGCAGGCGCTCCCGCGAGGCCGCGCTGCCCTGCAGGTGCACCGAAGGCACCAGCTGCGCTTCGCTTAAGCCCAGGATCTGGCCCACGAAGCGCACGTCATCGTCGATCAGCGGGCCACCGCCGCCGGCCCCCAGCTCAGCGCTATCCGCCAGGGGTTTACCAATCCGCACCGTCAGGCCCCGCTGCAGCCACTGGCGGGCGAGGCCCAACACCACAGCCGATTTGCCACTGAACGGTTCGCAGGAGCCGATCAGCAGGGCCGACGAACGGGCGTGGGAGCTCGCGCTATCGTGACCCATGAGGCGAACGCTGGTGCGGCGAATCTAGGCCTGTAACGCCTGGGCATCGAGCCCAAGAATCAACCAGTGCCAGAACGCCTCCGGCAGATCCGCAGGCTGACCAGACGCCCCACCCGCCGCCTGCCAGGCCATCAGCCAGTGGAGCAGCCGATGGGTGGGCAGTTCAAAGCTGTAGAGCACCGGTTGCTCCAGGCCCACACCCTCCACCGAGAGCTGCGCCTGAGCCGGCTCGAGGGGGGCCACGCCTGGCTGCCACTGCAGCACGAACGGCCGCTGGCCCTGCAGGCTGCCCTGCGCCAGCAGCTGCAGCCCCCGCTCCAGGGCAACGGGATCGGCAGCGCCCTGGCAGTAGGGGGCAAACAGGGCCACCAGCGCCGCCGACATCCGCGCCACTCCAACTGCTTTGAGGATGCCGCAAGCTGACGCCAACGCCCATTGCTGATGTCTGAGCTGCCTTTTGCCGGCCGCACCGTGGCCGTAACCGGAGCCAGCGGCAGCTTGGGACGAGCCCTGCTGCTGGAGCTGCATCGCCAGGGCGCGGCTCTGGTGGCGCTCACCAGCAGCGATGCTCCGCTTTCCCTCACCAGCGCCGACGGCCAAGCCGTGCCGCTTGAGCAGGCGCGCTGGCACTGCGGCCAGGAACAAGAGCTGCAACCCGTGCTGGAGCGCTGCGATGTGCTGGTGGTCAACCACGGCTTCAACAGCCACGCCGACCGCAGTGCCGAAGCCGTGCTGCGCTCCCTGGAGGTGAATGCCCTGAGCAGTTGGCGCCTGCTGGAGCTGTTTGCCGGCATTGCCAACGGCGATCCAGCCCGCCCGGCGGCTCGGGAGCTGTGGATGAACACCTCAGAAGCCGAAATCCAGGCCGCGGTGAGCCCCCTCTACGAGATCAGCAAGCGGTTGCAGGGGCAGCTGCTGAGCCTGCGCAGCCTGGATCTAGCGGGGCCGCAGCTGCGGTTGCGGCGCCTGATGCTGGGGCCCTTCCGCTCAGCCCTCAACCCGATTGGGGTGATGAGCGCAGGCTTTGTGGCAAGGGAGATCCTGCGCCAGGTGCGCTGGAACTGGGGGCTGGTGATCGTCACCCCCAACCCACTCACTTATCTGTTGATGCCATTGGCATGCCTCAGCCGTTGGCTGTATTTCCAGGCCACCAGCAAGCGATCAGCCGACTGAGGCCGTTCAGAAATCGCGGTCGGTGAGGATTTCGCAGCCGTCGCTGGTCACGGCGATGGTGTGCTCCCACTGAGCCGAAAGGCTGCCGTCCACGGTCACCACCGTCCAACGATCTTTGAGGGTGCGGCAGGCCTTGCTCCCAGCATTGAGGATCGGCTCCACCGCCAGGGTCATGCCGGGGCGGAGCTTCATGTTGGGGAGATCGCGGGTGCGGTAGTTGAACACCGAGGGCTCTTCGTGCAGGTTCCGGCCCACGCCGTGGCCGGTGTAGTCCTCCACCACAGCGAAGCCGTGGGCCTCCACGTGATCCTGAACCGCTCCAGCCAGGTCGAACAGGGTGCTGCCGGCTTTCACCGTGGCCAGACCCTTCATCAGAGATTCCTGGGCCACGCGCGAAAGGGTGCGGG
>Ga0194129_10004832_pt1 | contig 17635 bp, 18 predicted proteins | sample TA2KigCa35mmetaG_FD_150862 | JGI IMG/M metagenome (GOLD analysis project Ga0194129, IMG submission 150862) | Freshwater microbial communities from Lake Tanganyika, Tanzania - TA2015038 Kigoma Deep Cast 35m | ecosystem: Environmental > Aquatic > Freshwater > Lake | place: Tanzania: Lake...
GGAATCAGAATCAGAATCAGAATCAGAATCAGAATCAGAATCAGAATCAGAATCAGAATCAGAATCAGAATCAAAATCAACAATAGTAAGTTTTGGCTTAGACACATTAACAACCATTTCTTCAGAATCGCTATCGGAATCAGAATCAGAATCTACGATTAAAATCTTCTTTTGGTTTAAATCCTTCGGAATAACTGCACGTCCGTCTGTTCTCTCTTCCGGTTTTTTGTATTGTAAACCTAAGAAATCGAAAATATCTTTTTCAGAACCAAATTTATAATTCGTTACTTTATCGCCCTTTTTCTTTGCATCCATCTTATAGATTCCGTGTTCATTCATAGTATACCCTTTCTCAAGAGCGACATGACGCATAACTGTATTAAATATCTTACTACCCGTAAAATATAAAATAGCAAAAGGAAATTCTTGAGGGGTGGTATATAAGAAATCAACACGACGCGCTTTGTTAAGCGCATAATTAATCTTGGTAATAACTAAGCATTTTGTAGGTCCGCGACTGAGAATATGTAATATGATTTTTTGCTTTACCAAATAATCAACAAACTTCGCAAATACTTTTGGATTACTTGAAGTTATAATCACATCAATATCACCTGAACTTTGGGCACCGCGACGATATGAGCCAACAATTTCCATTTTCTCGTCTGTTCCTTTTTCTTCTTTTGTTGCCTGTAAAAAGGCCTTTTCGAAATAAACCTTATATTCTTCAATCTCGGAACGTGAAATACGCTCCAAAATATCTTCATAATATTGAAGTCCAACTTTCTGGACATCATTTAAAAGTTGTTGATTTTCTCTTAGCTGAGCTATTGAAGTAATGCCGTTGTCTACCAAATCTTTCGCTTTTTTCGGACCGATACCATAAACGTCTGCCAAAATATTAACAGGATTTGTCTTTTCCCTCTCAAGAACCTTTAAGGTTCCTGTATTTACATATTCATTTAGTTTTTCCATAATAGTTTGACCTATGTTGGGCTTACCTTTCAAATCGTTAGGCGATAAAATGTCATCAGGATAAGCCATAATAGTTTCTTGAGCCTTTTGATAGGCTCTGGCTCTAAATGGTTCACCTTGTTTTAACATAATATCAGCTAACTTTTCCATTAGCTCAATAAACTTTTCATTTAAACGCTGATTATTTTCACTCATCTTATATAAAACTTCTTGAGTTGGCTTTAAATCTATTTTATTTTCTAAAATATGGGGCGAAATAATATCAATTTTTTCTTTTTTTTCGGTCTTATTTTTTTTATTTTTTTCTCTCTTACTACGTGTCTTTAAGGGTTTTAAAGTCGTTGACCTTGTTTTTGATTTATTGGATGATGATGATGTTGACGATGATGACGACTCAATTATGAGTAGTTTTTTTGTCTTATTATTCGATTTTGTATTCATATTATAATATGGCAATTTAAAACTCGGTAAAAAATAATAATAATAAATAATAATAATAAAAATAATAAAAAAAATTAAAAAAAATATAAATTACAAGACAAACCATAAGACAAACCATAAGACAAACATAAAATTCAATAGTATGTACATAAATTAGTATAATAGTTTTGAAAATTAGTATTTAATTGATGTATTTGTTGCATTAAAGCGATAATTTCATTTTCCATTTGGACAACATATCTACCGTCAATGTTTATGAAATATCCGTCTTCTTCTTCAATCATATCTTCCAGTTCTTCCATGCGAATAATATCTTCTTGATGCTCGACTTCGTCTTCGTAATCTTGGATTGTTAGCCAAGCGTTAATTTCTTCTTGTTCATAATCGTCACGCTTTTGGCACCGCAGGCCAAGCTCATATCTCACCTGTTCTTCTTCTTCAAACTGCTGGTAAAGGTTTAACGGCCTGATTTCACCGTCTTCCAAGTCATCTTCAACAATATTTACGGCCGGTTTTTGCTGTTTCATCGGAGCGTTACATAGCTCGTCAATGTATTGTAAGCAAAGAGCAATACGGTCGGGAGTTACGTCCGGCATAGGCGCACAAGAAATAGATGGAGCGCCAAGGTCAATCTTTTGCTTACGGTCACCTGGGACATGTTTTTTCGCGACGTTTGGCAACACAATCCAATAGAGTTCGTTATCATAATATACTTTCGCTTGCTTTTTCGGGTTTAAAACTTGCTCTTGAAACTCACGTGAGTCATGGTTATCGAGCCAATATTCAAAGTGAATGTACACAGCATTATATAACGTATCGTACCTTTTAGACTTCTTCTCAACGAAGTCAATAGAGCTTACCTTGCCAATGTTAATGCCATTAAATATATCCGCGATATCCTGATACCTGTATTCGTATTGGACATGAGGAATAAATAGGCTAACAAATTGAATAACAGAGTTCATCGTAATAAAATAGCTTAAAATGCTTTGAAGTTGGGGTTTGTTTAGAATGTATTACCGATAATGGTGATAATAAGTATTTCAATTTTTTTTATTATACGCTGTAAATATCAATAACTAAAAATCCATAAAATATTCGGAAAACCGAAAAAAAGGTTACGGTTAAATTAAAGTGTCAAGAAATACAGATGCATAAAATACAATATAAAACAAACAATGTCAAACAATACAATAAATATCTATTCAAATACTTCACCTTCTTCAATGTCATATTCGCCCTGCTCGTATAGCTTTTTGCGCTCCATGTCTTGACTTTTAAGCTTCTTTATTTCCTCATTTAGAGCCTCTATTTCGCGCTTGTCATCTTCGAGACAGCAAATATCGAACCACGAAAGACCTCTGTATTCTTCAGGAAATATCGAGTAATAGCATGAAGATTCGTTACGCAAAGATAAATCACGTCCAAATTCGTCAAATTCAATAGCGGTGTTCATTTCAATTAAGTCGTTTTAAATGGTTGTATGTTTTAAAGTATAATGAATAAAAGTATTTCAATTTTTTAAATTTATGTGCGATTTCTTTTTGAACTAAAAATTTATAGTAATGGGTTAAACATTGCCGGTTATAAAAGGGGACAAAACAGACGAGCTAACAATAGCTTATAAATTTTTAGTTATACGAATTTACGGCGCATAAATTTAAAAAATTGAAATACTTTTTACATAAACAGTAAAAGACATACTAACCAATACCAATTTGCCAAAAGCAACTTTTACAAACGCTTTAAAATGACTGAATGCCCTATTTGCATGGATATTATTGAAACCTCAAAGAACTGCGTAACGACTGAATGTGGTCATTGCTTCCATTCGAGCTGTCTGATGAAAAACGTTGCCCATAACGGTTTTGGCTGTCCATATTGCCGAACCACTATGGCTGAAGAACCTGAAGATGACGAAGAAACCGAATATACCGACGCATCACCCGTAGACGAAGCATATGGAGATGATGAGCTTCGCGGTATGCGACTATTCTTCAACAACATTGACGGTGAAACTCACGACGAGGAGGATATTACAGAAGAAACTGAATACGAAGAATACCTTAATGCTGGCGTAGCAAGAGAACAAATACCGGAACAAGACCAAAATGTTCCTAATGTTGACTATGTTGCCGAAAAAATGCTTAGCCAAGGTATTACTTACGAACAGTTGATTCGCATAATATTGACCCGCGATCATGAAGAATATAACGAAACCGAACAAGACACTCGTGTTGAAGACGAAATATTCGGTAAGCTTCGTGTTGTGATTAGCAACTATAGTCGCGAAAACAACAATCGTCAGCAACAGCAAGTTCAAGCTCCACAAGAAGAAATGCCACATGAACATCGTTTCGTTACTTTAAGAGCTAGATAAAACTATAAACTAGGTAAGACCGCTTATATTATATGTATAAAACCGTATCAACTTGTATGTTTGCTGTAAAATTATTAACTTAATGGTTGAAAACCTTTTTTTTATTATTTTACGTTTTATTATTTTATCTACATTAATTTAAATATGATGATTCAAAGCCGTCCAAACAATACATTTACGCTATTTAGTGAGCCTTATTTAGACACCTATAATCAATGCTATAAAAACATAATAACTATTAATGTTTTTCCGAATGGACCGTTAGGACAATACGTTAAAATGATACAAACATCAAAATTAAGTCCATTTAAACAAACGAGCGTATGTAATATGAGTAGAAATTGTATATTAGCTATTCAGCCAGTATATAATTATTTAAATGTAAATAATTACAATAATAATTGCATTAATAATAAATGTAGTCAGTTAATGGTAGTCGACGAAACACCAGAATTAATATCTTTTTTATTGTCAAATGGATATACCGTAAATACGAGCATAACAAAAATGTTTAATCAAAGTGATATTCGTTTCAATAATGACATAAGTAAAAAACTAATATGTTTCGCTACTTATAATCCATAAATCAATCAACAGATAACTATCAGATAAATCAAGCAAATTATCAGATAAATCAAGCAAATTATCAGATAAATCAAGCAAATTATCAGATAAATCAAGCAAATAATTATTTAATATTATTATTAAAATTGATTAATATTTTTAAATATCCATTAAATTCATAAAAAATAAAATAAATTAAAAATAATTGTTTGAATAATTTATTCTTAGACAAAAATGAACGAAAAATCGATAACAGAAATACCTATACCTGAATTAATTAAAGATTATCCGGAAGAAAAACAGAGAGAAATTATGGCTTATTTAGAACAACTCGATGAACATCATAGATCAGCATATTTAATTGCTTTTAACCATTTAGGCTCATCGTTTAACATTTATAAAAGTAATGGATTTAAAGATTGGAAAAATAAACAGAAATAATTTATAATTGTAATTAATAATTATAATTATACAATTACAACCATAAATTACAATTACAACCATAAATTACAATTTTAAAAATTAATAATATTTTTTATGCGTTTTTTTATTACCTCCCTTTATAACATTTTTTTGATTTGGAAGTTGTATTTTATTTGTTTCGAAACCTTTTAAAGTCAAATCAGTTCTCTCCAATAAAGCACGCTTTTGGTCCAATAAACTATAAAAATTTTGTATTGTAGCATTTGCCGTGTCAGATGTTGCCTTCGTTATTTCAGCGCCAGTATTTACTACAGATAATCCCATATTTAAAACGTTTGAAATGCCACTTATGGCAGCATAAGCCGTGCCAACTATAGGAATTTGTAATATAGTAGTCTCCGCTACATCTAACGAAGAATAAGCAAGCTGTTGAATTGTATTGGATATTTGCGTTACAACTATTTCATTTAAAGAAGCTAAAAATGGCTGTAAAGCTTCTAAAACTAGAATTCCGACTTGTCCATAATCAGAAATATCATCCGTTAACTTTTGAACTGTATCAGGATCAGTAACTTTTTGCTTAATAAGGTCAAGCTTACTCATAACATCATTTTTATCGCTAAAGTCAACACCAATAATATCGCCTAATGATGTAATGATTCTGGCAACAATAACATCAATTAATCTGTCGGTTAACCTTGCTATTCTAGAATTTGTAATGCTATTAGTAACATTATCGATTGATGGAATATTAAATTTATTGCTTTGTTGTTGTACATTTTGTAAAATTTGTTCTGCTTTTTCAATATTATTTACATCACCACCTTTGTAATTTTTTTTATTTCTATTTTTTCTTGTATTTTGTTTTTTTATTTTCATTTATAATATAATTAGATTATAACAAATTAAATTATAATTACATTTATTATAGTTACATTAATTACCAATATATTAATTACCAATATATTAATTACCAATATATTTTATTTTATTTTATTGTGATTTATTTCTCTGAATTAAGCGTTAAACGTTTATAATCAGCAAAAGATAAATTTAATTTTTTGTTTACCTTTTTCTTGTCAACTTTTTGAATAAAATTAAAATTCGCAAACTTGCCTTCATTTGAATATCTATTTGACCTTTCTTTCAATAAAATTTTGTCATCAGTCTTGGTAACGTTTTTATTGTTCATTGAGATACTATTTGACATAGACGCATTAGTTTTAGACGGAGCGACACTCATAATCTTTGCTGTATTGTTGTTATAGCTTTTAAACTTCGTAAAAACATTTTTTTTCTGGTCAGAACTGTTATTACCAGTATTCAATAAGCTTTTATTGAGTTCTTCTTTTTTTCTCTCTTCTTCTAGTTTTTTCTTATATAAGTTAAGCTCTTCTTCCATATCGACAAAAATAGGTCTACAATTAAAACACTTAACGAATTTTCTACCTACAGTTTCAAGATACCTATATGGAATTGTATTATCGCTATAATATTCAAAATGTTCTAAATTATGATTATATCTTAAGAGAACATTTCCCAAAGGTGTCTTTTCCATAACGTAACAATCTTTTAACTTCTCTAATTTATCGTTAATGACCGTTTGTTTTGCTAACTCAGCCGATTTGTCATTTAGTTCGCTTAACCCTTGTTCAGATTGAATTAAATTTTCCAAAAACTCAGTTTCTTTCAGTAACTCAATTAATTGTTCAGTTAAATATTCTTTTTCATTTTTAACAAAATCATCATCTAACGATTGATCAACATTACTACAATAACAATTAATATCACCATTATTATCGCCGTTATTATCAGATAAATGAATTTTAATAAATTCAGAGTCATCAATTTCAAGTTTTTTTTTTATGGTTTCAATACGTTTTGAATTATCATTTATATGCTCAATATAATCATTCTTATAACTTATAAAAAAATTGATTTTTAAAACTTCAATTTTACTGTTTTCTTCGTCATTAAATTGCCAATATTTATCTAATTTTTTTATACATTCAATATACTTATCCTCAAATTTGATTTCACTTTGTTGGGTTTTAGTTATATTATTATTTTCATCATTCTTTTCTTCACCTTTTTTTTCTTCGTCATCCGTATCATTTTCAGTCAATTCGTTATCACCATAATAAACTAAAAAACCATCTTTAACTCTTATGAAATTACCGTTAAAATAAAAATAATCAAAATTTAATAAATCGTTAATATTATTAAATATAAATTCTTTAAACCGTAATGGTAATCCATTATTAATTAAATAAACACATAATAATGCAAATAAAAAATCTTTAATATATGACATATATGTATATTTATTATTTATAATTTTGGTTTTAAATCATTTATATTCATTAATTAATTTTATTGTGTCAATTACTTACATTATTCATTATTATTATTATTAAGTTCTTCAATTCTTACCTTAAATAATTCATTTATTTCGTAAGATAAATCGGGTAACTTAATTAGTTCATAGTTTTTTTCTTCAGCATCAGGATGTAAACGCACTAAGTATAAGTCTCTAACTATCTTACCGTATTTTTGCTCCAATATTGTTTTATATGTATTTAATTGTAGCGCATAATGCCAAAAATTTGAATCCGGTAAATGACAAATCGTTAAAGGTAAAGCATATTTATTAAAATTATTAACTCTCGTAATATTTTTAGAGCGTTTCCAGTCATAAATAGATAATGTTCCGTCATCATTTTCGTAAACCATATCTATAGAACCGGCTATTTTTGCGTCTTCATGATAAACAGTCCATTCTGTTCTATATGGCTTTAAATGCTGATTATCATTCACAAAATTTATAAAATATTGCCACTCGAGTGGCTTACTTGTATTTAAATTTAAATTAACGGAATAATTTTCATATAATTCTTTATGTGTATAATTATCATTTAACGTGTCATTATTTATAAAACATTCGATATCATAATGCATATCTGTACCTGCTGACGAAACGTTATCTCTATTTGCGTCCCATTGTGATTTGATTTGTTCAGGAGTTAATCCCCAATACTTATGTCCGACTTTCCAGTTTGTTCCGCCCATCATATTTTTAATAATTGCATCAGCATTAAACTTCGGAAAATGTTCATGATTCCACGTAGTTACAGACGTATATTTGTTATCTGGATCGGTTTTAATTATGTATTTATGTCCGTCTTCTAAAAATTCAATATTATTGTCTCTCTCATGTTTATTTTTAATGTATAGTGTATTATTCAAAATATTTTTCATCGTTAATTATAATATAAATTATAGGTTTCTTCTTATATTTTATATTATTAAATATAATTTTTAAATGCTATCAATTTTTTATTAAAAGTTTTAACTTAATTATTCGTTTTTATTTTTTAATTCATTAACTTCTATTTTAAGTTGTTGTATTTCTTTAATTAATATAGCGATTAGTCCAACATAATCAACTGTTTGTGTTTTCTCTCCATCTTTAATTCCCTCAACTAAAAAAGGATAATGTTCTTGTAATTCATGCGCTATAAGACCAACATATTGCTTATTATTTTTTTTATATGTAAATGATACTGGATTTAAATTATCAACATTATATTGGTCTATACTTATAGGAGTTATATTATCTTTAACTCTATAATCAGAAGGAGTATTGAACGAAACGGCACTAATATTTCCTGTTGTATTAATATCACCAGAAACGTCAATATAAACGTCATAATAATAAATTCCGGTAGGTCCAGTAGCGGACCACAAATTAGTGGACAAACCGCTTGAACCTGTAAACCCTTGCGGTCCCGTGAAACCTGTAAAACCTTGCGGTCCCGTGAAACCTGTAAAACCCTGCGGTCCTAATATACCGGTTGAACCTGTGCTTATAATATAGCTTACTGTTCCTGGCGGTCCTGTAAATCCCTGTGGTCCAGTGAAACCTGTATGTCCCTGGGGACCTGTTAAACCAGTAAAACCTGTATGTCCTTGAGGACCTGTAAAACCGGTAAAACCTGTATGTCCCTGGGGACCTGTTAAACCAGTAAAACCTGTATGTCCTTGAGGACCTGTGAAACCGGTAAAACCTGTATGTCCTTGTGGTCCAGTAAAACCCGTAAAACCGGTGAAACCTTGTGGTCCAGTAAAACCGGTGAAACCTTGTGGTCCAGTAAAACCCGTAAAACCTTGTGGTCCAGTAAAACCCGTGAAACCTTGTGGTCCTAATATTCCGGTTGAACCTGTACTCACGATGTAGCTGACAGAACCTGCTGGTCCCGTAAAACCTTGTGGTCCAGTAAAGCCCTGTGGTCCAGAATATCCTTGTGGACCTGTTGGTCCCAAGTTACCGCTAATATCACTTAAAAAATTTAATACTGAATTTGGTTGACCTACATTTTGACTTACCGATAAATTATTTGCGTTATTATAAGCGCTATTTACATAATTATGTCTTGCATTAAAATTTAACCCACCAAATTGTCTAAATGACATTTATATATATTTTTAAATAATTTATATATTTCATTAATAAACGCTAATTAATTATAGGGAATATGATTTTTTCGATGTTCTGCGATTACTATGTCTGTCACTATGTTTTGTTCTTTTTGAACTATTATGACTACTTTTGCTTCTAGTAGTGCTCTTAGATTTATTTTTTTTGTAAGCTCTATAAGTTTTATGTGTTTTATAACCTTGCGAATCAGTTAAATTTATCGGAATAATATATTCCTCTTCTTGTAATGGGCTACTGATATGAGTATCGTATCCTGCGTTCGTTAGACTTTCTATAGGTTTTAGAGAAGGTTGTTCCAATTCAATCTTATACAACTGTGGTTGTGAATAAATGCGTTTTTTGCCGAAATCTCTTTTTAAACGTTTATCGAGAGATAAATCAACACTAGGAAGATTTAATATATTAGCTAAATCTTGATTATCCAAATAAACATCATAATGTTTTAAGTTACCGTTTGAGTTTATATCTACAGAAATATTTGCTTCGTTACCGTCATAAACGGCATTCCAATTAACTTGACTTAAATTACTGTTGTTATTATTTGAAATTATAGTTTGTGTTGTTCCTCTATTCTTAACATAAGGTCCAAACGTATTATACATATCTATAATAGAAGTATATATTTTATTTGATTTATGTATAAAATATTATATTTATCAATTGGTTTATATTTTTTTAAAATAATAATATATTAATATTATGGAACTTAACATAAGTGAAATTGATGACATAAGAAATAAAAAATATTGGGAATACAATACAAACAATACAAACAATACAAACAATACAAACAATACAAACAATACAAACAATACAAACAAAAAAAGCATTTCTTTTAATGATATTTTAAATAATATGAATATAGTTGTAAATAAAAATGGAGTATTACAGTTTATGGCACCATTAAATAATAATAGTAATAATAATGATTATAATAATAATGATTATAATAATAATGATTATAATAATAATGACGATTATAACAATTTTAACCCAATAAATAACGTAAATGTTTATAATGTTGAACCATTAGACAATTCAGTAAAACACAGCTATATTTATAATAAATATTTTAAGGATTATAAGGATAATAATATACAAAAAATTGAACCAAGAAAACCAAAAACAATTGAAGAATTAAAACAAATATTATTACAAGACAAAATTAAAAATATACAAAATAAAATACGTATTGAGCAAATTAAATCAAAAAAATTATTTATAACAAATTCAGAAGGTCAAGGACAAATTAGAGCAACAAAAAATAATTTACGTATGATGAATTTTTCAAATAGGTTTTAATATATATAATTAAAAAAACAACTTAAAGACAATATTATTATATATATTGTAACGGGGTGGCGCAGAGGAAGCGCGTCTGGCTCATAACCAGAAGGACGGAGGATCGAAACCTCTCTTCGTTATCTTTTGACCGAACTTAGCTCAGTTGGCAGAGCGGATGACTGTAGTCGTTTAAAACATTTATCATCAGGTCACTGGTTCAAATCCAGTAGTTCGGAAAAATATTATTTAATAAGTATAAAATTAAAATACTTATTAAATTAAAATACTTATTAAATTAAAATACTTATTAAACGTAAAAATGTACACGAAATAAATATAAATATAAATATAATCGTTAAACGACTGTTTCAGATGACATTCCTATTTTTTTGAAACTTTCATTACCGCATACTTCAAGATCCATCAATGAATCTGTTGAGTCTGAACACTTACTTAGAAAACTATTATTTATTTCAACATCTTTGTTTTTCTCACCTGTTCCGAATAATTTTATCACCATATTCTGAAAATTTAAATCATCATTAGTCTTATTTCCTCCATCATAACTATTATTACCGTTATTGTTATGTAAACCACTTTCTAATTTTTCATAAATATTACCAGTAAGCTTTAAATTTTTCTTTATTAAATTATTTGTGTCATTAAATTTATTTTCATTATCATGGTCAAATTGTATTTTTAATTTTTTAAGTTCACTCATAATGTAATCATCTTTTTTTGCCTTATTACCGTAAGGATTTAACAATTTTATTATGAAGTCATTCAATTCGCGCGGATCTTTTGTTTTCTGTTTTATTCCACACCCACATAAGAAAATACTTCTGAACCAGTGTTTTTTGATATATTCCGCATTTTCCATTTCTTTCGTAAACATTTCATCTATTATTGAAAAAGCTGATTTTAAAACCAATATTTCTTTCACATAATCATCTTTTTCTTGGTATAAAATTTTAATATCTTTTTGTATTTTTCTTACTGCCTTAATTTTTCCTTTACTATATTTTGCCTCCATAACTGCTGTATAGTAATTTTTCTTGTTTTTATTTTCTCTCAAATCATTAATTTTTCTTTTTCTCAGATCTTCTATTTTTTTAATTATTAAAAATATATTTGTATTGTATATTATTGAATATCTGGTTCTTATTTCTTTTGGCACTATAAACTGATTTGTTTCTTTAATTTCACCTATTTTTTTTTCGATGTCAGATAGTTTTTCACTAATAGTATATTCCATATTTTTAAAACTTGTATTATTAATGTTATTAATTCTATTGTAATTATTATCATCATTATTTTCATTTTTATAAATGTCATTACCGAATAGTAATGTTTTACCGGATAAAAATTCAACAGAAGTTTGTAATTTATCGTATTGATGAGCTGATATTTTATGCGCCTCTGATGCCGCATCCAACTTTAAATAATTTACTACCGCCAATAAAAACGCAATAAGAGCATTTACAGAAGCAATCGTATAGCTACCCCACTGATAATCCTTTAAAAATGTCGATAAGACGGTTGCTGCTGTCGATAATAATATTGAAGGCATCATAAGTATATTTAGTCTCTGATCACAAAACGCTTTGGATTCCATATAAATTAATTTTTGACCTTTTAAATAACTTGCCAAAATATCAAGAGAACTCGAATATCTGTGATTTTTTTCGAAATAATTTTTTTCAATGTATTTTTCAATATCCTTATAAGATACTTTATGGTAAGTATATAAATTTTTCTTTTGTTGATTACCTGATACGTCTGTTGTACCTACGTTACTTGGTGCTTTTTGAACCGGAATTACTTCTAATTCATCATCCGAAGCGCTATGTGTTGAATTTGTGGTTTTTGTTGCAGTTGAAGAAGATAGTTTTGTAGGAGTTGTTTTGTTAGTATTTTTTTTTTCTAGCATATCGATTGTTTTTAAATTATTTGGTGGTGTTTGCTGCCTTGTTGTTGTGCATCTTGAATTTGCTCTAGATTGCTGCCCACCATAAAAATTTTGTCTACTTGCTGGCCTACTTATGCTATTTAAACTATTTAATACACTACTTTTGATTAAACTTTTTAAACTGTTTATATTTTTTCCTCTGTCTTTAATTTCCATATCGATACTTCCAACACTTACATTGTCTTCTTGTTCTGAATCGTCATTCAGTTGAGGATTTTTGTCTTGGTGGTTTAGTTTTTCTTCTAAATTATCATAAATATTACTATAGTTGATTGAATTATTTTCTTCATAATTTAATTCCATTATAATTATTGTGTGAAAAATAAAAAAAAATATTTAACATATATATAATGTATAAAACACGTAAAAATAGAACACGTGGTTGGTCAAAAGAACAACCTGGTTATCACCAAAGAACGGTTATGTTAAAAAAATGCGGTAAAAAGTGTTTTTTGGGTCCAAAAAAATCCTTTCCTATTTGTAAAAAAAACACGTGTAAAGTAAGCCGTAAAGGTGTTCAATCCGCATATATTAGAGCACGTCAATACAGCAGTGTTGGTTCAGTATACAAAAAAATAGCAAAGACAGCAAAAAACATGTTAAATAAAATGGGACTATAAAAATTTTTATCGTTAAACTTATATATTCTAATAAAATTGATACTTAATTAAAATATATTAATAAAGCATACTAAATAATATATTTTAACTTAAATGAATAATTCAGGAGATCATAATAGTGATGAAGAATGGGGATGGTTTATTGATATTGATAAATATTACATAGATACAAATAATCACAAATTTAAAAGCTATAAACATATAAATTTTGATAAACATATAAAACTCGATAAACATTTACAATTCAAAAAACATCAAAATAATTTAATTTGTGCTGAAATATTTAATAACAATATTTATATTAAAATTAATGATAAAGAAAAATCAGATTTTAATGTTATTACGTTAATGTTAATTTTTGTAATGATATTATTTTATTATTTATTTGTTTTCAATTTTTAACGGGTTAATTTATTTGTTTAAATAAATTAATGTTTACATATATATATCCTGATGGTGTTTTTTCATTACCACCATCATAACTAAATTTAAACACACAAGTATTTGGGTCATTATTTAAACAAACAGAAATATTGTCTTCATAAAACTCGTTTTCTTCCGGAACTTTTATGGATAGCGTTGATAACGGTTCATGAGTTATATTTGACATTACTTCTGAAATATTCAATTGCTTTTGGCGTATATTACCTAAGGTGCACAGTTTTCCTCCAAATGAAGCCGAGTGACTTTCTGATAGGTAAATACCATAATATACGTTTTCACATTCAATAAATAACGTATATTCAATAAACAAATGGTCTTTCACAATTCCTTTTCCATAACAATCGTGTAAAATATTATCGCTATTTTGACTTACCGTTTCGTATGAGTTACCGTAAACAGAGTTGACATTTAATCCGATAATTTTAAATGAATTCATGATTAAACAGTTGTATTTATATGGTATATGTTTTGTATTTATCAACAAAAAAGCATTTCAATTTTTTTTATAATATTAAATAAAATAAAAATAAAAATAAAAATAAAAATAAAAACACGCTATCTGTGTTTATGTTACAAAATTATAATTTGGTATAATGTAATTTTCATAATTTAAAATACCACATACATTATTGCCGAATAAATTGCCGCTTGGATCAATATTATACGATAAATAAGGTTGTGTAACAGTAGGGGTTATTATTGCATTTGTGCTTGTAGGATCATTTAAATTATTCGTTACTATAACATTTGAAAGGTCTACAGTAGTAATTAAATTAATATTTAAATTATTATAATTGATAAAATCAGTTTGGCTATAGTATTTTAAACGATTTGATAAATTAAATAATAATAAATTATTTGATGACCCTACTTTAATTGCTGGCTTACAGTTATTAGCTGAACAATACGTTGTTTTTGCTTTTTTATTTAATGTGTATTCACCCGAGTTTTGTGGTTCTTTAAATACACCGAAATCTTTTGATGCTTGGCTTATATTTGTAAATGGTCTATACATCTGATATATTATAATAATAAAATTGATTAAAATAATATCAATAATGATTTTTATTATTAAATATAACATTATAATTAGATTGAAATGATTTCTTATTTAAGAAAAAGGCTACTGAAAATTAGAGGCAAAAAACAATTTGATAATGAAAATAACAACAATAATAAAAATAACAACAATAATAATAATAATAATAATAACAACAATAATGAAAATAATAATATAAGTAACAATATAAATAATAATATAAATAATAATATAGATAATAATATAATTATTATGGATTCTACAGAAAATAAAAATATTTTATGGGAAGATACGGTTGAATTTACATATCCAATAGAGAAAGGATATGTAATTAAAGTTTATGATGGTGATACTATAACTATTGCCACAAAATTACCTTATATTGAATCACCGCTTTATAGATTTCCAGTAAGATTAAACGGAATCGATACACCCGAAATAAAAGGTTCAAACGAAGAAGAAAAAGAAGTTGCTAAACGTGCTAGGGAAGCATTATCGAAATTAATATTAAATAAATACGTAAGCTTAAGAAATGTTCAAAATGAAAAATACGGTAGAGTTTTGGCTGATGTTTATTTGGATAATTTATGTATTAATGACTGGCTAATTAAAGAGAGATTTGCCGTAAAATATGATGGTGGAACTAAAAGAAAACCTGAGTCATGGCTAAAATATAATTTAACTGGTGAATTATAATTAAATTTTATAAAATGTATATATTTATGAATCGTGTATATTTATAAATCGTATATAGTCGTTAAATTTAAACAAAAACTAAAATCCATATTATTTAGATTTACTATTCTACCATATTCATCTAATAATTGAACAGTAAAAGATGTTAAGTTAATGGGTCCAAAATATTCACGAGGTATTGAAATTAAATTAAAATTATTCTGCTCTAATAATCCAAATGTATTTGTTTGCATTGATATTCTCGCTAAAATATTTTTATTTAAAATAGATGAATTGAAAGCGCTATAAAAGCTATTATTAACATTATTATTATGGTCATCAACTACTAAATATAAATATTTTGGTCCAGTTAAATCTAATATACCTTCAGAAACATAATTTAAATTATTAATATAATTTCCATTTCTAAATCCCAATATCCAACCTAATTTTAATGGCAATGGTTCATTAATGTTTGTTATTCCATTTATGTCAGTTTGAAAGTTTAAACTTAAACTTGTTATTGTACCGGGTGCATTTTCACCTACCATAGTTTGTCCGCTTCCTGTAGTTCCGTTTGTTAAATTAATAATAAACGAAACATTATTAAAAGGCGCACCTAAATTAGTTAGCTGGTTATTAATTATGCCGTAAATGGTAGTTTGGTCATAATTTCCGTCCGGTATAGTAATAACTTGCTGATTACCATCTACACTAATGCTGAAATAATTATTTCCATATTGTTTTGATATTACATAAAACGATGTTGATAATTCTACTGAAGCAAGCTGCATTTGGATAACACTATTTAAATTTATTGGTAAAGCAATATTATAGTTTGTTGATGATGAATTATAATAGTTCTCTCTAAATCGTGAATCGACATTTAATACTTTTTTAATTGTTCTTTTTTTCAAAGGATTGATAATTCCCGGAAAAAATTCACTTGGATAAGTAGACAAATAAGGTTTTTCTTTTCTTACTTGTACCATATGCTCACTAGAATCTTCTATTTCAGACGATTTAAGCTCATAACTGGAGTTGTAAAATTCGGCTATTTTTTCTTGTAAGTTAGTACTACATTTACTGGTGTTATTTTTTTCGTTTAAAATAATATTTTTTGCTTTAATAAGAAAATTAATTGTTTTTAACTGTGTTTCTTTGCTTATTTCATTATTATTTATTATATTATCCCTTAATTGAAGTTCTTTAATTTCGACTATGTTTTTATCATAATTTAATGGTAATTCAAACATGTCAATCAATTCGTCTCTAGTGTAATTATTTATATCTAAATCAAAGCTCATATATTATATTTATAGTTAATATTATTTAAGTTTTAACAACAAAAATAAAAATAATGTTAAATTGTATAATGTCAAGACAACTTTATTCAGGATGTAGTACGAACATAGTTGTAAATAATTATCCTATTGGACTTGGAGCAACTGGACCTCAAGGATTTACGGGTCCAACTGGGCAGGTAAGCACCATTTACGTAGTTAATACCGGAGGTTCCGATACAGGTAATAGTGGCGTAGGTGTGACTTACCCTCCCTTAAGCAGTGGTTTTACTGGACCACAAGGACCTCAAGGATTTACTGGAGCTCAAGGATTTACAGGACCACAAGGACCTCAAGGATTTACAGGTTTCACTGGACGAACAGGATTTACTGGATCTCAAGGTCCCAAAGGATTTACTGGATCTCAAGGTCCCCAAGGATTTACTGGATCTCAAGGTCCCCAAGGATTTACTGGATTCACTGGACGAACAGGATTTACAGGATCACAAGGATCTCAAGGATTTACTGGATCTCAAGGTCCTCAAGGATTTACAGGATCTCAAGGTCCCCAAGGATTTACTGGATTCACTGGACGAACAGGATTTACTGGATCTCAAGGTCCTCAAGGATTTACAGGATCTCAAGGTCCCCAAGGATTTACTGGATTCACTGGACGAACAGGATTTACAGGATCACAAGGATCTCAAGGATTTACTGGATCTCAAGGTCCCAAAGGATTTACTGGATCTCAAGGTCCCCAAGGATTTACTGGATCTCAAGGTTCCCAGGGATTTACAGGATCACAAGGTTCACAAGGATTTACTGGATCTCAAGGACCTCAAGGATTTACTGGATCTCAAGGTCCTCAAGGTTTTACTGGACCAGCGGGAACCATAAGCTATATTATGGGCACAGGTTCAACAGGCATAAACGGTCCTCAAGGATTTACAGGATCACAAGGATCACAAGGTCCTCAAGGATTTACAGGATCACAAGGATCACAAGGTCCTCAAGGATTTACAGGATCACAAGGATCACAA
>Ga0194129_10004833_pt1 | contig 17635 bp, 19 predicted proteins | sample TA2KigCa35mmetaG_FD_150862 | JGI IMG/M metagenome (GOLD analysis project Ga0194129, IMG submission 150862) | Freshwater microbial communities from Lake Tanganyika, Tanzania - TA2015038 Kigoma Deep Cast 35m | ecosystem: Environmental > Aquatic > Freshwater > Lake | place: Tanzania: Lake...
TAGGATAAATAATATTATACATTATATATAAATTACCTTTTTTATTTTCATATGGTAATCCTTTCTTTTTAATTTTTTGAAGAATACATTTATTATTTAAATTAAATTTCTCAGGTTGAACTAACAGAATTTCTTTGTTTGGTAATATTATTTCATATGAAAAAGATGAATATAATTTATTCAATTCTATGGAAACAAATGTTAAAATATCATAATCATTAATTCTTTTGAAATTATCTTCTTTTTTATTGGTTATATTAATAATAATATCACCTTTATTTTTATATCCTTCTAATTCATCACCTTGATTTTCTAATATTATTTCACGAGCATAAATTGGAATTTCAATTTTTTTCTTTTTATCAATGTATTTATTATCAACTTTTCTTTTTCTAGAAATAATTAATTTTTTAGTTTTTTGGTCATAAATATCTGCTAATGAAACTTCAATATTATGAATAATAGTTTCAGGTTTATCATAAATAATTTTTTCGGTTATTTTTTTATTTTGTTTATTATTAGTTTTCTTTTCTCCAAAGAATTTACCAAAAATACTTGAAAATTCATTTTCTTCATCATCAATATCTTCAACATATACATCATTTTGATTCATTTTGATATTGTTTGTGATATCAACAGGAAAAGTATGGACTCTGATATGAACATTACCAAAAGGAATATCATTTCCACCATTTTTAAATCCAGGGATATTATTAAAAATTGAATTAATATTGATATCATTTTCATATTGCATATTCATAAAGTGATTCATATGTTGTTGAAAAATAGAATTAAAAACAGCAAAAGGGTCTTCTCCTCCCATAAAATTATCATCAAAATCATTACCCATAACATTATATTGTTTTCTTTTTGATTCATCACTTAAAACACTATATGCTTCAGAGATGTCTTTAAATTTTTCAACACAAACAGGGTCATTGTTATTTTTATCAGGATGATATAATAATGCTAATTTACGATAAGATTTTTTAATTTCTTCAGTAGTAGCATCTCTAGAAACTTCTAAAATAGCATAATAATCTTTATGTGTCATATTTAACCTTAATTAAAAATAGTAATTTATTTTTAAATACTAAACGAAAATAAACGTGAATTTAATGTAATAAATCAATAATAGAAATAATATAATATTCCAAATGTAAACATTTTTTATTACCAGCTTTTAATAAATTATCACAATCTGTTGTAATTTTCATTAAATTACCAATAAAAACAATGTCATTATTATATTTTTCACAAAATTTTTCAAATAAAAAAATCATTAATTCTTCCATAGGAATTAAATTAATGTACATTTCATTAACAATATCTCTTATTTTTTGAATAGTAACAAATGAAATTTTTTTATTCATATATTGAAAAATTTCAAAAAAATAATCATAATATAAAAATGAAAATTTTTTATTTGTACAAACAAAATATCTATAAAATCCAAATATTTTTTTTAAATTTAATATATTTGATATTTTACAAGAATTATTTATAATTTCATCAATTTCTTCATTTTTAATATTAATCTTTTTTCTCATAGAATAATCAATTAAACAATTTTTAATTTCTATTTTTGTTGGCATTTTAACACGAACTAATAGAAATCTACTCAAAATAGCATCAGGAATTTTTGATAATGAATTTACTTCAAATATAAATTTTGCAGTGTAAACAGATTTTTCAATAATTTTCCTTAAACTCATCAATGATTGTTTTGATAATAATTCAGCATTTTTAATATAAACTATTTTTGGTAAATTTAACCCAATATTTCTAGATTGGACATAATTTTTTAAAAAACTAGATATAAATAATTTTTCGTTAGAACCTAAAGAAACAGAATTAACTTCAATATGATATTCACTAGCACGATATATCATTACTTTTTTGTCTTCTTCAATTTCTATATTTTTTAAATTATAAACAGTTTTATTAAACATAGAAGCTAATAAAGCATAAACTTTGGTTGTTTTACCAGAAGCATTAATACCATAAAACATAATATTGACCATTTCATTAATATTTACATTTTTTAAATCATGAATTAAAGGTAATTTAAAATCTAAATCATTTAGGTCTGGTTTGTCATCAAAAAAAGATAGATTCATTTCTATTAGTTATAATATAACACAAAAGCTTTAAATTTTAATAATATCTATAATTAATTCTAAAAATTTATCTCTATATTTCATTTCACTCAATTTTGTAATATATTCTTGATTTCTAAAAAATTGTTCAGTATTATCTTTATAGTTTTCAATTTTATTAACAGATAAATAACAATTTTCAATATTATCTACAATAGTATTTTTAATATAATTACCATTTATATCCTCATTCATATGACCATCACACCAATATTGAAATTTTTTTCTAATACTACGAATTGGAATAAATTCTTTTGATACATTATCAATATAGATTTTTTTAAATAAACGAATATCACTTTCAATTGATGAAGAATTTAAACATTCTTTTATAATTTTAATATCAATATTATAATTTTCTTTTTTAATTTCTCTATAATTATTTGTATTTGAACTAATATTTGAGCTAATATTTGTATTAATGATTGAATTAATATTTGAATTTGTAGTTGAATTAACATTTGGGTATGTAGATGTATTTACAATTGTATTTTTATTGGAAACAGTAGTAGGTTTTTTTTTTGGTTGTGTATTTTCACTTAATTTTCTATATTTTAATAAATGATCTTTTTTATTTAATGGTTTTTCTAATTCAATTTCTAATTCAATTTCTTTTTCTATTACTTTATCTTTTTCTTGTTCAATAATATTATGAACAATTTGTTTATTTTCATCTTTGGTTGTATTAATAAATGTCAATAATTTTTCATCTAATTTATGATTAAATTTTATTAATGTATTTATAGAAGATAATATTAAATCCATTTTAGATTCTAATATATTCATTCTATCAATAATTTCTTGATTTGATTTATTTGACAAATTATTATTGTATTCCATATTATAATTATAATTCATTAATATATTAAATAAATATTTTTTTAAATAAATAATATTTAAAAAAAAGATGATAATAATTAATATATAATAATGAATTGTAAGTATTGTCATTCAAAAAGTCATTTAATTGACAAATGTCCAACTATAATATGTAAAACATGTAAAGAAGTAGGTCATCCTCAATGGTTATGTATGGTAAGGATGGAAAAAGATAATTATAAAAAAATGGAAGATATTAAAAAAAAACAACCAGAAGTTATAGTAACACAAAAAAATATTGTTTATTATTCAAAAATGACAAATATTATGTGGAGTGATTTAGTTGAAGTAAACTAAATAAAATCCCATAATTCATCATCATTAATATTATTTATTTCACAATCTTTAACAATTAAATATCTTTTAGCAGTATCACTCATACATGATTTACCAGAACATCCAGGTAAATTAGTAGTTAAAACATTTTTTTCAGGTGGAGTTAATCCAATACATTTTAGTGTATTTGATGTTGAATTTGAGGTTGAAATAATTCTGTTTGAATTATCCCAAGACCATTTTTGATTAGGTAAATTATCACATTTATTTATATATAATTTATCTTGTGTATCATTCATTGTTAAACAATTACCATCAAATCGATTTACTAAATTATTATTAATATCTAATTGCCAACTTTGAAATGATGCAAAAGGTGTATTATTGTCCATATATGATAAACTTGAAGTTGGACTTGTTCCTTCTGTTCTAGTAACAACATATTTTGGAATTAATGAATTTTCATCATCAGGATTTATATAAGAACCACTTTTATTTATTAATCTACCACTTGCAATTAATGTTGTACCTGCAGGACCAGGTGGTCCCATTGGTCCTTGTGGTCCTTCTAATAAAGGAGATTGTGTAGTAACCAATGTTTTCAATTCGTCAGATGATATAGATTTAATCATATTTTCTACTTCTTTTTTTTGAACATTATTCAATGGTGTTTTTTCTTGTGCTAATTCAGTTTTATTTGTTGTCCATGCATTAGAGAATTTTTCTATTGTATTTTTTCTATTAATTATCATTAGTATTAACAATAAAAATAAAACTAATAATATTATATTTATATATTTTAACATTCTTATATAAATATGATATACATTTTTTATTTTATGGAAAATATTTTATTCGAATAAAACATTTTTTTATAAATTATTTTTATATATTTTATGGAAAATATTTTATGCGAAGAAAGTCAGCAAACAATTCATTAAATGTTGTGATATTTCCGCAATCAATTTTTTTATGATATTCAATTTTAATGGTTTTCATATGATAATGTTGATAAATAAGTTTAATATAATATAGTTCTTTATTTCCAGAATTTTCAATATTAACACATTCATAACTAGTATCATTTATATAATCTGGTATTGTTTTTTCAAATGAATATATAGGATTGATTCCATCTTTAGTTATGCAATAAATTTTACGATGATATATAGAAATAGATGGAAAAGATATTTCTTCAAAAAAATTTGTTATTGAATAATCAATTGTTGTAAATCTTATTGTTGGTAAAGATAAAATAACAGGGTCTTCTTGTATTTCATAAACAAAAAACTCAAAAGAATTGAAATTTTGTTTAATACATTTCCAAATATATAATTTTGTATGTTTTATTGTTGTATTATTTTTATATTGAAATGAATGAACATAAAGAAAATTATATCCATCATATGATGAATTTACATAAAAAGGTGTAATATTATCTTTAATGGACATTGTTGTTTCAACTTTATCATTTTCATACATACAAGAATGATAAAATACATAAGAATAATATTGACTAGAACTTTTCCAATTATATGGAAGTTGACTTTCTAGAATTAAACAAGACATTTTTGTATAAATTACAATAAGTTATTATAATTTATAATAAATAAAACAATCATTTTTTTATTTTTTTACATATTAAGCACTACACATTTCACACACTTCATAATTTTGTTCATTTGATTTGTTATTTTTGTTTGCATTTGCATTAGGATCAATTGTAAATTGTTGTGCTTGTGCTTTTGGTTTTGTACGAATATAATAAGAACCAGTTTTTAATCCATTTTTCCATCCATAAAATAATGCACTTGTTAATGTATTTTGTGTAGGTTCCTCAAAAAATAAATTCATACTTTGTGTTTGACAAACAAATGGACCTCTATCAATAGCATGTTCAATAATTACTTTTTGTTTAATTTCCCATACAGTTTTATATAAATCCTTAATGTCTTGAGGTATTTCATCAATTTTTTGAACAGAACCATTATTTGAAATAATTTTATTTTTCATTTCAATATTCCATAATCCATTATTTTTTAAATCTTGCACTAAATGTTTATTTATAACAACAAAATCACCAGCAATTGTTCTTCGTGTATATATATTACTTGTAATTGGTTCAAAACATTCATTATTACCCAATATTTGAGAAGTAGAAGCAGTAGGCATTAATGCAATTAATAAACTATTTGCAACACCATCACGCATAATATTTTCTCTTAATTCATTCCAATTATATCTATTAGTAGGTTTAACATTCCATAAATCAAATTGAAATTTACCTTTAGATAAAGGTGAACCTTGGAAAAATGGATATGGTTGTGTTTCTAATGCAATTTGATGTGATGTTTTTATTGCACCATAATATATACTTTCCATAATCAATTTATTAATCTCTTTTGCTTCAACACTATCAAATGGATATCTCATTTTCATAAAAACATTAGCTAAACCTTGTATACCTAATCCAATAGCTCTTTGACGTTGTGCAGAATATTTTGTTTCAGGAACAGGATAATAATTAACATCAATAATTTTATTTAAATTTCTAGTTGCAATTCCAGAAACTTCAACCAATTTATCATAATCAAATGATAAACCATCTTCAGAAACAAAAGCAGGTAATGATATAGAAGATAATGTACATACAGCATATTCTTCATTATCACTATATTGAACGATTTCATTACAATTTCCTGTTAAAACACCATTAAAAATACCAGTATGTCTTAAAGGTTCATTAAAACAATATGTATCTGCATATTTATTTTTATCAATAATATCAACTATTTTAATATATTTATTTCTATTAATAGGTGGTTTTGTAATATTATAACTTTCTTGTATATATCCAATATTAGTTAATTTATTATATATTATATTATCAATTATTAATTTATATAAATTATTTTCAAAAACAATATTTGGATTACATCCAAGTGTATTTAACATATATTTAATATTAAATATGAATGATTTATTAATTGATGCAATTTCATATTCATTCTCTATTTCAGCTAACCATTTGAGTTTAACTTCAATAGGACTATTTAAAGGAACATAATAATTTGATTTTTCATTGGTATCTATATTATTTTTTTCTTTTTTATAAGTATTAATAATAGGGAAATCACAATGAATTATTTTCATATTTTTCTTTAAATCACAAGCATCAATAATATGTATTTTATCATCATCAAATTCATCTATAATATGAAATTTATGATATTCTGTACATTCTAATTCATTACCATCACTGAAAAATACTTGTATAACCTTTTGATTTTCACCCGTTTTTTTAATAGTAACATTACTGAATTCAAATCCATTCCATACATTTACTTTTTGGTCTGTTAATGTTTGTATTTCTTTATATCCATTATTAGTTAATATTAATGTTTCACCAACAACACATAAATTAGAGTGTGTAATAGTACCAATATTTGATTGATTATTTTTGTTATTAACATTATCTTTAAAACTAATATATGGAACACCTGTTTCAATTTGACTTGTTAAAATATAATTCCAAATTTTTCTAGCAGAAATGGTTTTTCTGGCTTTACCTTCTTTTTCATATTTTTCATATAAATCTTCATAATCTTTACCAAAAGAAGTATCTAAACTAGGACATTCATCAGCATCAAATAATGACCATTCTGCATTTTGTTCAACTTTTTTCATAAATAAATCAGATATCCATAATGCAAGAAATAAATCTCTTGCTCTTTCTGATTCAGCACCAGTGTTTTTCTTTAATTCCAAAAATTCTAATATTTCAATATTATGTGGTTCAATATAAACTGCAATAGAACCAGGTCTTTTACCAGATTGATTGATATGTCTAGCAGTTTCATTTAAAACTCTACATAATGGAATAATACCATTTGAAGTTCCATTAGTACCTCTAATATATGAATTTTTAGAACGTATTTTAGATAATGATAAACCAATACCACCAGCACAAGCACTAATTTCAGCACAATCACTAATACCTTTATAAATACCTTTTACAGAATCAAACATACCCATTAAAAAACAAGATGCTAATGGTGCTTTTGGTGTACCTGCATTATATAATGTTGGAGTAGCATGTGTAAAATATTTACTTGACATTAATTCATATGATTGAATAACTGACTTCAAATCATCTTTATGTATACCTAAAGATACTCTCATAAATAAATGTTGAATTCTTTCAATAATTTTACCATTACTTTTCATCAAATATGCTTTTTCTAATGTTTTAAATCCAAAATAATCAAACAAATAATCTTTTTCATAATTCAATATAGCATTAATTTTATCTTTATTTTTCATAACAATATCATATACATCATCTGCAATTAATGGACATTTATTACCATTACGATCTCGATTATTATATAAAATGTAAATTGTTTCAGAAAAAGATGGAGATGTACATTTATGATTATTTGAAATAATAATTCTACTAGCAAGAATTCCATAATCTAAATGAGTAGTTTCCAATGAAATACATATTTGTGCTGTTAATTCATCAATTTCTCTTGTAGAAACATTATTATATATTTGTCCACATACTTTTTGAGCAATTAAAATTGGATTAATTTCATTTGACAATCCATAACACAACTTTTTAATACGTCTTGTAACTTTATCAAAAGATACCTCTTCCTTTTCACCATTACGTTTAATTACACAAAAAGAATTATCACTCATTTTTACTTAGTATATATTTATATAAATATTTATTTAAGTCAATTTTTTATATAATTTTTTTAAAAAATATGAATAATTAAAATTATTGGTAGGTATTGTAAGCTTTATTATTTATAAAAAAAAAATTGATTCATTTTTTATGCAGGATATATTTCTTTTAAAAAAGGAATATAATAAATAAATTAATATTTAATTTAAATTCACTTTTAAACTGAAAATGGACGCAACTAAGACTACTAAGGGAACTAAATCTGGAAAGACTAATTCAAAGAGTAAAAATGCTAAAAATAATAAAGCTGTAAATGAATCTATTAATGATAATGTTATTGATGTTTCAAATGAAAAAGCAAATGAAAATGTTGATGAACAAGTAAATGAAAAAGTAAATGAACAAGTAAATGAACATGAAAATGCTAATATACAACTTCAAAAACAAATTACAGAAGAAGAAATGGATGAAATTTTTGGTAAAAATGATGATGATGATGAAGAAACTGATGATCATATCAGTGATTTATCTGGTGAAAATAAGCCTAAAGATGAATATTTTCATGAATTAGATGAATTAATTGAGAAACTTGCAAATATAAATAAACATAAGTTGAAGAAGATGAAGTTCAATAAACAAGATAAAAAAGATTTGGAATCCAAATTGTCTTTAATTCGTTTAGGAACGGAAGGTTTAACAACTAATTTTATTAAAATGTTAGCGGGTACTACTGCTAAAACTATTAAAATGAATGTAGATGGTACTGAAAAGAAAACCAATACAAATCATATTTCAAAACGTATGGAAGAACCATATCCTGAAGTATTAGAATTTATGGGTTTACCTACAGGAAGTCTCATTAGTCGTTCTGATGTTCATCGTGCAATTAATGCATATGTTAAGAAACAAAAAGAACTTGATAATGAAGAAATATTTGTTGAAGGTGATAAAAATTCAGCTCATATTGTTGGAAAATTAGTTAAATTATTTCAATTAATTAAAACTCAAAAAATTGCAAGAGGAAAGATGTCTGAAAATGATGTATTTCCAAATGTAATTAGTAATCAAACAGTAATGGGTTATACTACTTACTGTTTTCCACCAATCAAATAAACAACTTATTATTTATTAATTATTAATTATTTATTTTTTATAATATACTAATGCTAAACCAATAGAACAATTTAATATTGTTTGAAATGTTAATAATATTTTACTATTAATTAATTTATTATTAATATCATTATATGTATAATATATTTGTTGATTTGTATTTAATGTTTCTATTAATATGGCATTTTTCGATTTACTTTTTATTAAATATGGTTTATTTGAACCAATTTCGGAACCTTCATATAAAAAATCATTACTAAATATAGATATAGTCATGTCAGTATAATTTGGCATATTATCAATATTTTTCCAACTATTATTTAATTTAATGGGTGATGGATTATTAATATTTAAATAATAATAATTATAATTTGATTCTGTCATTAATAATGGGTCAATATTATCATTAGAATAATATATAATTATAGATTCTTTATTATTTATTATAATTTTATTAATAATTTTACCCATATTATTTTCATTTATATATGTTTCAAAATTAGTTATTAATTTGTTGGTTTGTATTAATGATTTTGATAAATTAAGTGATGAACTAGTTGATATATATTTTTGATTAACATACAATTGATTATTATAAAAATTATTATATAAACCAATTAATATAGGTATATTATTAATATTCATATAGTCTTTATCACAATATTGAACATTTCTTATTAAATAGTCTATTTTATTTAAAATATCTCTATAAACTTCATTTGCATATTGTAATATAATTAAAATATTGGATTTAAAAACAAATAATATATCATTAGAATTAATATTGGTATTTGTAAAAATATTGTAATAACTGTTTTGAATAGTATTTAAATTATAAAATGTTGATGATGTTATAATATTATTTAAATTAAATATATTTTCAATTATATATTGTGTGTTTATATCATAACATTCAGTAGTATAATCCCAAGGAATTACATATGAACAATTTATTTTTGAACTATTAATATAATTAACACTTTTTAATAAATTATAGTTAAAATTTAATAATTGTACTAACATTGAATTATTTGAATATATAGAATTAAATATTGTATAAGGTAGAGTATATGAACCATATGAAGTATTGGATGTTTTTTGGAAAATTAATTTTTTTAATTGAATTACATTGTTTAAAAAGTTAGTATTATTTTTATAATATTTAATATTTACAGGAAAATTATAATATAAAAATGATTTAATATATGTTTCATTCAATAGAATTGGTAAATATTTAGAATTATTATTACTATTATCATTATAAATATAATTAACACATATATCTGGTAAATTAATACTACTTTTTACAAAACATTTTCTAAATAAATTAGGGATCATATATGTATAATCAATAATCTTAATTATATCATTTAGACCAGTAATAGTATATTGTGTATTATAATTATAATAATAATAACATTTAGAGTCATTAATAGAGTTAATAATATTATTTACTTCAGTTTCAATTATTGATATTGACATTATTATTATAGATAGAAAAATTTTGTAATATAAACAATCTAAAAGCTTTTTCACTTGTAAAAGTATTTTTATACCATTCTTGTGTAAATATTGTACAATCATATAAATTATTTTGAATATAATACCAATATTGATTAATTTCAAGAATCATACCAAGAGCAATTCTGGATAAAAATTGCATATAAGAAATTCTAGGTGAAGGATACCAATTTAATATCATATATCTATATTCTTCAACTTGTTGAGCAAATGTAATACTTATTTTTTGAGTATGAAATTTTGCTTGATAATATGTTACCCAAGGAAGAGTATAATAACAACCACATTTTTTATTACTGGCTAATTGATTAGCTAGTTTTAAAGCACCATTAAAACCAACAAATGATAACATTAATCTTGGATGTTTAATAAAATATTCTTGAATTTTAAGTTTATTTTTATTGATAGTATCATCATAAATAACATTAGGAATTAAATATTTGTCCATTTCTTCACCTGTTCCTAAATCTACTATTTTAACTGTCATTATAATATAATATAATATTATTTTTTATTTAGTAATATCAATTAACCATAATAAAAAAGATATAAATAATATTAAAATTCCAACATATAATAAATTATCATTCTTAATAAATATATATCCTAATTTATTAATACTTTTTTCTTTGTTATCATCAGAAAAAAATATAGATAAATCATGTAAAATATCTATATATACTTGAATCGAATTTTGTAATAATTGATATATTGATAAATTATATATTTTTTTATTTTCATGTGATTCAACATTTTGTTTATTCACTTCATAAATTTTATTATATAATTTATTATATTGTTCAGATATTTTAAGTTTTTCATAATCAGTATAATTTAATGTTGCAAATTTTTTTAATATAGATCTGTCTTTAGTATTATTTATATTATTTGTTAATAAATATCTATCATAAAATTGTGTGTTAGATGTAGATGACATATATTTTTAAAATATATTTTTAATTTGAAAATAATGTATTTAATAATATAACTAATAAAATAGATTCCATATAATTTAATTCTCTAAAATCTTCCATTACTTTATTAATATCTTTACCTGAAAAAGATGCAATAATTTGAGGCATTAAATTATTATATAATACATATACAATAAATCCTTTTATTAATAAAACTACTAAAAATATCAATAACAATTCAAAAAAAGATGTTCCATTTGAAGTTATTTTATTTCCACCTAATGTTATAGACGAACGATTTGATTTCAAAATAGTTTCAATTAATTGTTGTATACTCATTTATTTATAATTATACCAAATATTTTTTTTTAAATTCTTTTTCTGGATTAAATCCTATTTTATTATAGTATGCATTTTCAGATATTTTCCAAGGATATGGTACCATATCAAATGTTCTATTTCCACAATCTGCATTATATTCTTTAGGATATGGAATATAATTATTAGTACATTGTAATAATGAACCATTTACAATTGGACATTCATAATATCTTGATTTATAACATTGTTCAGTATTTAATGTAGGAACTTGACTTTCTCTTAATTTATTTAAGTTAGGTGGTTTATATTCCATAGTATCATTTTTATAAAAAGTATTATTATAATTATCATCAAATATTTTTGCAAGTGGTATAAGTTCTTGTGGTAAAAAATATTCATTATTTGTTATATTAATTAATAAACAATTGAGAATAACTAGAAAAAATAAAACAGACAAAAATATAATAATTAATTGTATCATTTATAAAATATATAGATATATTTTATAATTTATAATTTGTCTAATAAATGTAAATCATCTAAAGTTTCAATACCTTCTAATTTATTCCATTCTATAAATTTTTTGATTATTTCTGGATATTTCATATATTCATTTTCATCATATATTTTATGCCATTTATATTTTTCATCATTTGTTTTAATATGTTCTTCATATTTTTTAATAATTTCTTCTAATTTTAAATTTGGGTTAATATTTTTTCTATACCATTGTACAGTATGATGATATTTATCTGCATATTCTTCAATAGTACCTTTAAAAACATTACTATCATGCCATGGTGTAAATACTTCTCTTAAAAATATTCTTCTAAAATTCTTAATTTTACAATCAAATTTATAAGGATTTTGTTTTTCACCAGTATTAAAAATAATATGTTTATCTGGGTTACAATGAGGCATATCACCATAATTAGGCCAAAAAATATCAGGTGTATTTTTAAAAAAAAATGGGTGTGGTACTAACCATATTAAATTTTCATCTTTAGGTGTATGTAAAAAATCTTTTTCTAAAAAAACAATTGATGTATATCCAAATGTATATCCTTCATCAATCAATTTTAATATATTTTTTGATTCATCATTTGTATAAAATATTTCATCACCATCTTGTAATAAATAATAATCTGCATAACTTTTTGTTATTTCTATTGCTAATTTTTTTCTTTCTCTTATTTTTAATTCAGTTTCTATTATAATTATATTTAAATTCCATATTTTTTTACAATATTCAACAACTTCTTTTGTTTTATCAATACCTTTTTGAATTAAAATAACATATTGATAAACAAAATCTTTAGTACTAGCAATAGAGAGACCAATCATATTTTGTTCATCCCATACAGGCATAATAGAAATAATTTTTGGAACAGACATTTTTATAATATATTAAATAAATATTCCTTTAAATATTTTCAAATTTTATACCACTATATTTTAATTTCAAATAAGATAAATATAATTCATCAAAATATGTTTTAATTAATCTACATATTTTTATATTATATTCAATATCTGTTTCATTCAATAATCTTGATTTATGAATAGTATAATTTTCTTTTAATTCATTTATTAATATATAATTTGTTGTTTCTTTTTTTATTACATCTATAAGTGATTGAATATTATTATTTTTTAAACTATATTTAAAAAGCAAATCATTTGAAACATTTTTATCTATTTTTTTTATAGGTAATGGAAAAAAATCATTATGTTTTTTACAATGATATTTACCAAAATATTTTATTAAAATATTATCATATATATAGTTGTTGTCATCAGGAAAAAACAATAATAATTTATTTTTATCCATATTGGATATATAAAATATTGATTCAAATAATTTTCTGTCATAATTAAACTCCAGAAAAAAATCATAATAATTTTCAATTTGTTTCACTAATAAATTAAATTCTAAATGGTGATTATTTAAGTTATTTTTATTTTTATTATACATATTTTGCATAATATTCATTTTTTTTTCAATTAATTTAATTGTTTTAATTTCATCTATGATTTTATATAAATAATTTGAATGTAAATATGCAATTATTAATAATATAATTACAACAATATATAAAACTATATTTGATATATATTCTATTGTAATCATATCATACTTCTATAGTTTTTAATAAAAACTTATTTATTTAAGTTTAAAATAATCAATTTTTTTTTGAAATATATTAATGAAATTAAATGATACATTGTATTATATATTAAAAATGACAAAATTAGATATATTAAAGAAAAATGATATATGTAAACGCACAAATAATTATTCATTAGATATTGATTTATTATTTGAAAATAATGAAATTGTTATTTTATTTATAAATAATTATGACAACATAAATATAAATAAACATATATCAAAATATATTAGTGACATTAATTATATAAAAACCAATTTAAATAAACAATGTTATTGTTTTTATATAACAAAAACGATATTAAATAAAGATATACAACAAAAGATTGATGAAATGAATATAATAAAACATATATATAGTACAAATATTGATATTATAATAGATACAATTAGTGATATATTATATGAAAATAAAATATATTTTTATGACAATGATGATACAACAATTATGTTACAAAAAAGTGTTTGATTTGATTCAATTTTTCGATAACAATATTTTCATTTATATAATATTCAAAATTACTCAATAATAATATAAATGCATATAAAAATAATAAACTTTTAACAACATTATCAATGGGTTTAGGTTTTTTAAAAGGATTAAATAAATATAATAATAATAATGCCATAGATGTATTGAAAGTGATATCTAATATTTTTTTAAGTCTTTCAGATTTTTCATATAATACAGTATGGTCATTATGAGATAGTTTCATTAGAAAATTGAATAAATATATACAATAATATAATATTTTGACAATAATTATAAAAATAATAAAATAATCATATGTATAATCAAAATTTAAATCCATATATATAAATCTAATATAATAATTTAGAATCTAAATCTAATATATTATCTAAAATACATTTATCAAAGTGATAAAGGTTTTTTATTTTTATTTTATCAAAAAAATATAGATATAATTTTTTGAAATTTATTTTAGTTGTTTTATTATAATTATTAAATAAAAGATATATACATAATAATAATTCAGAATATATTTGAAAAAAATAGATATATTTAATTTCCATTTTTCTATAAAATAATTTAGTTTTAAAACCAATTTCTTTATGAAATAATCCAAAATCAATTAATATAACACGATAATTATTTATTTTTATTTTATGTTCATCATTGATTTTTAAATAATAAGGTTTTTTGTTTTTATTAACCATAAAATTTCTCAAACGATTAATTTGAGACACATCATTATGAAATACTTTTAAAATATGATTTACAAAAAACATAATGTAAACAATTTGTAATAAAACATTATTAAAATCAGCATAATTTAATTTAGAAATAAATTTATGATTTAAATCTGTTTCTATTTTGTTGAATACATAGATAGAATATTTTTTATTACATATTTTATATTTTATTGGTAATTGAATATTATTTTGAAAATGATATTTATTGATTTTATTGGTGTATTTTTTATAAAAATCATATTCATTGACATTTAAATTAAATATTTTATATAAAAAATTAATAAATATAAAGTTTTCTTTTAAAAATTCTTTTTTTATAATTAATTCTTTATTTTTAATTTTAATTTTACCTATTTTTGTTGTTTTAAATAGATTTTGAAATTTTTCAAGACCTCTAGCTTTTTTACTAAGATTTTTATATAAATCATTAAGATTATGTATGTTATTATTTTTGATATTACATAAATTATTCATTATTCTTTATATATATTATCAAAACATAAAAAATATATATTGATAATATAAGAAATGAGTGTTAATTGTGACCCAAAAATATTTATAGAAAATTTATATAAAATGTTAAGTTTAGGTAATTATTGTTTTTTAAGTGGTACTTTTATTATTGAAGATAATGATATGTATTTATATAATTATTTGAGAAATGGATATATATTTGAAAATGAACATTCAAAATGTAATAATACAAAAGAAAATATTCAATGTTTTATATCATTTACTGATGTATTAAAAAAACTTGACACAAAATTAAATAAAGGATTTAAATTAACAGGAAAAGTACACGAAAAAAAAGTGAATAAATATAAATTAACTTGTGAAAATAAAAGTATTGAAATTAATGCAATTATATATTATCCATTTAAAATAAAAACAGAAAATAAAGAAAATATTTATTTATATTTTAGATTGAGACAAACAGAATGTTTTGGATTATTTCAATATAAAAAAAAAATATCAAATAATTTAAACATAAGAAAAGAAAAAAAATATGATGATATAATAAATAAAAATAATAATATATATACAGATATTCTTAAAAAAATACCAAATACTGATATAAAAACTATAGAAAAAGTAAATGAATCTATTTATTTTTATAATAATAATGTAAGAGTTGGTTCTGAATTTTTTATTCCATATTATTTGACATTAAATATACTAAAAAATATATTTGAAATATAATATATAAGATAAGAATGAATAATAATATATTTTATGCAAAAAATTATATTCCAGTTAAAAATTATCGTGATTTTGAAATAGATGTAGATATATATTATAATCAATATTATGCATCACCATATGTAACTCAACAAAGAAGAATAATGAGAAATTATAGAAATAATAATAATACAATAAAACAATCAAATAAAAATCCATTTTTAAATAATAAAGGTCTAAAATTCAATTTTGCATATGGACAAGCAGAAACATATATGTTAATACAATATCCTAATAAAAGTATTGATGTTTATATAAGAATAGGTGAAGGATGGTGTTTACAAAGACATCTAAATAATCCAAATTGTAAAGAATTATTGGATTTATTACAAAAAAAATAAATTTTTATTGTCTTTGTTTGCAATTGTATTATATTGTTCAAATATACCAATTGGATTTATAAAAATAGGATATGTTAAATAATTTATATTTGTTATAATAATTGGGTCATATATTTTTTCAATATTTTGTTTTTCTAATATTTGTATAGTAAAATTTGTGATATTTATATCTTTACAATAATTTATAAAAAATATTTGAATATCAATATTTTTATTATCAAATGTATGATTATCTAAAATAAATGAAAAATAATCTATTTTAGTATAATTTTTTGTAATGTTTTTATAGTCATATATATATCTATTAATATCATTTTTTATAATTATTTTTATATTATCAATATTATTTGAATTAAATTGAATATTTAATTTATAAAATGAATTTTCATTGGAAACAAAATTATAATTCAAAAAATTATTAATTTCTTTATATTCAAAAAAAAGTGTGTTTTTATTGTCTGATAAAATTAAATTTTCACAATATTTTTTTTCATTTTTTAGTTCTTCAAGTGATTTATTTAATAATTCATAATCAATATTTGTTGTTGTTTCTTTTTTTATATTAATTAATTTTTTTATATCATTTTCATTTTTTTTTTTTTTTTCATTTTTATTTTCATTTTCATTTTCATTTTTATTTTCATTTTCATTTTTATTTTCATTTTCATTTTCATTTTCATTTTTATTTTCATTTTTATTTTTAAAATGGTTATCATCAAATAATGTTTCTTTTATAATAGGTTTACAAAATAATGTTTTTTTTTGTTGATTTTTTTTATTTTTATCTTTAATTA
>Ga0194129_10004834_pt1 | contig 17635 bp, 25 predicted proteins | sample TA2KigCa35mmetaG_FD_150862 | JGI IMG/M metagenome (GOLD analysis project Ga0194129, IMG submission 150862) | Freshwater microbial communities from Lake Tanganyika, Tanzania - TA2015038 Kigoma Deep Cast 35m | ecosystem: Environmental > Aquatic > Freshwater > Lake | place: Tanzania: Lake...
GGCACCGCGCAGGAGCACGAGATTCTTCGCCTGTCAGTTGAGACCCTCGCCAAAATCTTAAACCCAGAAAAACAGTGAACGCATCTGTCATCTCCTCAATCGTTCGTCATATCCTCGGCATCGCTGGCGGTTGGCTACTCGCCAAGGGCATCGCGCTTGACGCCGGCACCATCGAGACCATCGCAGGATCGGTTGGATCGCTCCTCGCGGTTGGCTGGTCGATCTGGTCAAAGCGCCAGCCGCCGACGGCACCGTGATCCTGCAAGCCGCCTCGCTCGTACTGGCAGTCGCCAAGGCGCTGCCGGTGCTCGAGCGACTCCTCGTAGCCATCGAAAACAGCAGGGTCGAGGAACGGCGTCAGCGGCAGCACCAGCAAATTGACGATGCGATCCGCGCGGCACAAGAGGCTCCTCGCGTTTGCGGTTTTGCCGACTGCCCTCTTTTTGGGCGCGTGCCACCGCGTGCCGAAAAAAACTAGAGTCGATGACTTGCTCAAGCACCCAGAGTTCCGCGTGGCGGCGCAAGCCGCTCCGCTCTTTACCGGCGCAGCGTTGAAGGCTGTTGCCGACGCGGAGGCTGACGCCATTTCCCGATGATCAAACCCGCCGACGCCGTCGCCGCCATCACTCCTCCGGTCGCCACTATCACCGCCGGACAAATCAACACCGCGCTGGGCATTGCGACCGGCATTGCCTCGCTGGCATTTATCATCTGGCGCTGGCACCGGGAGATCGTGAAGGCTCGTGCCGAGGACGCAGCGAAGTGCGCCACTAAGGTCACGAATGACTGACTGGAGCGCAGTCCAGCGGGACGAGTCTCGCAAGGCGCACGACGCTGAGATCGCGTCGCTGCGGAAGGAGCTCGAGGTTGCGCGCGCCGCACTTGCGAACGCCACAAAGGCGCGAAAGACCAAGATGCCGCCGCCTTCAGCGACGCGGCGAAGGTCCGGCAGCGACATCGTGCGAGTGGTGATTCCAGATACTCACGGGTGCCTTATTGACAAGCAGGCGCTCGCCGCGCTGCTCGCGGACATCAAGGCGCTCGATCCGCAGGAAATCATCCTTCTGGGCGATCACGTTGATTGCGGTGGGTTTCTGGCACAGCACCTCGTTATGGGCTATGTCGCGGAAACAGACTACACCTACGAGGAAGATCTTGCCGCTGCAAAGGCGTTCCTCGATGCAATCCGCTCGGCAGCGCCGCAGGCGAGGATTGAATACCTCGAAGGGAACCACGAGCGCCGCGTCGAGACTTGGTGCGTGACGCAAGTTCTGCGCCACAAGAAGGACGCCGAGGGTTTGCGCCGACTGCTGGCGCCTGAGTTCCGCCTCGGACTCAAGGACCGCGGGATCGCCTACTACCGCCAAGGCGAATTCTATGACGGCCTCCCGGTGCCGGGCGTCATCAAGCGCGGCAAATGCTTTTTCTTCCACGGCGTGAGCACGGCCAAGAACGCCGTGGCAGCGACCGTGGACAAGATTTCTGGCAACTGCGTTTTCGGACATACTCACCGCGCGCAATCCAACATCGTGAGACGCATCTCGGCAGGCATCATCGGCGCGTGGAATCCCGGTTGCCTTTGTCAGTTGCAACCTCTCTGGCAGCACACCGCTCCGACAGACTGGTCGCACGGGTACGCCGTGCAGCTCGTCTCGGAGAGCGGAGCCTTTCTGCACCTCAACATTCCGATCATCGACGGCGAGTCACATTTCGCCGCGCTGCTAAAGTTGTGAACTGGCGACAACTCGTCGAGGCTCAGAACCGCCGCACTTATGTCCTACCGCCGGGCTGGGACTCGCGCGACAAGGTTGCCGATCATCTCGAGTGCAGCGTCGAGAACGTGCGCGTCCTGCTTGGTCCGGCGATACGGGCGAAGGCGGTCGAGGTCGCGGTCTTTCCGGTCTGGGATGAAATAACAAAGAAGGTGACGCGCGTGACTGCCTACCGGCGTCGGGACGGGCAGACCGTCAAAGCGGCAAAATGATTTGACGGGAGCGGCCTTTGCGATGGCTGCTCCCACTATTACCTTTTCCGCTGGCGCCGGCCAGATCGATTCTGCCGCGGGAATCATCCGAGGCGTGTCTCTGATCACCGAGGGTCCGGCGCTGGGCCACGGCGTGGTGGTCGATGCGGAAACCATCGCTCAAGTCAAGGCGGCTGCGGATAAGTACGAGGGCGGGCTGAAGGTTAAGCTCGATCACTCGGGCGGCGCCGGCGACATCATCGGCTACATCGACGCGCTGCGGATCGATGGCAAGAAGCTGCTGGGCGATCTGCATCTGCTCGAGAACTCGCCGCACCGAGAGTACGTCTTGGAGATCGCGGAGAAGATTCCCGACACGTTCGGCCTGTCGATTGCGTTCTCGGGTCCGGTCGAGGTTGGCTCTGACAGGCGCACGATGTTGCAACGCTGCACCGAGATCTACTCGGTCGATCTAGTGAGCGAGCCTGCGGCCAACGGAGCCGGGCTGTTCGAGCGCCGGATAAAACAATTTCAGAACTCCGAAAGCATTCCGCCCAAGGAGGATCAATCTGATACCAAATACACCCTTCAAATGAACGAAGATGCGAAGAAAGAGATCGCGGGTATGATTCAAGCCGCGATGCTGGCGATGGGCGACCGAGTTGCAAAACTCGAGTCGATGATGCCAAAGCCCGAAGACAAACCGGCCAAGATGTCGGCCAACAATGAGGTCGTCGAGCTTGCTGCAAAGCAGGCTGCGGAGGCCGCGCTCAAGGAGTTCGCCAAGACCATCGGAGCGCCTGCCGCTCCCGCGGTCAGCGCCGAGGCTCCCGCAAAGAAGGAGGAACCCAAAACCTTCGAGTCCGTCGTTGCCGCCAAGGCCGGCGAACTCAAGGGCGACAAGGGCGCCGCCATCGCTTTCGCGATCAAGCACAATCCCGAACTGTATGCCGCCTACCGCTCCCGCGTGCAGGCCGGCGAACTCATCAAACTCTAACCACCTACCAAGATGGCTACTCAATACCTAGGCGCGGGCTGCTTCCTCGCCAACGCTACCATCACCGCCTTTCAGACGGTGGTGATCTCCAATAATCGCGGAGTCGGACTCGGTTCGGCTACTGCCTGCGACGGCATCGCGCAGATCGACGCGGCTTCCGGTGATTACGTCACCGTCCGTTTTCTGCACAGCGACGGCACGCTCAAGGGCGTCATCACCGGCACCCCGGTGACCGTCGGCGATAATCTTTATCTCGCCGCCTCCGGCCTCATCTCCACGACCGGCACCGTGACCGTGGGCAAGAGTCTCTCGACTCAGGCCAGCGGCAACGGCTCCGCGGTGATCGAGTTCCTCGCGAAGAACCTCTAACCTTAAAAAAAGGATAACTTACAATGTACACCAATGCAGCCGCGGTCTTCCGCGGAGACATCGCTGGCGTCCTCGAGCAGGCCAAAGACTATGAGAATAGTCTGATTGGCACGCGCGTGATGCCGATCCTCAACGTGCCGGTTCGCGCTGGGCAGTATCCCGCCTTCAAGCTGAAGGAGGGTCAGCTCCTCAAGTCGGAGGTCAAGGTGCGCGACCCGTACTCGACCTACCCGCGCGGCACCCGCTCGTTCACGCAGGAAACCTACACCGCCTACGAGTATGGCTACGAGGAGGCTGTTGACGACACCGTGACCGCGGACGTCGCGCGCTTCTTCGACGCCGAAGTCATCGCCGCGAAGTTGTCCCGCCGGAAGCTGCTGATCGCCCACGAAATCCGCGTGGCCGCGCAGATCTTTTCTGCGAGCAACTTCAACTCGACGAACTCCGGCACGGCCTACACGGCGGCCAATCTGGCGACGTTCGACGTCGGCGCTGACGTGCAGGAGGCCATCGACCGCCTGCTCGCGAAGGGCGAGTCCACGAGCAATCTGCGCGTGGTCATCCCGTACCCGGTGTGGACCCGTATCCGCGCGTCGACCAAGTTCCAGAACCGCCTCCGCGGCGCTGGCATCTCGAGCGACACGATCCTCAATGCGAGCACGCAAGCCGCTGCCGAAGTCTTCGGCGTGTCCGAGGTGCTGATCGGTCGGAGTTCCTACGACTCCGCTGCGGAGGGCGTGGCCTTCTCCTCGGCTAACGTCTGGGCGAACACGTTCATCTGGGTGGGCTCGGTCACCGAGGGCGGTGCCGGCTTCTTCGGCGGTGGCGCTGGGTACACGCTGAACTGGTCTGAGTACGGACCGGCGGTCGGCGTGTTCACCTACCGCGACGAGTCGATCAAGTCGAACATCGTCCGCGCCTCGCAGTACACCGCCGAGAAGGTGATCAACACCAACGCTGGCGAGCTGATCGCGACGCAGTACGCCTAACGCTTGCGGATAAAATCCGCTCGCTCGACCCGCGCTCCTTAACTGGGGCGCGGGTTTCTTTTTGACGGGTCGCGCAGCGGAATGCGGATTTCCCTTTGCGTGATCGCCGGCAACGAGGCCGAGCACATCGTCACGATGCTGTCCTCGTTTCGGCATCTTTTCGATGAGTTGGCTCTCGTGCGCGCCATCGGTGCCAAGGAGCCAGACGACACCGTCGCGCTTGCGACCGCTTGGTGCCGCGAAAACGGGAAGGTGATGCTTTCGACCGATTACCAAAACGGACCCGGCGCCGAGAAGTGGGACCACGTTGACTCATTCGCCAACGCTCGCAACGCCGCATTCAAGCTCGGCAGCGGCGACTGGCTGATCTGGTCGGACTGCGACGACATCCTTGAGGACGGCAGCGAAGCCGAGGCCATCGCCTTTCGCGCCACGCTGGAAGCTCTGCCCGAGAGCACGTTGATGGTTCGCTGCCCTTACGACGTCCGAGGCACCAACAAGAAGCTGCACCGCGAGCGGGCGATCCGCGGCTCGGCCTTTGCCGCCGGCAGGCGCTGGCATCACGATGTCCACGAAAACCTCCTGCTCCTTGCCGGCGACAAGCACGAGGATCACGCGACTCCGGTCTGGGTTCACCAGCCGAAGACGATCAAGAAGGAGAACCGCCGCCGCAACTTACGCATCCTCGGTCACTCGGTGAAGGAGACGCCAACCCAATACTTCTACATTCATCAGGAACACGTCTGCTCGGGCAGCCGCGAGGCCGCGATGCAGTTCGGCAAGATCGCGATCAGCTTCCCGAATCTCGAGGCGTCCTTCCGGTACGAGGCGCTGCTCAATCTCGCCAAGCTGTCGAGCGATCACCGCGAGTCGTTGAGTTATGCGCTCCAAGCTCACTCGGTTTTCCCGTGGTGCCGCGAGGCTCACGCCGCGATCATCCTGCTCGCCTTCGAGAAGAACGACGGGCGGCGCGCCCGCTGGTGGGCTGAACAGATGTTGCGCCTGACAGAGCCAAGCGGCGCGGACAGGCCGTGGACCACCGAGCAGAAGTACTACGGCTGGTCGGGTTTCGATCTGGCTGCGCGCGCCTATCGCCTTGATGGCTATGAGGCGAAGGCCGCGGAGTTGCAGGCGCAGTTCCACCGCGGCAAGCTGCCTCGGATCTCGCTCCTGCACGCGACGCGAGGACGAACTTCGAAGGCGGTTAACGCGCGAGAGGTCTGGCTGCAACTTGCCGAGCGACCGGAGCGGGTTGAGCACATCTTCGCCGTCGACGCGGACGACAAGGAGTCGATGCAGATGGCGAGGCAATTCGTGTCGGTCACATCGGAGAAGCGGTCGTGCGTCGCCGCGTGGAACTTGGCCGCGAAGAAGTCGCGCGGTGATCTGCTGGTGCAAGTTTCCGACGACTGGATTCCGCCGGCGGGATGGGACGAAAAACTCCTGTCGCTGGTCGAGAGTCGCGATCTCAAGCGCGAGCCGGTCGTGATCGCGGTCGCGGACGGGCATCGCACCGATAACCTCCTCTGTATGGCGATTCTTTCTCGCGCCCGGCTGGAGGCGCAGGGCGACCTGTTCTTCGATGGATACGAGTCAGTGTTCAGCGACAACGAGTTCTCACACCGAGCGTGGCGGGATGGGATCGTGATCGACGCGCGTCGCCGGCTCCGCTTCGAGCACCAGCATCCGGCCTTCGGCAAGGGCTCGATGGACGCCACCTACGCGCACAACAACTCGAGCGAGAGGTATGCTGCGGGCGAGGCAATCTTCAAAGCCCGAAACCCTGACGCGCAATGATCGAAGACGACTACGATTACGATCCGCGCACGGGTGCGGTGTTCTCGACTGATCGCTCGATCCGAGCCGTCTACGATCACGCCTACGTCGCCCGCTACGAGAAGTACCCGCAGGCCGCGCTTTCCAAAATCCGCGCGCAGCTCGTCAATCGCTGGGCGCCCAAGGCAACGAAGGTGCTCGATGTCGGCTGTGGCACCGGAGCGTTCCTCGAGGCGATGCGCGAGGTTCAGCCGCACGCCGAGCTGCACGGCTACGATGTTTCGCCGTATCCGCTGCCACGGTTCATTCGCCGCGCAGGATCAGACTGGGCGACGGGCAAATGGGATGTCGTGACGTTCTTCGACAGCCTCGAGCACTTCGACTCGCTCGATTGCGTCGTCGAAATGAACGCGCAGACCGTGGTCGTTTCGCTGCCGTGGTACCATCCTTGCCTAGGCTGGAAGTGGTTCAATGATTGGAAGCATCGCCGACCGGGCGAGCATCTCTGGCACTTTACTCCCGACACTCTGTCGAATCTTTTCTATCGCGCTAAGATGCGGGCCGTCTTCCTTGGCAATCCCGAGGATCAAGTCCGACTGCCAGAGCAGGATGCCCGAGGCCCGAACATCCTGACGATGGTTTTTGTCCGATGAAAATCTGCCTCGTTTACCAGATGCGGCTGGGCGACATCATCCGCATCTTGCCCATCGCTCGAAGCCTCGAGCGCCAAGGGCATTCGGTCTGGGTCGAGTGCCTCGAGTCGTATTGGAGTCTGTTTGAATGCATCAGCTATGCCCGCCCGGCTCGAATCGAAGATCGCGCGGCGATGAACTACGGGCGCGTGATCGACCTACAGATCTGGCCGCGCCGGTACCACGACTTTCGGCGAAGCGGAAAGTCTTGGGCTGATTTCGTGTTCGGCCTGCATCCTGAGTTTGCGAACCTCGACCGGCGTCCAGAATTTGATCGGATCGATAATCAGCCATCGCTTCTTGATTACGGGATCGAAGAGCCGATCTGCTTGCTGGCTCCCATTGGGTATTCGCAGGGTCGTCAGTACTCGCTGGGAGCGTTGGTCAAAGCCTGCGCGGAAAAAACAAAGCACCGGATTGTTCTGCTGGTGGACGATTTGCAGATGGGCCACTTGCGCGATGAAGGTTTGTGCGACGCAGATATGCTGTGCGCGCTTTCGGCGGGTCATCTGCCTCGCTTGATTCGCGACGCCGAGGAGGTTTTCACGGTCAACTCTGCTCCTTGCATCATCGCGGGAGCCGTTCGAAGGCATTTCTGGCACGTTCCTTCCGGCGTCGCGCAGGATGATCACTTCTCCGAGGCATCTCAGGTTGTGACACTTCCCGATTAGGTATGGCCGTGCGCGACTTTGACCCGACCCAGCTTGCCGCCGATCAAGCCGCCGTGCTCGATCAGGCCGGCATCACGTTCGCCTACCTCGGCAGCACAGTCACGGGCGTCTGGTCGTCTAGCCGGACGATGTTCGGTGACTTCGAGGAGCAGCGCCGCGACGAGGTTAAGTTCACGGTCTTCTTCACGACCTCGCAAATTGCCGGCACGCCCGCTCCTGCCACAACGTGCGGCCTCGCGGGAGTCACTTACTTTGTCGAGCAAGTGAGATTCGATGCCGAGGGAAGTGGCTGCGAGATGGACGTCTGCAAGGTCATATGATTTCCGTTTCGCTGAATTCGTCAAAGCTGGACTACAGCTTGCAGCGTCTCGCGCTGGCCGCGCGCGTTGATCTCGGGAAGGTCATCAAGCAAGAGGGCGGCAACGTCGCCAAGTCGATAATGCTAATCATCCCGCCGACGCCGGTGTCAGGCACGACTAAACCTCGAGGCTCGGGCTTGACGCTGAAGGCAAAGCAGCAGGGCGAGAACGCGATCAAGTCGGATCTGTTCGGCGGGAGGAGTCGCCGGGTTGGCGGTGGGGCTAGGCAGAAGATTGCAACTTCGTTGGGAATCTTTCAGCGCATCGGAAATTCTACAGTTAGTCCTCCAAAGCGCGCCCGCACAGAGACGGTCAACGTCCGACTAGGCTGGGAAACCTCAAAGACCATCCGAATCTACTGGAAGTTCTGGCGCCCGAGCGCATCGATTGCCGAGATGAGCAATTTCCATTTGAGGTATCGGAATAACCACGGGCGCATCGGTTATGTATCTCAGAACACAATCGGTCGATGGAAGGTGCAGGATCAGATGTGGATTTCAAACGACACCGCGGATCAGTATTTAAATTGGGTTCAATCGCGGGTCGGCTGGGCCAAGGCCGGCTTTGCCTCGGCGGCTCTTGCCTGCGGCATCCGCATCCCGGCGTGGGTCCGCCGGCACGCGCCAAAGGCCGGCACCTCAAGCGTCAACTTCGGAGCAAATCCATATGTGATCGGCACGGCTACTGGCATCAAGGTGCCAAACCCTGACCGATATGTGGCGGCAGGCTTAGAGTTCCGCAAAAAAATAACGCTGAAGAAGGTCGATGCCATCCTCGCCAATCGCGCGGTGAACCTTGGTTTTGCGCGCGTCGATGGTGCCGGTCGAGTGCAGGAAAATATGCCTCAATGAGCGCGCGCACTAACATCCGCAACGCCATCGCAAACGCGCTCACGACTCAGGGCGTGGTCGTCACGGCCAACATCCTCAAAGGCCGCAACAATACGCTGGCTTCGGTCTCCTTCCCGTCCTGCGCCGTTTACGCCGTCCACGAGGACATTGAGGTGCGGGCGCTGGCGCCGGCCAATCGGCAGCAATACCGCGTGCTGCAAGTGATGGTTGAATACTTCACCGCGCAGACTTCAACGACGCTCATCGACGATCTCTTCGACACCGGCTCGGATGCGGTGGAGGCCGCGGTTTTGTCAGACGTCACCCTCGGCGGGCTCTGCCGAGATCTGCATTTGACGAGCGTCGATTATGTGATTGAGCCAGACGAAAATTTCCGGTGGGGAACCGCCCGCCATAACTTCAACTGTATCTACTTAACCACCGACTGATATGGCTAACCATCTGGGCCGCGAAGGCGTCTTCAAAATTTCATCAACGACCATCGGAGAGATCCGAAATTATGCGCTCGCGCAATCTTCGGATGTCGTCGAGGACACGGTAATCGGTGACACTTTCCGCACGCGCCGCGCTACGCTTAAAACGTGGAGTGTCAATGGCGACTTGTTCTGGGACGAGGTCGACGCCGGCCAGATTGCGCTGACAATTGGATCGGCGGTGACCGTGAACCTTTACCCAGAGGGCATCGCGGCCACCTCAACATACTATTCGGGCGGCGGCATTGTGACCAAGTTCGACATCAGCGCCGCGTTCGACGGGATGATCGAAGGCTCGATCACGATTGAGGGCAACGGCACGCTGTCGACTTTGACGGTCTGAGGTGCTGAATGGACCCAATCGACCTAGTTCGTGAGCACTTCGCTTCACTCGGCACCCGCAAGATCGAGGTGCCTGAGTGGAAGCTGACCATCTATGCCGGGCCGGTAACGCTGGCCGAGAAGAACCGGCTGTACCGCAAGAGCAAGGAAAGCGATATGGAGTTGCTCGTCGATCTCCTTATCTTGAAAGCCTGCGACGCGAACGGACAAAAGCTGTTCAACGTCGATCACAAGCCCACCCTGCTCAACAAGGCCGACTCGAACGTGGTCGGTCGCGTCGCCAACGCCATCCTTGCCGAGGAGGCGCCAAAGGTTGACGAGCTAAAAAACTAGCCGGCGGCGAGGCTGGCGCCGACCTCCTCGCCGTCTATGCGCTCGCGGAAAAGCTCGGCAAGTTCGCGCACGAAGTCCTCGAGATGCCAGCCTACGAGATGCAGGGCTGGCTTGCCTACTACCACCACCAAAACCGAGTGAGGAAATCAAATGGCTAGCGCAACCTTCACTCTTCGCGCGGTGGATCAGACAAGGGCGGCGTTCGCCAGCGTGCAAAATTCTTTGCAGAGACTCGAGAGTCAGACAAAAGTCATCGCAAAGATAACAAAGCTCGCATTCGGTGGCGAGGCGGTCGTTGGGGCGCTCAATATGATGCGCCAGCGACTAGATAAGGTGATAACGGCTGGCGAGGATATAGGTTTTAGCGACGAGCAGATCGCGACCGCGCTGCGATTAGAGGATGCCATAAACGGCATTTTGAAGACCCTGACCGCGATCCCGCTGGCGCTGGCGCAGGTGGGCTTTCAGATGGCGAGTGCGTTCTCGCCGCTGACGGACGGCCAGATCAAGCAGCGCGTCGACGAGTTGCGCGCCGAGCGGTTTGCCAAGGAGATACGCGCGAGCGGCGAATCGCTAAAGAAGCTGCGCCAAGAATTTGATTTGATCGGGATCGGCGAGGGCAAGCGGGCTGATCTTGCAGTTGAGCGAGCCAAGGCGATGCAGGCCGAGGCGGACGCGATGCGCGGAAAGGATCCGGTAGGTGCCGCCACAAGAGAGGTCGAGGCGCAGCGACTAATCAATGACGCCAAGCAAACCAACGTCGCCTTGAGCAAGGAGCTTCGGGAGGCGCAGGACGAGCTCAACAAGACTCTGCCCGAGTCGCAGCGCGTCGGGCTTTCGCAGGCGGATTTGATCGACGGTTTGCGAAAACGCTATACAGCACTCATTGTGGAGATCACTGATTTAAACGTCGCGCTGGCTACATTCGAAGAACTCGGTCGACCCATTGGAGCAACTCAGGACGCGATCAATGAAAAGCTCAAGCAGCAGGGCGTCGTTTCCGCGCAGCTGAACAAGCTCCTTGAGGAGCAAGGCAAGGTTGCGCGCGAGGCTGGCGAGATTACGGCAGGCGCTTTCGAGAACGCTGTCCTCGCTGGCGAGAACCTACGCGACACCTTGCAGGCGCTCGCGCAGGATCTCCTTGGCCTACTATTCCGACAGCAGATCACCGAGCCGCTCGCCAAGGGCATCGGCTCTTTCTTTAAGACGCTGCCATTTTTTGCTAGCGGTGGACCCATCTCGGGAAACCAGCCGGCAATCGTTGGCGAGCGCGGACCGGAGTTGTTCGTGCCATCGACGTCTGGACGCATCATCTCCAACTCCGCAATGCGCTCCAGCGGCGGCTCGCCCGCGATGGGCGGCGTCACGGTGAACTACCACATCGCCGCCGGCGTCACGCGAGGCGAACTTGTGCCGATCCTCGAGGCCGAGCGCAAGCGCCTCAAGGCCGAGATCCCAGATATGGTGCGCCGCGGTGGCGCCTACCGCGCAGCGTTCGCCTAATCTATGGCTCTCACCTATCCGCTCACGCCGCCTTCGCCGTTCCGCATCGCGCGGCTTTCGCTGACCGGAGTCAGCGCGGCGTCGCGCAATGTGTCGCCGTTCACGTTTCAAGTGCAGCAGTACAACTGGCCGGGTCAGGCGTGGTTCGGTCAGGTCGAATGCCCGCCGATGGTGCGTGCAGACGCCGAGGCCGTGGTCGCGTTCCTGCTGGCGGCGCAGCGCGGCACGTTTCTGTTTGGCGATTACGCAAACCAGACGAACCGCGGCGGCGTGACCGGCACGCTCACCGTTTCTACCGCAACGGCTAACACCTCGACGCTGACCTTCAGCGGAGCGACTGGCTCCTTCGCGCTGGGCGACTGGCTACAAATTTCGACGTCGCTCTACAAGGTCGTGCAGGTCAACTCGTCGAGTAGCGTCGATGTTTTCCCGGTGCTGCGCGCTAGCTATGCTGCTGGCACCGCGATCACCTATGCGAACGCACAAGGAGTTTTTCGACTCGCGGAGCCGAGCACCGATTGGTCAATCGATCTCGCCAAAATTTACGGAGTGAGCTTTGCCATCGTTGAGGACGTCGCCTGATGAGCATAACGACCGCAGGCCGCACACTTTCCGCCTCGATGGTGACCGAGGTGACTGCGACGCAGCTCGCTCCGATCTTGCTCGCCAACCTTCAGTTTTCGACGCCGGTCTACCTCTGGTCGGGCTACGGGTCGCTGGGCTTTGGAGGCGTGACGTACCTAGGAATCGGCACGCTGGGCGACATCTCACCCATCGAGGAGACCACCGACCTCGCGGCGCGCGGCATCTCGATGCGCCTCTCGGGCGTGCCCACGGCCAACGTCGCGCTCGCGCTGACCGAGAACTATCAAGGCCGCGCCTGCACGATCCTTTTCGGCGCGCTCTCGCCCACCGCCGGGACGCTGATCTCGTCGCCGGTGACGGTCTTCCAAGGCAAGATGGATGTGATGCAAGTGAGCGATGATGGGCAGACGGCTCAGATCACGATGACCGCGGAGTCGCGGCTGATGGACTTCAAGCGACCGCGCGAGATCCGGTACACCGACGAGGAGCAGCAGAACCTTTTCGCCGGCGACGTTGGGCTGGAGTTCGTAAACGACATCCAAGAGAAGGCGATTTATTGGGGCAATCCAAACCAGACGCAGGCGATTAACTGGGACGGCGGCGATATGACCGGGACGGAGGGCGACGGCTATCGATGACAACGACTGACAGACCAGCCCTGCTCTCGCGCTTCATCGAGGAGCGGCGGCGGATGCCATTTGCTTGGGGCAGCAACGACTGCTGCCTGTTTGCCGCCGATTGGGTGCTGGCCGCGACCGGGCGAGACATCGCCGCGGACTACCGCGGGCGCTACACCACCGCGCTGCCCGCGATGCGCTTCGTCGAGCTTGGCGGCGGCGTCGAGGCGATGATCGAGCGCGCAGGAGGTCAAGTGGTGCATCCTACAATGGCGAGGCGAGGCGATGTGATCGCGCGGGACGTCGGCAACGGCATCGGCCTCGGAGTTTGCGTCGGATCGCTGGCCGCGTTCGTAGCCGAGAATGGGCTGCACTTCGTGGACTTCCCGCACAGTTCTTGCTGGCGCTTTTGATTTATGCCGCAACTCGCAATTGCCCAGCTTGTACTTAAGGCGACCTTAGCCGTAGGTCTTGAATTAAAGATCGCGACGGTGATGGCGATTGCAAAGGCGATCCAGTTCGTAGCCTACATCGCGGCCTCGATGGGCGCGAGCAAGCTCCTCCAGAAAAAGATGCCGGGCTTCAGCGACGCATCTCTGGCCGACCGCACGCAGATGGTCCGGTCTCCGACCTCCGCGCGACAGATAATCTACGGCGAGACCCGCGTCTCCGGCACGCTCGTTTACATTTCCACGACCGGGACAAAAAACGAGTTCCTCCACCTCGTCATCGCGATTGCCGGACACGAGGTCGAGGAGATCGGAGACGTCTACTTCAACGACGAGCTTGCGCTCACCGGCGGCGGATCTGCGGCGACCGGGCGCTTTGCGGGCCACGCTGAGATCTACAAGAAGCTCGGCAGCGATACCCAGACCGTCGAGACGAACCTCGAGACCGCGACCTCTGGCCTGACCAACGGCAAGTGGACGAGCAACCACCGCCTGCGCGGCATCGCATATTTGTATGTGCAATTGAAGTGGAGCGAGGAGATTTGGGTTGGCGGCATCCCCAACGTCTCCGCGATGGTCAAAGGCAAGAAGGTGTACGACCCGCGCACCGCGACGACCGCCTACTCGGCCAACGCGGCGCTCTGCCTCCGCGACTACCTGACCGACACACGCCTCGGGATGGCGATGGACTCGAGCGAGATGGACGACACTGCGTTCACCGCCGCGGCAAACATCTGCGACGAACAGGTGCAGATTCTCCCGGTGTCTCCGGTCGTTTATGAGGACCGCTACGAGGCAAATGGCGTCCTTTTCACGAGCGCCTCGCCGGACGAGAACATCGGCAAGCTGCTCTCGGCAATGGGCGGACTGATCGCCTACAGCGGCGGCAAGGTCGTGCCGTATGCCGCAGGCTACCGCATCCCGACCGTAACGCTCAACGAATCGGACTTCGCGGGCGGCGTGCAAGTGCAGACCAAGACCAGCGCGCGTGATCGCGTCAACGCGGTGAAGGGCGTGTTCGTCAGCGAGAAAAGCGAGTGGCAACCAACCGACTTTCCGCCGCTCGTCTCGGCAACCTTCTACGCGGAGGATGGCAACATCCGATACTTCCGCGACGTCGTGCTCCCGCTGACGACCTCGAGCTCGTGCGCCCAGCGGCTCGCGCGCATCGAACTGCGCCGCGCCCGGCAGGAGATCACGATGACCGCACGGTTCAAGCTCGACGCGATGCAGCTCCGCGCGGGCGACACGGTGCAGATCACCAACTCAAAATTTGGTTTCACCAACAAGGTGTTCGAGGTGCTCGACTGGCACTTCGCCAGCGATGGACAGCCGCCGCAGCTCGTTGTCGAAATGAGTCTGCGCGAGACGGCGAGCGCGGTCTACGACTGGAACGTGAACGACGAGATCGAGATGCTGGCGGCACCCACGACAACGCTGCCGAATCCGTTCACCCTTAGTGCGCCGACCAACCTCACATTGACCGCAGACGGAACGACGCAGCTTTTGCAGGCGGACGGCACCGCCCTGCCGCGCATCAAGGTCGCGTGGTCCGCACCGAGTGAGCAGTTCATCCAAGCGGGCGGCAGCGTTGGCATCGAATACAAGGAGATCGCGAGCACGACATACCTAACTTGGGCGACCGTTCCCGGCGATCACACGTTGGATTTTATTTCGAGCGACGTGAAGATCGGGCAGGGCTACAACGTCAGGATCAATGGCATCTCTTATTTCGACGTCGCGACGAGCTACGTCACCTCCAGCATCACCGTGCAGGGATCGTCGACGGCGCCGGCTGCGCCGAGTGGCGGGACTCTCTCGTCTGACGGAGTGAAACCCAAATTTATTCCCACAACGAGAATCCTGTTTTTCGGAACGCGCGCGAGCTGGACGCATTCAACCGCGACCGACTTCTCCTACTACGAGATCAAGGCGACAGCAACGAACAGCGATGCGGCGACCGACTTTTCTTGGGCATCCGATGGAGCCTCGGGAGTGATCCAAACCTCCGAAAACTTCGTCTTCCTCTACAACCAAACTAATCAAGCGGGCTTCGTGCGCGTGCGGGCCGTGAACCGACTTGGCGTTGTATCCGCTTGGGCCTTCATCGGGAACGCAAATGGATTCTCGTCGGTCGGCGCCGGCTCGGTCTCAAAATACGATGACAACGACGTCACGACGACCGGCATAAAGACCGGCGGCCAAAGCAGCACCCGGCAGATCAACGTGCGATATGAGGTCTCTGAGGTTAAGACTCTAACGGGCGGCGCGCCGACGGAAACGATAACCATCGATACCACGAACCGAGGATTCTCGGTGAAGCCAGACGCGGGAGTCATCCAATGCGCGAGCGACTCAAACATCGTCGGCGTGTACGATTTCGACGCTGTTGGCAACTCAGGGACCACCTCGTTTTTCAATCTGAGGACGGTAGACGCGGCCAACCTTCCTTCCGGCAATCAACGCTTTTCAATCGGACTTATCGACTACACCTGATCTATGGCTCTCCAAAAAACCTTCACCCTCCCGAGCGGCGTATCTGGAAACTACATACGGCTGACGGCGCACCGCTGGGATAGGCAGGCGCGCGAGGCGGTCGCGTGGTTCGCGCTCTATGTCGACGCCGCCGCTGCTACGTCGGGCAAGGCGCCGCTGACGCCGTTTATCGCGAAGCTGTGGCTCACGAGCACGACGTTCGACGACTACCTTGCGCCGGCTGCTCTCGAGAACTCCAGCGTGCTCGCGCAGTTGTACGTCGCCGCCAAGGCCGAGCCGATCTCCTGCGACTTCGGCAGCAACGCTTTCGCTGACGCGCTGGACGTTTAGCTCAAAAAAGATTCTGCGTAAGTCGTTGGCCCAGCGCGTCTTGTGGCGCGGCTGTGCAAAAAGTGAAGATTGTGCTTCCGTTCGGCGGGACGGTCGGTATGGTCGTGGTCGTTCAGCAACACGAACAACCCAACAACGAACGACAATGACCTCCACGATCATCACCTCCGACCGCTACATCGCCATCCGCTCCAGCGACGGCTCGCTCTCGCTCAATGGCATCGTCCGCATCCTGACCAAGAACGGCCTGATCCATCCGGCCCGCTGGAACGCCGTCAACTGCCGCCTTGAATCCTGCGCGATCAATCGGCCGGTCGAGGCGCTGCCGATGTACAGCAAGAGCGCCAAGATCGAGTCGAAGCTCGTCGCAGCCGGAATCAACTTTGCTTGGCTCACCGCAGACGAGGCCCAGCAGATCGCGAGCTAACCCTGAGACCTCATCGAGCCCTCCCACGCGGAGGGCTCCAGTGAGTTCTGAGACCAACAACAACCCAACCAACAACGACAATGACAACGACCAAGCAGGTAAAAATCCCGGCCAAGCCGATTAACGCGCAGCGCATCGACGCTGCTCTCGATGAAATCAACGGACGCGCGCAGACGCATACAGCTTCAACCTATGACGTTTTTCGTGCCGCGCGACACGCCGAGGACCGGCTGGCCGCGCTGGGCGTTCCGGCTCGAGACCGCGCCGGCGCCGTCTGCGATTACGTTTCGGGACGCGACGTAAAGCACAGCTACAAATATGACCGCAGGCTGAACACCGTCAAACTGCTTCGCAACACTAACGGCTGGACGGTCGCCGAGATTAAACTGTGGGACGCTACGCCCGCGGCCAAGACGGGAATTAATTTAACCCTGACCGCCGCGCAGGACGGCCTCGCGGTCGCCAAGCTGCGGAATGGCTACACCATCGTCGCGGCAGCAGCCGTCCAGCAGGAGGTGGCGTCGTGATCAATAAACGATCCATCAACGCCGCGCTCAAACGAGCCGGAATCCCGCTCGAAATCCAAAACAACCGGGACGGCTACAGCTACTTCACCTCAAAGGTGACCGGCGGTCAGATCGGTGAGTCGGTGATGGTGTGCTACCTCAACCAGCAGTCAATCGAAGGCTGGGTTTCTGATGCGCGTCACGCGCTCCAGCAGGAGGCCGCTCGATGATCCGCACCACCTTCCTCCTCGCGCTCACCTCTGCGCTCCACGCCGCGCCGCCGGAGGCATTCTGGCGGGCGCTGCATCAGGTCGAGACTTCAGGCCGAACGGGCGCCATTCGTGGCGACAACGGCAAGGCGCTCGGTCCGCTCCAGATTCATCGCGGCTATCACGCCGACTCGCGCGTGCCGGGCGATTACTCGCGCTGCGCCGATCTCGCTTACTCCATAAAGGTCGCCTCTGCCTACCTGCGTCGCTATGCTCCGCAGGCTTGGGTAGCAGGCGACACCACTACTCTCGCCCGCGTCCACAACGGTGGACCGGCAGGCGCCCGCAAGGCGGCGACGCTGCCTTACGCCGCGAAGGTGCGGGCGGCGATGGGAGGTGCGCGGTGACCACCGACCTCCGCTCCGACCTCGACACCGCCTTGCGTGAGGGCAAGTCACCCAAGCAGTTCGCGCACGACCACGGCATCTCGGTGTCGTGGACTTCTCGCCTGTCATGGCAACTCGGCTGGCGCGCGATGCACTTGAGCGCGGGCGAACGCCGGCTGATTAAGCAACTCAGAGCCTCTGCAAAATGAACCAAGAAATCCTGACCGAACTAATCGCCATCCGCCAGCTACTCGAGCGCGCCATTGCCGCTCCTCCTGCCGCTCGCTTCGCCGCGCCTGCGCCTGCCGGCCA
>Ga0194129_10004835_pt1 | contig 17633 bp, 8 predicted proteins | sample TA2KigCa35mmetaG_FD_150862 | JGI IMG/M metagenome (GOLD analysis project Ga0194129, IMG submission 150862) | Freshwater microbial communities from Lake Tanganyika, Tanzania - TA2015038 Kigoma Deep Cast 35m | ecosystem: Environmental > Aquatic > Freshwater > Lake | place: Tanzania: Lake...
TGCTGCACATGGAATGATTGATGCCCCAGATGCGTCGGAAGAAGCTATTTCGTAACCTGCAGGAGCTTTGCACAAATTCGGACACATGTAATGGTTTCCTGCAAAACTCAGTTCCTCAGTTTCACAATCAGTCATACAACGGTAGCAAGAAGACGAGTTCGCTTCGCTATTAAAAAATCCAGCTGGGCAAATTGTGCACGTCAGATACGGTTTAAAATCCCGTACATATCCTGTCTCACATATGCAATCTAAAACATCAGTGCTATTTTTGTTCATAGTAAAGGAATGTGCAGGACACCTTGTGCACCCATGGTTGCCATATCCTTCTTTGTAAAAATTAGCGTCACATCCGAGGCAAACTGCACTGTTTTTATGTTTTGTTTCAAATCCAGCTGCACACGCTTTGCCGCAAGTGCCATCCCCGGCGCTGATAAATCCAGGCAAACATTCACAGAGCTGTGCACTTTGCGAAGCAGCTGGCCCTGTTGAGTGCTGGGGACAAGATGTGCATTCAGATCCAAGATAAGATTTGTAAGTGTTTTCTGGACACTGTTGACAAATTGTGTCGTTCTGCCAATAGCCAGCGACACATAAACACGCATCAATACTGATGGATGCTCGAGAGCTTGTGTTCATGAGCTCTGCACATGCAATACAATGATCGTCGTTTTGACTCTTGTAATACCCATGTTCACATTCAATGCAAGTGCCTTGTTCTGCCCCAGTATAACCTGCTTTGCAATGACAATCTGCAATTGTCTTGGATCCTTTGTGTGAAATCATATTTGACGGACAATTGACACATACACCATTCAATTCATAGGTTGCTTCAGGACATTGCAGACAGGGACCTCCAGCAGGGCCAACAAATCCAGCTACACAATTGCAATCTGTTTTGTTGCTTGATGCCAAGTTTGATGTTGAGTGCGGAGCACATGCTTCACACGCATAGTTACCTTCTAACTCCTTATAATGTGCTATAGGGCACTCTACACAATTTTCGCCATTTATACCCGTAAAACCAGGCTTGCAAACACAATCTGTTTGCAAAGTTGAAGCAAGAGATGACAGAGCATTTGCAGCGCACGACGTGCACGAACCACCTATTGAGGTTTGATAGGTGTTTTCTGGGCAAGCTATGCACTTAAGAGAATTGTTCGCAAAAACACCAAAGTCTGAAACATACCCTGGCATACACAAACATTCAGCTATACTTACAGCGCCACTGGATGTTGTGTTGGCGTGCTCTGGACACTGTACGCATGCTTGTTCTGTCCAAAACTTGCCAACAGCACAGGCAGCGCAAACTGGCAACTCGTTGAATGACTGAGCTCCAATATTTTCAAATCCCTGTCGACATTTGCACATAGCAGGCCCTATACTAGCTGCTGCTGAATAAGAATTAGCGGGACATTCCAAACAGGATACACTCAAGGCCGATCCATAATGATTTGCAGGGCACTCTGTACAAATACACTCTTCAGAAAACAAGGTTGTACAGGCATGACTTGTAAAAAACCCAACATTGCACGCACAGTAATTGGCGTTTGTACTTGCCATGACAAAAGTAGAAGCATTGCCAGTACACGCAATACAATTGTGAGAACCACTGTCTGTTTTATAAGTCCCAGTTGCGCACGGCTGGCATTGATTGTCTGCTGCAATGCCAAAATAACCTGGGTTACATTGACAATTGTTGATTGTATTGCTTCCCTCTGGCCCAGAGCTATGAGCTGGACATTTTTTCACACACAAGCCGCTACCAGCATCTTCTTTGTAGGTGCCGACTGAACATTGCTTACAAACACCGTCATTTATTTCGTATCCGGCTTCACAAACACACTGAGACACATCAAAACGTGCGGTGCTCAGCGTTGTCGAGTGTAGCATGCAGTGGACACAAATTTCAGAACCAATGCTGCTTTTGTATTTGCCAATGCTGCATGCCGTACAAGGTCCACCGTCATCTCCTGTAAATCCTGATTTGCAAAGACATGCTGTTTCGTCAATGCTGGCAATATTACTGTAAGTATTTACAGGGCAAAAGCTGCAATCGTCGCTGCCTTGTGCACGCTTCCACTGACCAAAATCGCAAGCAAAGCATGGACCTCCGTCGACTCCTGTATAACCAGCGTCACAAACACACTGTGAAATGTTCGAAGCTCCAGCATGCGAAATAGAGTTTACAGGACAAGCTTGTGCTGGAAAATCTAAGCCTGGGCAATAAAATCCACTCTTACACAGTCTGCACATATTGTTTAGGTCACGTGCGTATCCAGGCAAACACGTGCACGTGTTAGCAGAAAGCGTGCTCCAGCCCTCCAACTCGCACTTGCATTCTTGCAAGCTGCTTGCTCCTTCTACAGAAACAGCACCCAAGGGACATTGTATGCAACTTGTCATTCCAGTTGTCGCAGCATAGGAGCCAGCTGCACACTTTGTAAAACCTACAGCCATGCTTCCATAGTGACCTACATTTGCCACGCAGTCTTCTACAGTTATCGACCGCATGTGCACAGTGGTTGCTCCTGCAGGACAAGATTCACACTGTTCCAAACTCGTGCTAGACTTGTATGTGCCAATAGGGCACGGATTACACGCTGAACCCCCGTAGCCAGCAACACAGAGACAGGAGCTTGCATGCACTGCAGCAATATTCAAAGTCCTGGTATTGGCGCGGCATGTGCAACATCCTGCAAACAAAAGACACGCAGGGCCGTCTTCTGCCCTGTCGCCAGAATACTCTTTGAATGTTGCCTGGGGACACGCTGTGCAAACTCCGTCATGTCTACTGTAACCTGCCTCACATTGACAACCAGAGCCAGCAACAGATCTTTCGTTTGGAGGACATTGCAAAGCATAGACACACGACAGACAAGCATACAAAAAGAAAGTCATTTGTCGATACTTCATACTTATTGCATCTAATATACTTCTAGCATGACAATTTATTAAAAAAATAAAATTGCTTGAACGCTTATAAAAACGAAACGTGTACAACTACAGCATAGTATCTGGTTCGTTTATGTATTTGATGTTGCATTCAAAATAGGCTTTGACATGTGCAAACTGTCCGTTTTGCCTAGCATTGTCACCACTGCAGTAGGCGTGCGTTTGTAAGTTTGTGCATGCCATTGATAAAGACTCCTGACACACCATAGTGTAAGCAGCATGCTGCAAACGGCTGTCATGCAAGAAAGCAAAATTGAATAAAGAGCTAAGTCTACTTCAGAATTATGTTTTGTATTATTGTGTGTCCAATAATGATGATCATGATCTATAGGACGATGTGGAGGCACGAGCTGCCCGCCGGTAAGGTACTGGTCCGCTTCGACCCAAAAATTGTCTTGTGAATAATTTTGTTCCAATTTCAAACGAATTTGCTGAACACTTTCTGTTAATAGTGCAGACATATCTATTTCGTCATATATAGTTATGAGATACATAGATACTAAGACTCAATAAAAAAACACTAACAGATAGTATGTCAGTTTTGAACGAACTCAAATTTTCAGATTGTTCTGTCAAAGTGTAGTAGAGCATCAAAAAGACAACCACGACAGCGTTGACTACAGCAACAAGCATATACACAATTATTTTGCTCGTAAAATCTTTGGCTTGCTCCGCTCTTCGCAGAAACGTTTGCCAGGCCATATACGCAAAAATAATTGCAAAAACAATAAATATACTAAGTGTTGCCTTGTGATTTAAAATACTCAAAAGGCCCGCTGTGTGTAGTAGTAAAATGTGCACATTTGTGTCGTTTTTGACAAGTGCCCGTTTCTGATGCACGAGCATAAGAATTGCAGGCGTTGACAACACCAGTGCACATCCAACAAGAGTACTGATCAAAGGCTTGTTGCTGCCAAATTCAAAAACAATAATAAACGACATAACAAATGCAAATGGTAACAAAAGTAGCAGCATTTCAAGCCGAAGTTCCTGAGGTCGCCAATGACACACAGGTGCTTCTGTGTCAACTTGCTGAACAACAATCTCCACAGGGCGTTCATTTGCTTTGCTCGTGCTGACTTGTCGCTCCTTCCACAACAGCTTGTCACTAAGCACATTATTGTTTAAGACGTTCACACTCACGTCAAATGTCTTCATGCTAAGTTACTGTAAAATAGTACATTGCTCGTGATTTTCACCTTACAACGACAAATAGTTTACATATCACAAATTTGAAAATTTTAAAAAATATCAATCACAGATTGAGTGTTATTTTCATTGTCGTCTTCGAAGTCATTTTCTTGCTGTTTTAAATCATTTTTTTCAGTTTTGTAAAATGAGTTTTTGGGCCCTGCGCTGGCGGCAGTAAACAGAGAGAAGACGAAAACAAGTACTGGATATATTTGGGATGCAAGCAGCGTAATCATTGTCGATATTAAACCTATAACAAGAACAATCAGCAAAATATATGGGAAGAGCATGTAAGAGCTGAGACCAGCGCAAAGTCGATGTGCTCGCAAAAATTCTTCGCTTCCTCTTTGCAGCGTTACGGTATGCGAAAGCAGTTCTCTCTTAAATTTTTCATATTGGAAAAACGGAATGAATTTTGATTGGTTCAATGCGTAATTGGTTGCAGCTGGTCCAATCTCGACAACAATCCACGCTGCAACACTGCTGGCTGAGGTGTATGCAAATGGCGAGTCTTTACAGGATTTTGTACAATTTGCAGAAGGATAACGACGAAAACATAAACGCTTAGAAAAAATGTCAGAGTTAGGACACAGCTCAAGACAAGCTGGATCTGTTTTTTTCAGGTCGTCAGGAAGCTCCAATGTCAAAGGCAACAGTATGTTAATTGACTCTGTCAAATCCTGAAATGCGCACACTGGTATCATTGGCAGACACGTCCATGTGTAGCCATAACAAAGTTGCCACAAAAAGAGAGAAAAGAATGGAACAAATAGTGCACTGATAAATGACAGTCCCACGAAATTAATGATCAGCGAAACTACACAAAAATAAAAAATTACAATGACCAGTCCTTGCCACAGTCGCACTTGCCATCCGCTACAAGTTTGAACGGCTTCGTATGGACAAGAAAAAGATGTATTCAGGGCGCTTGCTACTGAAAAAATAAAATTGTAAAATACAGTTGGCCGAATATCGAGCGCGTCAAGAGTAACATTTACTGTGTCAGAGGCCAGCTGCACGAGCATGTCGTTTGTGTTTTCTGTTGAAAATTCTGGCAGTTGGTCATCAGCATCCAGTTCTACTAGTTTCGGCCAAGCGTCTCTCAAAGTTTCTGCTGGCTTTCGTTGCAAATTATTTCGTTCGTGTGTGAGAGTCAACCACCCGAGACGAACACCGTTTGTAACTCGCATCGTAATCTTTACTAACTCTGCGAGCTCTTGGCAATCTTCTCTTGTGCTCATGCTTTCTCTCCCCCACTGCTGCTCTGCCAACGTCTGCTCTTGTCCGATGTTTCTGTAAGTCAAAATTTGATTAATACTTTCGGCAAATGCTTCATGCAGTCTGTCTGCTTGGTCCCAGCCATCTCGCACACGCGTCTCTATTGCCATGACCAGCTCCTGAAACAACAAAAGACGTCTGTTGGGCTGTTTACTAATTGTCAAATCAGAGTTTAAGTTTGTAAAGTTGCTGCACGTTGTTTCGTTGCAAACTCCGCTTGCTTGCGGTGCCCTTGTGATGTTTTGTGTAATCATTTCTAAAATCCACGCCTCAAGAGCCCTTGCTATGACAGCAGGAAACACTGTGTCGTCAACTTGCACAATTGTCGCGCCTTGTATAGTGTGCACAGAAACAACAGATGCAGCATCTTTGTCAGACAATCGCTGCACAGCTTTAGCGAGCCCTGTATGCAGTGTTAAGAACAACTGTGACATTTTTTCTGTTGGCCCATGTCTGCGCAAAACGGTCAGTAGCATGTTTCCGTTGATGAGCATACGCATCATAGAGATTGGATTGCTGCGCGTGGCGTCGATAATGTCTGTCAGGCTGCAAAATGTACAAGGTGGCAGTTGCCGTTCAAGACCTAAAAGCTTCAATGTTGCGCGACTGTTTTGAAAATTTGCTTGACAAGCTGCACGTGTGAATGGCAAGTTTTCAGAGACGAGCGCATCGCGACAGCTAGAATCTAAGCTTGAGTATGTGACATCTGCGCTTGACAAAAGTCTTCGACCTGTGTGTGTGTTACCTCGAACTATAAACATGTTGCTGTCGACGACGTAGGCACAGGTTGCTGTCGTCGGGTCTAGTTGCATGCAAGCAATGACACTTGTCTGTGCAAACTCGAGCTCGTGAAATTGCGAAGATGCCGGCGAGACAATACACAGGTTGTTCAGCATAAGAGACAAAGAATTTTGGGTACGTGCGTCCTGCGGCGAGCATGTTTGAAATGCCCGCTGTCTGGTTCCACACGCACAGACACCACTGTCGCCTAACTCGTTGTGAAAGCACATGCTTTGAAACTGACATTGATTACATAATATAGCAGACTTGGAGACCTGTAGGTCGTCATTGATAAGCATGCAGCTTGTTTCATCGTCAACTGACATACAATCCTCATTTACCAAACACGAGGACTCGCGATATTGTGGCACAGCGCAAGTGCAAATTGATGTAACATGATCACATGCAAAATCTTGGATGTTAGGATTGGTCTGTGTTGGACATGCCCCACACATTATTTTTTCAGATGTCAGCGATCCGAGTTTGCATGTATCTGCGGCTGTGCAAGACAGCTCTTGATTGTCGCCAAAAAATGTCACGTATGAAGACCAGCATCTTGTTGGCATTGGAAGTGTACCTCGAGCATTGGTCTCTGCAGACACAAAAACACCCAGCGCACAAAAATCTACTGGCAAATAAGCACACTCGTTGAGACTGCTACTTATAACATTAATCAAGTTTCGCGTAAACTCGATAAAAGTCTGCAGCACGTCGACGGGAATGAACAACGAGCGCATAATATTGACTATCATCTCCCAAACATCAACGACCATGCCTACAAACTCGAGCAGAAATTGAACCACAGGACAAAGTATCTTTGCCCAAATGCCGTTGTACAAATACCAGACAATTTTGCACAGAACCATAATAAGTTCTTTAAACCAACTGCCAACGCCTTTGCTCATGGCCAATTCCATAACTGCTGCGCCTATTTGCTCCACAAAGTCTCCCAGAACAAACATTAATGCTTTGACGTCTTTCAAAAGAGCTTCAGCAGCAACTTGTATTGCGTTGCCAGCTTGATTGGCAATGCTTGTGCCGGCATCAAGTGTTACTGCGAGAAATACTTCTATAAGTCTCCCTCCTACTCGCACTGCATGATACAGGACTACAGCAATTGAGCGCTTGCCGGCGCGAAGTTGCTCCACAATAAGTAAGAAAGGTGCAATGGTCACAGAAGAGCATTTTTCTAGCAAAGCCTCGTTTGCCTGCACTTGTATGTTAACATTGCCTTTGCTAGGACACGTTATACCTGCATCTTCTGTATAAAAGCGCTGCACAGTGTCGTACACAAACTCCTGCTCTTGCAAATTGAATGTTGTCGGGGAGTAAAAGAAATCGGAATCTTCACATAATCCAGCTGCCTGACACAAATAAAACTCATTTCTTTGCAACCAAGATGACATTTTTAAACACAAGCGCTCCGTTTCAGAGTTTAAAAGGCAAAAGTTCATTGTTGTCGTCGAATCAGTGTTGGATGTTGTTAGTTCGCGTGCGCACGCACTATTTCTAGTTAAAGGGTTTAGCCATTCAGTTTTTGAAACAGAGCCCTTGCATGATCCTATGTTTACAGCAGGGTCTGTTCCGTCTCCGCTTTGCTTGTCATGGTGTGGGCATGAAACCCAATTGCGACTCCAAAGAGCGTCTGTTGAAGGCAGAGTGCTTGATGGCAATGACAAATTTTTCAAAATTGCTGGCAAAAATTTACCGCGGTGCAAACACGTTGTACAGCCAACAGCACCTTGTAGTGCTGCACAAGTTTTGTTGGCGCCGCACAGACTGCGATGCAAGTGCGCAGCAATTAGACGCTCAGTGCTAATGCGATGAGGAACGCCAAAACTCAGTTGCTCTTTGACAGTCGAGTTAACAGAAACAATGTCCAGTAACCGTGTCAGTACCTTAGTGAGATTAGCTCTTACACATGACGTGCACTGTGCTCTTCTTGTATGTTTTTTCTCTGAAGAATACACAGCATCGCTTGGTCGTGTCAAGGGAAAATACTGCAAATCTACCTTACTTTCAGCAGGATGTGACAGGTTTTGTCGCAGCATCGCGCACGTCAGGGTCGTGTTTGAAGCAGTGCAGGTCTGTATGGAGTACTTTGCCCCAGGCACATTTGCGACTGGTAATGTGTTGTTTACGAGTGCCAGGCGCCGCATGTGACAAACGCCGTCTACATTGCGTGAGCCAGAGACAGTTGATCTTTGCATATCTCGTGTCTGCGTGCGACGAATGCCCAAGCCAAAAGATGGCAGTCTTCGATTAACAATGCATGTCTCAGTTGATAATGCGGGTGAAACATAACAACACAAACAGACATAGGCGCATAGATAAAGCAAAAGCCTTTGCATGCAATGACAACCGTAAATAGGGCAGACAGATGGTTTACGAAACATTTATTAGTTCATATACATTATTTGCTAACATGCTGTATGAGACGACGCAAAGAGGTCAAATCTGTCGTATAATTCATTTGCATTTGCTGTGGGCAATGCTTACTGCATAAATAAAAGTTCTGCATCACACCCAGTTTTTTGTCAAATATGCTCTTGGCCGTGAGCATCATAGTGCGCCAACATATAATGCAGTGCTTGCGACGCTGCTCTATACGCTTCGACTGACATGTAAAAAGCTCATTACCTTTTGAACTCCATGAGTGCACTCTATTGCAGATACTGCAAAAGTAAAAATACTGTCGAAAAACACGAATCAAATGCCCCAAAGTGTCTACCGTAAACACAAACACTCCTGAGTTGCATTTGACGCACATTGGCAAATGTTGAAAATCTATCCGCATATTGTTGCTGGTCGCTGTATGTTTCTGTGTGCAGCGTAAACATACGTGAAGCAAAGATCGATGCACAATGGTGCAAGAGTTAACGTTCTGTGCCTGCTCAACAATTGCAGAAAATTGAGCTTGTTGTAGGCGAAGTGGTAGTGGATACTTGCGCACATTTTTGTTGAGGTTAAACCGTAACGCCATTGTTAGCATGTCACTTTCTTTCATTGCACCAATCAAGGATTTAGTATCGACTATTGGCATCTGCAACAGGTCTCGAAAAACATTGCTTCGAACGCAGTTATGCACACTCGTAACTTGCTTCAATATGGGCACTGGTTGTGATTTACACGTTCTGTTACAACGCTCGATCGCAATTTGAGCTTTCTCCTCCAAAAACTGCCAATCTAGCGTGTCGTTTTGCAACGCAGACATTCGAAAATTGTCTGTAATGTAGCTTACCAATCGCTGCACTTTTGCGTGATCGTATACAGTATGGGCCAAAGAGTTCATAAATTCTATTTCGACACTCATGTATTTAGCTGTAAAATGCACAAAATTTTCCATCAACGCCAGGCGCACAAGATAATTATGATGCTGGCAAAATAAATAAATGTCAGCAAGCGACCCTTGTGTTTGCAGTTGTGTGAAAACAATGAATAGTTGACGCCTAATGTGCAAAACAGGCTTTTTGCTTTTGTGACTGTGAGCGCCCAAGCAAGTGAGTGCCATAATCTGCATCAGATGTTTCAATAAACTTTTGGAAACGTGTCGTTTTGGAGGAAAATTAAGTCTATTATGTTTGATAAAGGGCATGGTGTACTGATATAGTTTGAATAGCACATCGTTGTGATTTTTCTGCACCATAATGTCTCGAATTATGTACCCAATGTCATCAACTGCTTCAGCGTGCAGTAAATGGTGGCGTTCAATGTGTATCTTTTGCAAACACAGAATTTGAAATCGCATCGGCAAAAGACTTATAGTCAATTGTATGTCCAAATCATTTTCAACATTCTTGCCGGTCTTTTCTTCCAGTAATAATTCTTGTATTTTGGCGCTTACTGCTGCATGTACTTCAATTTGTTGCTCTTGAACAAGCCCACTCAAGACCGCCTGTGTAATTTGTCCAGTAGGGAATAGACAAAGACTTGTAGATGTTACGTCTGTGACAACACCACATTTAAACCAATTGCGTCTTCCAGTATCTTCGTCTGACAAGACAGGCGTCGCACCCGTCTTGAGTGGGCTTAATGAAAATCCTCGTAGTACACATTGCATTGTTGTAAGTATCGATGACCGTCGCGCAATACTACTCTGTATTTGTTGCGCTGATGCGCCACGACAGGTAAAGGCATGTTGTGCACCGTGCTCTGCTTCGGCAATACAAGCATAGCAGAACTGTCATACTCGCCGGGAACGTCGCAGATATTGCCATATGTCTGTGCAATGTGCGAAGATTTTAAACCTCCATTGACTATGCGGTAATACAGAATTTGTGTCAGCTTTCGCATACAAAGGATGCACATTGTGTTCTGATGGCTCGCTAAATCGGGCATCACAAAAGATACTCCGACAAACGAGTGTTCCACGTCGATAAAGTTACACTCGCAATACTGGCCCATACTACATGGCTTGTCCTCCTCGTAGATACACTCTCGCATAAACGACTCTTCATATTGTCGCGTTATTACTGGCACGATATTGTCCTCGTGTTTTGTGCTAACGTCATGTTGTAACAAACTTTTCTCAAAGCTGGAGTTGTCGAGCACGACGTTAAGAGCTAACCAAACGGACGTCGCTGAAGAATCAGCATCAATGTCTGGTGCTTTGTCTTGATATTCTTGTAAGATGCTGTCGATTTCGTTATGTGTTGACTGCTCAGCTGTTTTGTTCCGTTTGCACGGTCGCATACATGCTCTAGCAGTGCGCTTACGGCTTACTTTGCCAGCTGCCTGCATGACGTGTACTCTCAATGTCCAGTATCATATGCATAATTTTTTTTTACAATAGCAATGCAAAGTGTATTTATATGCAGCAGTGTATGTTTAATTCTAAAAACCCTAATGCGTTGTGGGGAAAAATTGCAAACATGCAAGAGCAAGACAGAAAGCACGAGGAGGAGGCAAAAAGGGCTCAAGAAAAACAGGAAAAAGCTGCAGCTCAAGGCTCAGGCGGCTTCGGCGTTAAGCATCGTTTATCGCCCGGGGAAGTGTGGCGCGCGACTGATTTTTGGCGCGAGGGACTGTTACAACAGACAAGCAATGATATCAAAAATTATAATTCACAAAAATTGTCAATTCATGCCTCAAATTACCAAAAAATAACTAAAGCAAAACAGGAGCAAAAACTTCCAGCTGAATTTTTTGTTGACGTGACTGGTTGGTTGTGGTCTGTTAAAGAAGACGGGTACCTGGTAAAACTGATCCGCGATGAGAACAACAAATGGTCGATGCGTACGCGCAAAGATACGTTACTGCACCCACCGGCTGCTTTTTTGCAAGGTCTTGAACAAAACGAAGAGCTGCCGTCGTTCATGGTTGGCGAACTTGTAACAAACTTTACTGGTTGTGACGAAGATGCAAGAAATGACAAAGACAAACGCAATAAAAAGCGAAACGAACAATTTGGCAAACTGCATAAAGTATTTGAAGGCGAAGAGGAAGTTTGGGACGGTTTACGAATAAAGATATTTTCTTTTCCACATAGCAGCATGGATTTGACAGACACACACAGCATGAGGAGCATACAAGAAACATACAAACACTATTCAACGATAATGCAAAAAACGTTACAATATCATCCGCACATTGGAATGTGTAGATTTGGAAAACTAAAAAATACGCAGGACGCAATCGACATCTTTAACATTGTCGTGCAATTAGGCCTTGAAGGTATTGTGATTGTGCATCCAGATGTCCAGTACGGAGCTTTGACTGATCCGCACACGGACGACAACGCAAAAGGAAAATTATTCTTCAAATTGAAACAAAAAATTGTGTTAAATGACAGACAAATAATGTATTTGGGGCCAATAAAAAGAAAAAAAGATGGAAAAATGGAAAATGAATATGAATATCAAATAAAAGACGACAAAGACAAAGACGTCAAATTTATAGACCAACAAGGTCGGAAAGATAAATCTTACTCGCGAATTAAATACATGGAATATGTTCCAGGAGATTACAAAGATGAGGGTTTCAAGGGCTTTCCTTGCAGGCAAGGATACAGACATATGCATTTTGCTACAGATAACGACGAGAGCGTACAAGTCCCGGCTTTGTCGACTTTTCAAATAGCTCCGGACGCTCAAAAGGTTCTTGCATGGGACCAAACTCGTAACAGAATACTTAACTGGGACCAATTACAAGACCCGAAATCCTTAAATTCATCACTTAAATACAGACTGTTTAACCCCAAACCGTTTGCACTTGAAGCATCTGAAACGTGCAGTCCGCCTTCGAGTGAACATCGGCTGTTAAAGCGCTCAAAATCCGGAGTTTTTAAAAAATTTGAAGATTGGCGTAAGAGCGACTCAGAAGAAGATGTTATTGTTATTCATGATGACGACGACGCTACACAATACCATGCAGGAGCACCAGTCCGACAAACACCGTATGATGTCGAGCACAGTGCAACTGCTGACTCTGGATCTGAACCTTGGCCTGCACCAAATGCAAACGATTCAGAATGGGTACAACTGCAATGGAGGCTAAGGTCTAAGCCACGTGAAAAAGATCCTGAAACAATAAGACGGGCATACGATCAGGCAATTTTAAATGATTTGCGAAGAGAAGAAAAAAGACAATTGCGGTTAATAGAAAAAGAAAGAGTATCAAAACAAACAGACAAGCAGGCAAGCAACATGTATTATATTATTTCATCTTTTCGCAATATATAACATATGAGCTTACATGTCTGACTTTTTTGGCGGTTTGACTGGGGGAAACATTCGATACACAGACGCAAGGATCAATGGAGACGGCCCTCTGCCAACTTCGTTGAGTGGCCCAGAGGGCATCAATGGCGATCCGGATGGCAGGTATAACTTCAATGACTCACTGCTGTCTGGTATTGTGCCGTACGCATATGGTCAAGGTCGTATGGGCGCAGATCGCAACTATCAGCAAATTCCGAACAGAAAACAGTTTCCAGTGCCGCCACTTTGGTTGCCCGAGCCTGACTGGCGTACTGATAACTTGCTGCAAGTGTCACATTCTGTCGACATGGGCGACATTGCATTTATTGTAAACGCACATCACAAACAATTTTTGCTCACAAAAGGACCGTTCAAACATGAGGCACAAAATGATGACCACACGCTACCACAGTGGAATGTGTTTTGCAACATTTGTACTGTCAATTATTTGTTCGCAGGACTACACAATTATGTTTTGTTTAGAGCCTGGGAGAATAACACAGACAACAACATGAATCATGCGTGGTATCGTTTGTTCATGTGCTTTAAAATCACAGATCAGTTAAAATATATTGTAATTCAATATCAAAATGAAAAAAGGGAGAGTGAAGATTTTGCCCAGAACATGCTCGATCTCAGATGCTGGCTAATGCTGCAGCAAGTATTAAGGCTTTACATCGTGCCCATTGGCATTTGCTCTATGTCTGAGAAGCAAGGCGGTCAGCATGAAGTCGGTTTGAAGCCAGTGCAGGCAGCTTGTAACTTTTTTACTACCTTGACTGTAGATGGACAAAACAGAGATCTTGTTAATATTTGGCGGGCTGTAGACTTGGACGCTGGGGATTTTCTAATACTGAGGCTAGAGTATTGCAAGGACACAGAGGCAAACCACACCTACGTGTTAAATCACTATTACAAAGACACTGTGTCGCGAACTATGAAATTGTTTCCTGATGCAGATAAAAGGAAGGGCCGAATACAACTAATTCCTGATGTTTTTAAAATGGGAAAGCATAATGTGTTGAGTAAGCATAATATAACTTCTGAATTTGTCTCAAAGACACACATGCAAACAAAAATGCAAAAATCTGCTTCAACTTTTATGCATTTGCTAGATAAAGTGCATGCAATTGTTAATGAACACAGATATTACCCGTATTGGCACATTGGACAGTTGTATAACAAAAAACAAAGCTTTACAAATATGCGCATTCCTACGAACGATATGGAAATGACAAAGGGTCAATTGTTACAAATCAATTTTGCACCTGTCTGGAAAGGAACAATGTACAGGGATCCAAATTTTGAAGATGAGGTCAAATTTTGTCCGTCAACTGCATTGCAAACTTTGATGTTTGGTAAAGTTGAAGACATGTTAGACATGTATGTCGAAGCCATAGCAAAGGTTCCCACTGAGATTCAAATTTCGGTGCCGATGCCACCGTTGGCTGCTGCGCAAACAAAGTTCCGAGGTCTATTGTCAACATCTTTTGCACCTCCTGTTGGTCCAGTTGCACTTGCGGCAATATCTTCTGTGTCTGAGCCTATTGTAGCAGCTGCTCAGGACACATCAAAAGTTGAAACTGACAAAGCTGTAACAAACAATATCTCTTTAGTCAATGAAGCAGCAATTGCAGCAGATTTGCCAAAAAAAAATGTAAACAGTAAATCGAAAGTTGAAAAGACAGCAGTTGATGACACTTGGAACTTTGAAGCAGAAATGGACAGTTATTTGGCAGACACTACCAAAACAGAAGACACTACTGCAAAAAAAAAGTCGAAGACCAAGCTTTCAGTGGTACCAGAGTAAATATTTTACACCAAAGATTTTATTTTGTGTAATAAACATATCCGTATATTTAGCACAGATAAAAGAATGCATAAGCGTGATCACACAAATTCCGCAAGACAAGTATCTTTTCGAGTGTCTTCCATTAACAATTCAATGAATATGCACATGCGGGATGTTCGCAAAAACACTTCAAAACCTAATATGCTCAGCACACCAAATTCTTCGCTACCGAACACAAGTGGTCGAACATTCGAGCACCTTAGTTCAGAATGTTTAGAGCACAAAACGTCACTAGATGATGCATACGCAATATGGATGACAAGCTTGCAAATTCCAGTGGAGTCGCTAGAAAGCACTGCTGCAGATTCGTGTGCTAGTACAGATCCATTTGAAGTATGCTTGCTTTTACACTGCAATGAATTGTCACCAGTGCCGACGGAAATTTCACTGACTATGAAAATAAGTTCTGAATGCTCCAAAAACTATGTATTTACAAGTACTGAAAACGTTTGTATTCCGATTAGTACAATCAGACCTACGCTTGTGACTGTCAAAATGCAACAAGACAACAATGTAGTCACTATGCAAAATTTTCTTGTGAACAAGCAAAATCAAACAATGACTAAAATAGAAAATGAAAGTTTTTTTGTAAATGACACTTCCCAAATTCTGGCTTCTCGCTTGAACAAAGACGCTGAAAAACACACGTTGCAATTTCCTTGTTACATGTATCAGCGTGACGCTGTTATGCAGCAAACAGAGTGTGACTTGCAGATGCTGACAGCAGATTTGGCAAAACTGGACAATAGACCAACCGTTGTGCCATCGTCGACAATTCAAGTTGTCTCTCGAGCAGAAGCTCAGACACAGCTTGGAAAACTAGAAAGGTACCGTCACGAACTATCAGAGACACTACTAGATTGTCGTCGAAATACTGCCATATTAGAATTGGGCGCAACAGAGCAATCTGCATCGGCAATTGTGAATAGCGTCGATTGGAAGCGTTCGTATTGCGTGCCGTCAGACACTCATATTGCGCAAGTCATTGTTCTTGCCAAACAGATGCACAGCATATTGACAACCGCGTCCAACCTTGCTGTTTTTGGCACGTGGTTCTTCCAACCGCAACTAACGGACACTTTGACCAAAAACGTGCAAGAATCAGTGTGCGATCTGTTGAAATTGAGATCGAGTATCACTACTCAAATTGCAGGGCGCCGTCGTGACTTGCAAAGTGTTGTGCGCGTGCGCACTAGTTTTCTCGTACTAAGTGCCATTGATCATGCTCTTAGAACCGTATGCGGAGGCAAAACAAAAGACAAATTTACTGCGGATAACATTTCGTGCCACGCCTACTGGCTTGGCCAAATCAAAACTAATCAAAGCAATTCTGTCACTTTGAATGACGAGTGCTTTCGTGAAGCGTGCTCTATGCTTGAAATGTGCTCAAAAGTAACAAAGAGTGGTGCAGTGCTTCTTCCAGAGTGTGACTTGCATCTTTCAAATCTATCTCGCAGTGCCTGGCAGAATATGTATTTGCAAGGACTTGCTAGCACAGATGCTCTTGTTGTTGCCAGCGCTCCACATTTTTTGTACAAACAAAAGAAGATTATTAATTACTCAAAGCACCCGTTCATGCTATCTCTTAACAAGTATATGCAGCCTACTGAACTACAGCTTGAAAGCACAAAGCTTATGGCTATTCTCATAAGCGCAGACGTAGAGCACAGGATAATTACACCTGGCATACAGCAGATCATAGAAAAAATGTGGGAGCAAGCCTGTCAAAAAACTGATAACTCTGTTGACAACCTATGCTCCGTGTTTGATAGTTCCTTGAAGTCTTTGATATTGACAGCATTGGGTGAAAGCACTGTTCCAGACATTTCTTTCCTTACAGAAGCTAGCAACAGACCCTGTATTACAGGATATAACGAGTCCATCTTACAAAAGTACAACTCAGAATATGTGCTGGAGCAGCTGCAAGCACTTAAAATAAGCCCAGACATTTAAAATTCCTTAGAAACAGTATACAAAAATTTGTTAGCAGCCAGCAAGACGCTTGTCATGTTCCGTACTGAATCACACGCAAGATTTGTCTTGCTTTTTTTGACAGAGTCTTTGTCCATAGCAAGCCCAGCAAGTTCCTGACGGTGGAAAACAGCTTGATTGACATTCTGCATCACCTTGTCACAAATTGTCATAAACTCGTCTGCAACTGCCGTGCCACATGTTTCTTCAGTAACTTCAAATGTCCGTTTACGCTCTGAGATGGCTGGCCTAAGAGGGGGAGTTGTTATGTTTTCATATTTTGGGTTGAACGATTCTTGATACGTAGGAGGCGATGACAGAGCTTCAACTTCTGCTTCTTGTGGCATATTTTGGTCTTCGAATATACAAACATATTGCTGCAAAAAGCTTAGCATGTCCTCTGCGTTTAAGTAAGCGTGTTTGTATTTAGCGCCTGAAGGCCCATCAGGAACAAGCAAACTAGCATAGGTATCGGTCTTCAGCACCTTATTACGAATACTCGCATCAACCTGTTCAACACACCAACTTCTCAATTGTCCACTTTTGTCAGGTTGCTCTGCGTGTATGTACCAGGTGTGAGCAACGTTGAATTTGTATTCTCCAGCATCTTTCCTGCTCGCTACAGGGAAGTAGCGATTGCTGTCATTAATCTGCAGCAAACGAAGCTTACGTTCAGGAAATAATTTCAATGATGCTGCCTGCAAATGCGTGTGCACTTGCATTGCTGTAAACATCTCTTGAATTGTTGTGGGAACAATGCAAGGTTCGCACGAATTATCGCATTGTGTGTTCTGTGTGTTCTTGTTCATTTTGCCATTTGCATTGTATGCAAAGCTCTGTAAATTACAAATTTCGTCCTTTTCATTATCTGACTGCACATTAGCTTTCATTATTGTCACGCAACGTTTGTG
>Ga0194129_10004837_pt1 | contig 17625 bp, 11 predicted proteins | sample TA2KigCa35mmetaG_FD_150862 | JGI IMG/M metagenome (GOLD analysis project Ga0194129, IMG submission 150862) | Freshwater microbial communities from Lake Tanganyika, Tanzania - TA2015038 Kigoma Deep Cast 35m | ecosystem: Environmental > Aquatic > Freshwater > Lake | place: Tanzania: Lake...
CGCCGGCGAGATCGTCGACGACCAGGGGCAGGTGGTCGCCCGCTTCGAGAGCCACAAGGCCGGCCTCGGCCGCTTCGCGTTGGTGGCGGCGCGCGGGCGCACCTACACCGCGCGCGTGACGAAGCCCGAGGGGATCATTGACGCAGCGCAGCTGCCAGTGGCCGTCAACGACGGCTGCGTGCTGCGCACGTACGACGACCTCGACGGCGCCGTCGACGCGCTGCGCGCCAGCGTCACCTGCACCACCGACCGCACGGTGCTGGTCACCGCCGTGCAGCGCGACGTCGTGTTCGACAAGGCCGCCGTCGCCGTCACCGCCGGCAAGCCCGCCATCGTGGTGCTCGCGCCCGGCGACGAGGCGCGCCAGCAGGCGATGGGCGTCGCCCGCGTCACCGTCTTTGACGACGCGAGGGCACCGCTGGCCGAGCGCCTCGTGTTCCGCAACCGGCGTGCGCGCCTCGACGTCGAGGTGACCCCGCAAACGGAGCGCTTCGCGCCGCGCGACCAGGTGGCGCTGACGGTGACGACGAAGGGCAGGGATGGCAAGCCCGTGCCCGCCGAGCTCGCCCTCGCCGTCGTCGATGACACCGTCGTGTCCTTCGCCGACGACAAGACCGGGCACATGCTCTCGCGCGTGTACCTCGAGCCCGAGCTGCCCGGCGTCGTCGAGGAGCCCAACGTCTTCTTCGACCTCGCCGACGACAAGAGCGCGCTGGCGCTCGAGCTGCTGATGGGCACGCGCGGCTGGCGCACCTTCGAGTGGCGCTCGATCCTCGAACCGCCGCCGCCGACGACGGCGGCGCCCTTCGCCGTCCGAGAGTTCCTCATTGCCGAAGGCGAGGCCGAGCGCTTCGACGGCGCCGTTGAGCTGCCCAAGGGGGTGCCTGCGGCTCCGCGGCCCTTTGCCGTGCCGGCGCCGCCCGCTGGCGGTGCACCGCCGAGGCTCCCGGCGCGCGCGGCGCCGGCGGCCCCGCCGGCCCTCGCTGCGCCGCGACAAGGGGCGAAGGCCATGGTCGCCGGAAAGAAGAAGGAGGACGTCGCGCTCGAGCGCGAAGCGGCGCCCGCGGCGGCGGCGAGGCGGGCGGCTGGGCGCCGCGCGTGGAACGACGCCGACGACCGGGCGGTCGCGGCCGAGGCGCTGGCCTTCGAGGCGGCGGCGGCGTTGGCGCCGGTGCGTATCTTCCCCGCGCCGGTCTACGGCGGGGTCGCCACGCCGCCGGTCCGCGACGACTTCCGCGAGACCATCCACTGGGCGCCGCAGGTCAAGACCGGCGTCGACGGCACCGCCATCGTCACGTTCTACCTGTCCGACGCCGTGACGTCGTTCCGCGTCTTCACCGAGGGCGTCGGCGCCGGTCGCGCGGGCCGCGACGAGGCCGTGATCGAGTCGAAGCTGCCGTTCTCGCTGTCGGTGAAGCTGCCGCTGGAGGTGTCGGCGGGCGATCACGTCCAGGCGCCGCTCACGCTGACCAACGAGACGGCCGAGGGCATCGACGTCGACGTCAAGGCCTCGTTCGGCGAGCTCGTCAAGGTCGCCGGCGACGCCGGCGGCACGAGGGCGCTGGCGGCAGGCGCGCGCTCGTCGACGTTCTACGAGCTCGACGTCACAGGCACGAGCGGCACGTCGAAGGTGGCGTTCGCCGCCGCCGGCGCCGGCCTGAAGGACGAGTTCGTGCGCGACCTCGTCGTCGCGCCGCGGGGCTTCCCCGTGCAGCGGGCGTTCTCGGGCACCGTGAAGGGCAAGGCCGTGCACGAGGTCGACGTCGGCGACGCCACGCCGGGCACCATCGAGGCCATCGTGCGTGTCTACCCGTCGCCGACGGCGACGCTGTTGTCGGGGCTCGAAGGGATGCTGCGGGAGCCCAATGGCTGCTTCGAGCAGACGTCGTCGACGAACTACCCCAACATCATGATCCTCACCTACCTCGAGAAGAACGACGTCGCGGCACCAGCGGTGCAGGAGCGCGCGCAGCAGATGCTCGATCGCGGCTACAAAAAGCTCGTCGGCTTCGAGACCCCCGAGAAGGGCTACGAGTGGTTCGGCGGCGCGCCCGGCCACGAGGCGCTGTCGGCGTACGGGCTGCTCGAGTTCGTCGATATGAAGGTGGTCTATGGCGACGTCGACGGTGCCATGGTGACGCGCACCGCGCAGTGGCTGAAGGGCCGGCGCGACGGCAAGGGCGGCTACCAACGCAACGAGCGCGCTCTCGACAGCTTCGGCGGCGCGCCCCCAGACGTCACCAACGCGTACATCACCTGGGCGCTCAGCGAGGCCCGGCAGGGCGACCTCGAGGCTGAGATCGCCGCCGAGAGCGCACGCGCGTCCTCGACGAGGGACGCCTACCTGCTGGCGCTGGCGACCAACACGCTGTTCAACGCCGACCGGCGCACCGAGGGCGAGGCGGCGGCGCGCCGGCTCGCGGGCCTGCAGGACGGTGACGGCGCCTGGACCAAGGCGTCGACGTCGATCACGCGCTCGGGTGGTGAGAGCCTGCGCATGGAGACCACCGCGCTGGCCGTGCTGGCGCTGTTGAAGAGCGGCGCCGGCTATCCCGACCAGACCCGACGCGCCGTCGAGTGGCTGATGGGCCACCGCGGATCGTTCGGACAGTGGGGGGCGACGCAGTCGACGGTGCTGACGCTCAAGGCGCTCGTCGCCTACGCCGAGGCGACGAAGAGGACGCAGGGGCCGGGCACCCTGATCGTGCAGGTCAACGGCAAGGTGATCCGCTCGGTCAGCTACGACGCCGGCCACCACGACCCCATCGTCGTCGACGGGCTCGGCAGCGCGATGACCGCGGACAAGAACGACGTCAAGCTGCTCGTCGATGGCAAGGACGCGCTGCCCTACTCGCTCAGCGTCACCTTCCGCGCCGCGCAGCCGCCGTCGTCGCCCGACGCCGTCGTCGACGTCGCAGTGTCGCTCGACCGGTCGCAGGTGAAGATGGGCGAGCCGGTGCGCGCCGACGTCGTCGTCAAGAACAAGACGTCGACGGGGCAGCCGATGACGCTGGCGCGCATCGGCATCCCCGGCGGGCTCGCCTACCAGGACTGGCAGCTGAAGAAGCTGCGCGAAGACAAGAAGATCGCGTTCTACGAGACGCGCGCCCGCGAGGTGATCCTGTACTTCCGCGACCTGCCGCCGTCAGCCGAGCAGCGCATCCCGCTCGACCTCGTCGCCCAGGTCCCGGGCACGTACGAGGGGCCGGCGTCGTCGGCGTACCTCTACTACACCGCCGAGCAGAAGAGTTGGGCCGCGCCGCTGCGCGTCGACGTCACTCCCTGATCGGACGACGGCTCTCCGGCAGGCTTTGTCCGTCCTCTGGCTGCTGGTGCGGCGTCGCCGACGGCGCTGGGAGCGTCGGGTCGCGCGCGGCAGGGCGCACGACCGGAGCCCTGAACGGCGAAAGGTGTGATCTGCTTGAGGGATGACGAAACCGACATAGAACGACCGCTCGTCCCTGTCTGATGATGACCTGTTCGCCGAGTTGGCCCGACGACGCTCCGCGAAGCTCGGGGCCGCCGCCGACATGACAGCCATGGAGATGGCCGCAGAAGGGCTGAAGACCGATGTGGGTGAGGAGGTGATGCGTCGTGTCCTGACCGAGCGGTGCGCCCTGGAGGACGGGCAGCCGACCCGTTGCCCGAAGTGTGGTGGCCGAGCCCGGGTCGAGACGAACAAGCAGGACCGCACCCTGCGGACGCTCTCTGGTCGGCAGGCATATCGGCGGGATTACTACCGGTGCTCGGGCCGCATGCACGGCTTCGCACCGATCGACGATGAGCTCGGCATGCCCGCCGATGGGACGGTGACTGCCGAGGTGGAGGAGCGCATCGCTGACCTCGGTGTCAACGATGTGTTCGAGGATGCGGCCAAGCGCTGCTCGCTGCACTGCGGCTGGTCGAGCTCGGAGAATCTGGTGCGGCGCGGCCTCACCCGTGTCTCCGATGTCTTGGAGTCTCTGCCCGAGCCCGCAATGCAGAAGGCGCTGCTCTTGCCATCATCGACGCCGGCGCAGCTGCTCACGACTAATTCGACGGCTCGATGCTGTCGACGCGCGAGGGTTGGCAGGAGGCCAAGCTTGGTGTCGTGGTCCGCGAGGAGCACCACGTCGTTGGCGGACCACAGACACGCGGCGCGACCACCGAGGCCCGCTACGTCGTGTGGAATTCGGCGACAGAGCTTGGCCCCTGTCTCCTGGCCGCCGCGGAGGCCGCCGGGCTTGAGACTGCCAAACAGGTTGTCGTCGTCAGCGACGGCGCCCTCTGGCTCCGTGGTCTCGCCGAGCAATACATCCCGCAGGCAACTCAGGTGCTCGACTGGCCTCACGTCATTCAGCACCTGACCGACTTCGGAAAGGCGGCTCTCGGCGAGCACGACCCGTGATTGCCGCTTTGGGCGTCAACGACGACGACCCTCGTATGGGGCGGCAACGTCGATCGCGTGTGCCATGCACTCCGCCTGCTCCTCGCAATGGACGACGTCCCCAAAGCACCTGTCGCGGGCCTTCTACGCCACCGCCACGGAAACCGAGACCGGGTCGACTATCCGACGTTTCGTCTGCTTAGTCTCCCCGTCGGCAGCGGCGTCCTCGAGAGCGGGCACAAGCATGTGCTGCGGGTTCGGAGGAAGAGAGCGGGGCAGCGCTGGGCCCCAGACCGATGTCGTCGGATGGCCCGTCTCAGGGCTGCCCAAAGAACCGCGGGCCCACACTTCAAGACCCGCCGCCGCGAAACCAGACGAGCCCTTTTCGGAGCTCGATCGTGCACCCGCGCGGCAGGGCGCCTCGCGACGACCAGTGTCGCGTGGGTAGGCTTCGCCCCTCACGGCGACGAGCGGGGGGCCATCCACGCCGGCCGCCGCGCCCGGACCGACGACCGCGGCGCCTGCGCCGACGCCCCCGACGCGAGACGCCGCGGGCACCGACGACGACCCGCCCGCGACGACGCTCGCCAACCTGTTCCGCCAGAAGACGTCGCCTACCCGCTTCTTCGCCGTCCTCCCGATCTGGGCCATCGGCGTGCTCATCGTCGCCGTCGACACGCGCCGTTGGACGAGGCCGCCTGTGGACCGCCGCCGCCGGCGACGACCACGCCGGCCCCCGCCGTAGCGCCGCGCTGAATGGGCCTGCGTGGCCGCAGCATGTGCGCGGAAAGCTCGCTCACACGCTGGCAACAAATCGCCTCGCCGATCTCAAGCAGGCCTCTCCCAGCGACGGCCGCGCGGCTCTGTGTCGGTCATTTCACGCGGCGCAACGTCGGCCGCGGCGGCGAGGGCGGCCGGGGTCCCTCGTCACCCGGCCCACTGTCGTCGGTGACGCCCGGCGCCGTGGCCGGCGGGTCGTCGACGGGCGGCGGCGACGCGCTCTGGGCCGGCGTCGTCGTCGACGTGCTGTCGGCTGGCGGCGGCGGCAGCGCGGGCACCGGGATGGGCGGCGCTGGCCGCGGCTGCGGGCGGGCCGCCGGGCGGACCTGCGGCGGCACGCGGTCGGCGAGCTCGGCAGGCAGCGAGTCGGGCCACACCAGACGGTCAGCGTTCACCGTCGAGGTCAGCTGGTACACGGCGCTCCACGGCACCTCACAGAAGAACGGCACCTTGTGGAAGGTCAGCGTCGCGCGGACGCCGTCGTCGTCGTAGGCGAAGTCGTTGATGCCGAAGCGCAGGCAGAAGTTCAGGTTGAGCATCAGCTCGGCCGACAGGTGGGCCGGCACGCTGACGCCGTCGCGGCGGGCGTCTAGCGTCACCATGGTCATGCCCTGCTCGATGAGCCGCGCGAACATGCGCAGCTTCTCGGGCCGCTCGGGGCCAAGCTCGGTCGGCGCCGGGCGCAGTCGGGCCGCGTCGGCGACGCGCTGTTGCTTCTGCCGCTGCTGGTCGAGCCGTTGCCGGCGCGCCGCGAAGTCGATGCGCACGACGTTGCCGTCGGCGTCTTTGCCGAGCTTGCCTTCGTTGTCGTCGTCTCCGCCAGTCTCGCTCATCATCACCGTCCGTGCGCTGCCTGCGTTCCCACGCTGGCCTGCCCGGCGCCGCCGTAAAAGGGGCGTCTGGCAGCCGACCGCCGCCGTCGCCGGACGACCAGCTTGCGCAGCTCCTCGCTCCACAGCACGACGCTGGCGACGCCGACGAGCAGGACGACGTCGCCAAGGCCGAGCCCCACGTTGCGAAGCACCGGCTGCAGCGGCGGCAGCAGGACGACGGCGGCCGGCTGGCTGCCACCGAGCACCAGTCCGCCGAGCAGCCAGGGGTTCGCCCCCAGCGGCATGGTCCAGGACGAACGTACCGCCGAGCGACAATTCAAGACGTTGACCCACTCGCCCAGCGCGAGCAGCGTGAACGGCTCGGCGCGCACCTGCGCCGCCGGGACGCCGGCGGCTTCACGGGTCACGAACCAACCGAGCACTACGACGACGATCGCAGGCACCATCACCGCGATGCTGCCGAGCATCGCGCGGTCGACCAGAGGCTCGTCGAGCGGCGTCGGCGGTCGCTGCGCCTCGTCGCCCTCGCCAGGGTCCATGATCAGGTTCACGGTGATCAGACCCTCGGTGAGGAGGTTGTTCCACAGGATCTGCACGGCGAAGAACGGCAGCGGGTATCCGAGCGCCATCGCGCCGAGCAGCACCTCGAGCTCGGTGAACGACGTCCACAACAACCACAACGCCTTCTTGATGTTGCCGTAGACGACACAGCCCTCTTCCACCGCGGCGGCCAGCCTCGCGAAGTGGTCGCCGACAAGCACGATCTTCGCCGCGTCCTTCGCCACCTCGGTGCCCGATCGGCCCGTGGCCACGCCGAAGTCGGCGCACACCAGCGCCGGGGCGTCGTTGACGCTGTAGCCGGTCAGCGACGACCTCGTGGCGAGCCTGCAGCGCCTGCACGATGCGCAGCTTCTGCGCCGGCCAGACCCGCGCGAACATCTGCGTCCGCGGCGCCGCCGCCGACAGGGCCTGGTCGTTCAGGGTGGCGCGCTCGCGGCCGTTGGGGGCGCCGTCGTCCGCGGCGCCGATCCCCACGGCGCGCGCGACTGCGAGCCCGGTGACCTTGTGGTCGCTGATGATCATCAACAGTCGAAGCCCTGCCTGACGGCAGCGCGCGATCGCGTCTGCCACCTCGTCGCGCGGCGGCTCGTGCTCCCCGACCAGGCCGAGCAGGGTCGCGCCCGCCAGCGTCGAGAGCTCCGCGCCACCCACGATCTGCCCCCCGGCAACGACGCCACCGCCAGCACGCGCCGCGCCCCCCGCGGCCAGCGCTTCGGCGTGTCCACGCAGACGTGCGCGCGCGTCGTCCTCGAGGAGCACGCCGCGACCAGCCACCCGCTGGCGGGCACACAGCGGCAGCGCTGCCTCGGCGGCGCCCTTCGGGGCGGCGCGCCCCGCGGTGACGAACGTGCCGGCGAGCACCATCGACGACCGGTCAAAGAGGGGCGTGTCGTCGTGCACCGCTGGTGTGCCTTTCGATACCGGCGCGCTCTCTCCCGTCAGGGCGGCCTCGGCGACCAGCAGCGTGGCGTGCTCGACGACGCGTCCGTCGGCAGCGACGGCGTCGCCGGCGCTGATGACGAGGATGTCGTCGGCGAGGACGTCCTCGGCCGGCGCCGTCCGCTCCTGCCCGCGGCACCGCACCCGGGCGGTGCGCCCGGCGAGCTTTCTGGGCGCCGCCAGCGACCGCTCGGCGCGGCCGTCCGATCGCGGCGTTCAGCACGACGACGACGACGGGCACCGCGGCGTCGGTGCGCTCGCCGATCCATAGCGCCGTGAACGCGGCCACCAGCAGCGCGATGAGCGGGTTGGCGAACTGGCGCGCGAACACCGCCCAGCCCGACGGCGGCGACGGCTCCGGCAGTGCGTTGGGGCCCTCGCGGCGCAAGCGGAGTGCAGCGTCGTCTGCTGCCAGCCCGCGGGCGACGCCGACGTCGAGGTCGAGGTCGAGGGCCACCGCCGAGCCCGGGCGGGAGTGCGAGGTGGGCACGGAGTCCCTGCGGTGCGGGCAACTACGACCTGCCAACCGCGAAAGGTGAAAGAGCGCAGACGCAAGGAGTCGACGACGTCCGGAGGCGGCCGCCGGCGCCTACACGGGCAACAACACGGTGAAGCGGCTCCCCTCGCCGACGACGCTCTCGACAAACACCTCGCCGCGGTGGGCGTCGACGAAGCTCTTCACGATGGCGAGCCCGAGCCCGGTGCCGCCGAACTCGCGGGTCGATGAGTCGTCGACCTGGTAGAAGCGCTCGAAGACGCGCCCGACCTTGTCGGCGGGGATCCCGATCCCGGTGTCCTGCACGACGATGCGAACGAAGTCCTCGGCGGGGACGCCGAACAGCGCCTGGCAGTCGTTGCCCCGAGGCGGCCGCGGGCCTGACCAACGCTGGGCCGACAGCGTGATGCGCCCGCCTTGCGGCGTGAACTTCATCGCGTTGCCGAGCAGGTTGACGACGATATTCCCGACCTTGTCGCGGTCGCCCTTGAGGACGGGCAGGCCGGGGGCGAGGTCGACGGTCAGCTCGATCTTCTTCTTCGCGCACTGCGGGACGATCGACGTCGTGGCGCCGGCGAGGACCGGCGTGGGGTCGAACTCGACGATCTGCAGGCTCAGGTTGCCGCTCTCGGCGCGGCTCGCGTCCAGCAGCTGCGTGATGAGCGCCAGCAGGCTCGCGCCCTTCTCCTTGATGGTCTGTACGAAGTCGCGCTGCTCGCCCACGAGGTTGCCGGCGATGCCCTCGAGGAGCATCTCGCTGTAGCCGATCACCGAGGTCAGCGGCGTGCGCAGCTCGTGGCTGACCGTCGCCAGGAAGTTCGACTTCATCTTGTCGAGTTCCTGGAGCTTCTCGTTCTGCTCGCGCAGCTGCCGGGCGCGCTCTTCGAGCTCATGGTAGCTCGTGGTGACGCTCATGATGTGCAGCTGCGACGTCAGCAGCTGGCGCATGCTCGTGTGCAGCACGACGTCGATCACCCGCCCGAGCTGCGTGAGCACCTTGCCGATCACGTCTTCGGGTGCGCGCCGCACGCGCTCGAGCAGCAGCTCGGCGCGCTGCCGCTCGACCCGGCTGTCGATGCTGTAGAGCTGCTCCGCCAGCCCGGGGCGGTCCGCCGGTAGATAGGGCCCGAGGATCAGCCGCCCCATCGCGTCGCCCTCGTAGACAAGGGGGACGACGACGTAACGCAGGCCGGTGAAGCAATCGACGATGTGGGGCTGGGGCAGGCCGTCGCGCGCGGCGAAGGCGTCGTTCTTCAGTCCGGTGACGAGCTTGGTGCACGCCTGCCGCGTGCCACCGAACTCCCAAAGGTAGCCGCACAGCGCCGAGTTGCCGACGCGCACGTCGACCATCCGGTTACCGGCGTCGTCGAACACCTTGATGCCCACGCGGTACAGGTCGGAGAACGACGACAACAGGTCCCGGAAGCTGTCAGCGTCGATGAGGTCGACCATCGCGACGCGCTTGTCGAGCACCGTGCCGTCGACGGCGCGCGGGCGCGTCAGGGACTCCTGCACCGCCGACGCCCGCGTCGTGGGGCCGGGGGGCGGGGGCGGGCTGGTCATGGGGTACCTCCGCGGGGGGCATCGCCCATGGCGAGCAGGCTGGCGAGTCGATCGGCGTGGGCGGGCGCGAGCCGCTCGAGGAACGTGCGCAGGAACTCGGCCTCGCCGAGGCCGAACGTCGCCTCGACGTCATGCTGCTGGGCGACGCGGCGAAACGCCTGCTGCAGCAGCGAGCAGAGGGTCTCGAGCACGCCCTCGCCCCGGATCGCCGTCGCCGTGAAGATCTGGTGCGGTGCGCTCGCCCGCAGCGCGTCGATGTCGGCGTCGCTGCGCACGTGAGGCATGTCGCGCTTGTTGAATTGCAGGACGACGGGCGTGGCCGTCGGATCGAGCGCGGTCTCGCGCATGTTCTCGATCATCGAGTTCCAGGCGTCGGTGTTGGCGCGCGTCTCCGACAGCTGCGAGTCGGCGATGAAGGCGACGGCGTCGGCGCCCGACAGCACGATCCGGCGCGTCGAATGGTGCATCACCTGCCCGGGCACTGTGTATACTTTGATCTTGATCTTCAGCCCGCCATAGGTATGAAAAAAGACGGGCAGCAGATCGAAGAACAGCGTGCGGTCGTCGGCAGTGTCCAACGACATCAAGCGGCCGCGCACTTGCGGATCGAGCAGCTGGTGAAGCATCTGAAGGTTCGTCGTCTTTCCGGACAGCGCTGGCCCGTAGTAGACGACTTTGAGCGTCAGCTCGCGCTGCCCGGGATTGTACTGCATCTCACTCTCGACCCTAGCAGGCTGCGGCGGCGACCGACCGACCGGCGCGCGCACCTGTCCGCCTCGACTGTCCGCCTCGACTGTCCGCCTCGACTGTCCGCCTCGACTGTCCGCCTCGACTGTCCGCCTTCACTCAACACGCGGCTTCGTCACTCAACACGCGGCTTCGTCGCCGTTCTTTCGTACCCAAAAAGCGACCCCCCGGACGTCGGGCGGCCGAGGGGTCGTGGAGCGGGCGACGGGGTTCGAACCCGCGACCTCAAGCTTGGGAAGCTCGTGCTCTACCAGCTGAGCTACACCCGCACCGATTTCGCTTGTCGCCCGCGCCCGCTCACCGTGTCAACGGGAACCCCGCGGTCCCGGCGCGTTGTCCGACCGGCGTGTCGCCGTTCCAGACGACACGCTCGAAGGCGGCGCCGACCGCTCGTCGGCGGTCCGCGTCTGGCGAGGCAGGCCCGAACCGTCGGTCAATCGCCTGATGGGAGCGTTGGCTACATCAGAAGAAATGGCCGAACCAGCTAATCTTTCGCAGGAAAAAAGCAGCGCGCCGCGCCCGCCGGGCGGATCCGTCGTCGCGGCCGCGCCGCCGAGGGCACGCGAGTGTGCTATACATCGTCTGATTCGTCGACGTCCGAGGGTCCCATGAAGCTCGCCCACCTCGCGCTCGCTCTTGCCGCCGCCGCCCTGCCGTTCTCCGGCTGTGAATGTGACGTCGAGCCGTTCGATCGGCTCGCGCCGATCATCGCCATCGGCGACCCGTTCGACCCCACCTTCTCGGTGTGCGCCATCGGGTTGAACGACAACGACGCCAACAAGTTCCGCGCCTGCGCCTACGACTTCGGCACGGTCGACATCGGCCGCGCGCGCGTGTTTTCGTTCACCATCCGCAACCCGTCACCGGTGAAGCTGGACATCCGCAGCATCACCTTCGGCAACGGCAGCGATCCGGCCTTCTCCTTCGACGGCGCGCTGCCCGAGTCGGTGGCGTCAGCCATCGGCAAGGCCGGCGAAGTCGTGAACGTCAAATTCCAGCCCCTGGTCGAGGGCCCGGTGACGGCGACGATCGTCATCGAGAGCGACGGCGAGAACCTGAGCCAGGAGCCGCCCGAGAACGTCGTCATCCAGCTGAGCGCCAACGGCGTCTCTCGCTGCCGCCCCGTCATCCAGGTCGTCAACGGCGCCGGCGAGCCCCGCTGCGACTTCGGTGCCGTCGGCGTCGGCGCGACAGCGTTCTGCGACCTGACCGTGAACAACCTCGGCGCCTGCGAGCTGATCGTCGACGACATCGGCTTCGCGCCGGGCACGCCGTCGGTGTTCGGCCCGCAGTCAAACTTCGTGGTGCCCACCGCCATCCCCGGCGGCACCGGCGTCAGCCTGCGCCTGTACGCGCGCCCGGTCGACACCGACATCGCCACCGGCACGCTGTACATCGGCGCCCAGGACTCGGGCGACCCGCGCGCCGCGCCGTGCGCGCCGGGCAACGGCGGTACCTGCGCGACGATCCCGCTGTCGGTGCAGGGCGCCGACGTGCCGACCTGTGTCGCCCGCGTCAGCCGAATCAACGGCACGCCCAACAGCAACCCCGCCCCCGCCGTCGAGCCCCTCGACGACGTCGAGTTCTCCGCCGACCAGTCGGTAGCGTCGCGCGAGGGCGGAAGGATCCAGCAGTGGGCGTGGGAGATCCTCGACAAGCCTTTCGAGTCGTCGGTGCGCCTCACCTCGCCGTCGTCGCAGGAGACCCGCGTGCAATTCAGCTCGGCCACCGGCAACGTCTCGGGCGTCGACGTCGCGGGCACGTTCACCCTCGGCCTCGTCGTCACCGACGACCTCGGCGGCCGGTCCACGCAGTGCAGCGTGACGGTCAACTCGGTGCCGCGCTCGGGTCTGCACGTGCAGCTGACGTGGGACGTCGCCGTCAACGACATCGACCTGCACCTCGCGCGCAACGGCACCAACTGGTGCACCGGTGACGACTGCTACTTCGGCGGTCGCAACCGCAACTGGGGCGGCGGTGACGCCAACCCGAGCCTCGACATCGACGACCTGTCGGGCTTCGGCCCCGAGAACATCCGCATCGAGCGCCCCGCCGACGGCAACTACACCGTCGGCGTCGGCATGTATTCCCACAGCGCCGACTCGACGGTGACCGCCAAGATCTTCATCGGTGGCCAGCTCGAGTACGAGGGCTTCCATCTGATGACGGAGGGCGACACGTGGCTGCCGGCCCGCGTCGAGGTACGAAACGGCGCCTCGACGGTCGTCGAGCTGAACGACACGAGCAACCAGGCTGGCTCATGCTGGGGCGGCTTCTGAGACGCTGACGCCCGGCGGCGACGATACCGCCCGTGCGCCTCGCCGTCACCACCGGCCGCGACGTCAACGACGAGCACCGCCGCCGCGCGGCATCCGTGGCCGAGCGGCTCGGCTGCCCGCTTGTGCCGCGCGCGTCGTTCGCGCGCATGGCCGATGCCAACGGCGTCGACTGCTTCTACGTCGTGCGCGCGACCCACGAGGAGTTGCGCGCCGTCGACGGACGTTCGGCGCACGTGCAGCCGGGCCTGATGCCCACCAAGCTCGGCGAGGGGCAACGGCACCCGTTGATCCGCGCGCTGCGCGGCGTCGTCGACGACGGTGACCGCGCCGAGGACATCGGGCTCGTCTTCGACGGGACGCTCGGGCTCGCCAACGACGCCGTCCACATCGCCGCGGTCACCGGCGCCCGCGTCGAGGGCTGCGAGGGCTCGGCGGTCCTGCACGCGCTGCTCGAGGAGGGCCTGCCGCGCATCGCCCGCTCGCCCGAGCCGTGGGCCGCCGCCGCCACGCGCGTGACCGCGCGCCACGGCGACAGCGCCGCGGTGCTCGCGGCGCTACCCGACGACGCCGTCGACGTCATCGTGCTCGATCCGATGATGTCGCGGCGAAAGCGCAGCGCGCCGTCTTTCGACCTGTTGCGCGCGTTCGCCGTGCCCGATCGCGCTACCCCGCGCCTGTTGCAGGAGGCCCGTCGCGTTGCGCGCCGTCGCGTCGTGCTGAAGCTCGGCAAGGGCGCGCCGCTGCCGGTGAACCGGAGCATTGAGTTTCCGCGCGCCGTCCCCGGCAATCACGTCGTCTACTGGGTGCACGGCAAAGACCGCGACCGGGTGTTTCGCGACGGAGACGACGTGCCGCCGCCTGTGCGTTGGGCGCCGTGAGTCAGGGCGTCGCGCTGCTGCTCACGTGGGCGATCGAGGTGGTCGTGGCCCGCGCCGCCACAAGGCGACGCGACGCACGGCTCGTCATCGTCGTCGTGGTCGCCAGCCTGCTCTCGCATCCCGTCGTGTGGTGGATCGCGGCCGAGGCGCCGGCGGGGGCGTGGTGGCCGCGCGTGCTGCTCGCCGAGGTCGTCGTCGCTGTCGTCGAAGGCGGCTTCGTCGCGGTCGCGGCGCGCGAGCCCGCCGGCCTCGTCGTCGCCGGGGCAATGAACGCGGCGTCGTTCGGCGTGGGCCTGGTGCTCGCGCCGTGGCTGGCTGCCCGGTCGTAGCCGCTGGTCAGCGCGCAGCCGGCGCGCCCGCGTCACGGCCGCCGTCGCGGACATCACCGACGTCGTCGGCGCCCAGACCACCTAGCGCGGCGAGCAAGACCGGCCACTCGAGCCAGGCGTGCACGGCGGCGGCCAGCCCGTAGAGCGCGCGGGCGCCGACGAAGTCGACGACAAAGTGCGCCAGCAGCCCCGCCGACAGGGCGACGACGACGACGGCGAAGACGGGCGAGCGCGGCCAGGGCAGTCGTGGTCGTTCGTCGGCGCCGAGGGTGCGCGGCAGCCAGACGATCACCGCGCCGTAGTGCAGCAGCTGCGCGGTGACGGCGGCGGAGAACAGCTGCGCCGCGCGCGGGTCGCCGCGCAGCGCGGGGGGCAGGTAGGCGACGTAGTGCTCGACGAGGGAGCCGGTGCGCCACGGCCGCGCGTGCAGGTCGATGGCCTCGGACAGCAGCGTCGTCGTCGCGCCGGCCGCCACCAACGCGGGGACGCCCACGAACAGGGCCGTCGTGGCGACGGCCGCCAGACGCCGGCGGCCCGGCGGCGCGCGCTCGACCAGGAAGAGCAGCGGCGTCGCGTTGTGCAGGACCGCGAACAGCACGAGCAGCTCCAGCGGCCCCCGCAGGGCGCCGTAGACGACGACGCTCACGAGGGCGACGGTGGCGACGAGCGCGGCCACGGCGCCCGGCTGGCGCGTGCTTTGCCGCGCCGCCGCGGCGAGCGGCCCGGCAGCGGTGACGAGCACGACGGAGAGGAGCAACAGCTCCGTCGGCGCGAGCGCGCCCGCGGGCAGCCAGCCGCCGAGGGTGATGCCGCGCAGCCCGACGAGGACGACGAGCAGGGCACCCACCGCGAGCCAGAAGCGATCGGGGAGCCGGCGGCCGAAGCGGGCGTCGACGTAGCGCAGCTCGGTGAGGACGTGCGCGAGCCCGAGCGTCGCCAGCGACACGGTGTAGACGAACAGCGGCCACAGGGTGGCTACGACGGCGGCGAGGATGGCGCAGGCGCCGACGGCGACGACGAAGGTCGGCCGGGCGTGGCCGGCGGGCTCCGCCGTCGTCATCCGAGGCTCGGTCGCCGACCGGCGGCGAGGTTGGCCGCGGCGGCGTCGACGGCTCCCGGGAGGAGCCCGCGCGCGCGCTGCGCGGCGCCGGTGCCGCTCCACAGGACGGCGGCGCGCTCGACGTGACGTTGGCGACTGTCGGGTTTATCGGCGAGCAGCTTCACGCCGGCGGCGGCGAGGTGGATCAGGCCGCGCAGCAGGCGTACGTCGTCGTCGTCGTCATGGTCTTCGGGGGCGGCGGCGCGGCGGGCGCGCTGCCAGCAGCTCTCCCACAGCTCGTGGGCCTCGAAGTAGCAGCCAGCTTCGAACAGGTCGCAGCCGTAGGCGAACTGCTCGTCGGGGGGGATGTGGTCGGCCCAACCGACCGCCGGTCGCGGCGACCGTCCGTTCACGAAAGTCATCGTCGGCAGCGCGTGGTGGGGCAGTCGGCGGGTCATCGAGTGGAAGGAGACCGCGGACACGCGCGGCCATCAGCCGAACGCGATGGACTGCTGCCCGGGCTGCAGGACGCGCACCGGCTGGATGGCCATGACCCTCATGAAGACCCGGATCAGGAACGGATCGAATTTGTACATCATGTCACTGGTCATCAACGTCAGGGCGACCTCGGGGCCATAGGCCTCGCGAAACGGCCGCGCCGACGTCAGCGCGTCGTAGCAGGCCGCGACGTTGATGATGGTTCCATACATTCCAAGCTCGACCTTGGGGGTCACCAACCGTACGTTCCCGTTCTGGTCCTTCATCGGCATCGAATAGTCGACCTTGGCTTCGTACGACGCGATGATGCGGCGGATCATCTGCTGGTCGAGGCTGCGTCCCTTCAGCAGGGTCTTCACGGTGTGTAGCGGGAAGAGATCGATCTTGCGGCGCTCGTCCCTGGTCAGCGTACGCCGCTTGTTGAGGATGGCGTTGTCGATCTCGGCGATGCCGATGTCGTGGAACAGCGCAGCGAGCCCCAACTCGTGCATCTGTGACCGCGACAGGCCGAGCTCGTGACCGAACACGATGGCGATCAGCGCCGTGTTCACCGAGTGGTACATCAGGTAGTCGTCGACCGCGCGCGTCGTCGTCATGCCGAGGAAGTGGCTGCGCTGCTCGACGCAGATGTCGACCAGATCCTGGACGAGCCGCTGCGCCGGCTGCATCGATGGCAGCTGGCCGCCCGACTGCAGCCGCTCGATGAAGCGCCGCATGTAGAAGATCGAGCGCGCGTACACGGTCATCGCGTACTTCTTGCGGTCGACCTTGCGCTCGGCTTCGATGGCGGCGTCTTCCTGCTTGTCGAGCTGCTCCTGGATGCGGGCGAATTTGCCGACCTTGATGTTCAACAGTTTGCGGCCGGCGGCGCCGTCTTCGTCGGCGTTCTTGTCGTTCGCCGGTGAGAAGATCCAGATGAAGTCCTTGAGCTCCTGCACCTGCACCGGGCGGGTCACGTTGAAGCCGCCGACGTCGCGGCTCTTGAACTCTTCGGTGAGGAACCGGACGTTGTCGATGGAGGCGAAGTCGAGTTGGATCTGCTTGCCGTTGATGTACACCGTCGTGCCTACGGCATTGAGGCCGTAGGCGCCGTCGACGGCGACGATGGTGTTGATGGCCTGCCGCAGGTTCTCGAACGGCTGGATGAAGATGTCGTTGTCGGGATCGTACATCTTCACGTTGCGGACGAGCATGTACAGCGTCGAGATGGTCTGGCGACCGAGGGACTGCAGCTTGGTGTCGCGGCCGCGCGGCGGACCGCCCGGCGCGCCCTGAGACGCCTTCTTCAGTTCGACCTGACCGATGGCCTTGCCATCGGTGGGAGCGGCGGAGCGGGGCGGGGGTTGCGTCGACATGGGCGGTTCCGTGGCGGGGCCCTGGCGGGGGCTGAGGGACGCGGTGACTGCTTCGGCGCGTTGCCAGAGGCGTGTCGCGGTCGTCGACGACGAGCGCGGAGTGGGGATCAGACGCCCTGCAGGCGGGCCTTGACGTTGACTACGGCGGCGCGCGCGGTCTCCTTGACGTCCTTGGAGTGGCGCTTGTTCTTGTCTTCGGCGACGAAGGCGAGCATCTGCAGGCCGGGGATCGACGGCGCGTGCTCGAGGCCGCCGATCGCCAGGAGTTTCAGGTCGTCGACCTTCTTCTTGGCGAAGATGCCGCTCTTGCTGTCGAAGATCTGGTGCACGAACGCGTCCACCGCGGGCACGCGCAGCTGTACGAGCGCCGAGAACAGCGCCTTCTTTTCGGCGTCAGCGACCTTCTCGAACGCCTCGTGGTTGATCATCTCGAGCAGCATGCCGGCGCCCTTCTCGGGCTCGAAGTTCGGCAGCAGGCGCGCCGCCTGCGCGCGCATCTGGGCGTCGGGGTGCGAGCGCAGGACGCGGGCGACGACGTCGAAGCATTCGTCGGTGCCGCTGCGCCCGATCACCGCCAGCGTCTCGAGCCGGAGGATTGCGTTCGGGTGCTCCAGCGTGGTTGCGAAAATAAGAAACTTATTGGGTGGACTGATGCGGTCAATGATATAAAGCATATCCTTGACCATGTTCGACGACGGGTGGTTCATCCGCGACGCGAACGTGTCAACGAACCCGCGGCCAAGCTCGGCGAGCACGTCGCACACGAGGCGTCGGTTGGGCATCAGCTGGAGGCCCTCGAGCATGTCGAGCAGCGGGATGATCGCCTCGTAGCCGAGGCTCTGCAGGTACTTGCGCACGCCGTTGGCGTCCTTGACCAGGCCGGTGTTCAGCATCTGTCCGATGGCCTGTACGCGCTGGCTCTCGCCCATGCGGGTGCGGAAGCGCTCGGCGCAGCGCTCGAC